>ENA-ORXM01001445-ORXM01001445.1-marine-metagenome-genome-assembly--contig:-NODE-1445-length-33321-cov-4.344814_pt1 | contig 33321 bp, 30 predicted proteins | sample MGYA00237867_ERZ511480 | MGnify/ENA primary metagenome ERZ511480 (study PRJEB26309, sample SAMN06266103) | marine metagenome | isolation source: Algal blade | place: United Kingdom:Sidmouth, United... | reverse complement strand
GGAATCGACTTCGAGCAACTAGTTTGCTATGCTCACTTTCATCCGGCGCACGTGGTTCACTTTGACCGGCTCATCCAGGTATATGGCAAACCGATCAAGCAACGGCGGCGGCAGAGCAAGGCCAGATACCAGGTGATATTAGGATAGCCGACATAAATGGAAGAGATGAAAATGGCATGCTTACAAATCGAAGCGATGGAGCTATTAATACGGATGACAGAACCATATTAGGGTCTTCCGTTCCTGATTGGACTGGGGGGATAAATACAAGAATTGCTTATAAGAATTTTGATTTCTCTATTCAGATCAATACGCGACAAGGCCAATTATTAAGAAGTCAATGGCATAATTTGAACGGTAATAATTGGGAAGGACGTTTTGCTAATCTGAATTTTAATTATTGGACTCCAACCAATCCCAGCAATGAAATACCCGTGCCGAGAGCCGGTGGAGCACCACTATATTCTGGAGCCGTAAGCTATTTTGATGGGTCGTTCACGAAAATCAGGAATATCAATTTGGGATATACAATTCCGACTAAACAAGGATGGTCAATGCGATTGTACCTTTCTGCCGTGAATCCTATAATATTTTCAGATTATGACACTGTAGATCCAGAAAGTGCTAGTGGTCAAGTGGGCCCCAACGTGCCCTTGTCAACAGCAACGTACTTAATTGGTCTTAATCTTAAAATGTAAGTTATGAAACATATAAAAAAACAGTTTTTGAAATTGAAAAGAAGTATCATTGCTTTGAGCAGCCCTTTGATTATTGTTGCACTTTTTTCTTGTGAAGACACGCTGATCGAAGATCCGTTATCGCTAGCAACGGCAGATGGATATTACACAACTCCGGATGGGTTGGCAGATGGTTTAAAGGGTGCGTATTCCCCATTAAGAGACTTCTATGGCACTCAAGGTGGGTTCTTCATAACTATAGTTGGTACCGATATAACCACCAATGGGTTTGGTGGAGATCGTAACAATCCTTCTTTCAATAATTATGACCAAAATCTACTAGGAATATCAAATTATTTTGGGCCGATATGGGATTCTTTCTATGAAGGTATTAATCAATGCAATACCGTTGTGGGCCGTGCACCGGATATAGAAGGACTTGTGGATGGCGAAAAAAACCAAGCCATGGGGGAAGCTCGTTTTCTAAGAGCACTTTACTATTTTCATTTGGTACAGCAATTCGGTGACGTACATTTCACGTTAGAGGAGACCGTTGGAGTAGAAACGGAAGCGTTTAGGACTCCGGTGAGCACTATTTATTCCGAAGGTATTTTACCAGATCTAGAATATGCAGTTGCCAACCTAGCCAATGAAACTTCTGATTACGGTAGAGTAACAAAATCAGCTGCACAGGCCTTATTGGCAAGGGTTCAAATTACCATTGGTAACTGGAGTGAAGCCGAAACTTTGGCAAAAGGTATTATTGATAGTGGCAATTTCTCTTTGGTAGAGCCCTATGAAGATTTGTGGAAAATTGAAAATGATGTAAACGACGAAATAATATGGTCTGTGCAATATACAGATGATCCTATCACCAATGGACCGGGCAATACTGCCCATCTATACTTCAATTTCGACTATACCCAAAATCCCGCAATGGCTAGGGATACTGAAAATGGCAGGCCTTTTCAACGATTCATGCCTACCAATCATTTCCTTAATTTATGGGACACATCCAGTGACCTTAGATTTAGTGGCTCGTTTAAAACCGAGTGGTTCGCGAATATTCCGGGATCTATCAATGGCCAAGACGTGAATGTTGGTGATCTGTCAATACGGATTGTCTTGGAACCTGCGGACGATACAGAACAGGAATCAGTGCCTTTTTGGCTAATAGATTACAATGATGAGGATGTTACATCACAATCGAACCTTCTAGAAATAGGAGGAAATGAGAAAAGGAACTTTCCTGTACTTAAAAAGTATCTTGACCCCCTTAGGGTAAGCATAAACGCTACAGATGGAAGAAGGGATTTTCCTGTTATCAGATTGGCCGAAATGTATCTCATCGCTGCGGAAGCCGCATTTAGACAATCTAAAAATGATGTAGCGGCAGCCTATTTGAATTCCCTTAGAAGGCGTGCAATAATTCCTGGCAAGGAAGCCGAGATGTTAGTAAATGCAGGTGATGTTGATCTTGATTTTATATTGGATGAACGCGCTAGGGAACTTTATGGAGAAATGCATAGGTGGTACGATCTAAAAAGAACGGGTACACTTCTTGACAGGGTACGCTTATATAATCCCCCAGCAGCACCGAACATTCAAGAAATGCATTTGGTAAGACCGATTCCTCAAACTCAATTAGATAGGGTGACCAATCCCGGGGACTTTTTGCAAAACCCAGGGTACTAAAATATTAATGGAAGTTGTTAGTTAAGTTAGTTTTTTAGCCGGCCCGTAATTATGAGGGTCGGCTTATTTTCTTGACTATCTTTTTTAATGAGGAAATTCTAGGCATCTATTTGGGTGGCAGAATGTTAAGATTGACCATATTTTTAGTAAAAAACAATAACTAGAACTAATCTCCATGTTGAATAAATTACAATTGCGTAGCAGAAAGGATAACGGGATAAGAACATTGAGCTTATTGGTTCTGATAGCTGCTTTCTTGGTATCATGCAATGAAGCAAAACGAAACCAAGAACCGGTAAATGAGAGGCCAAATATCATAATTATCCTGGCCGATGACATGGGTTATTCTGATCTAGGCTGCTACGGTGGGGAAATGAAAACTCCCAATCTTGACGGTTTAGCCTTTAATGGTTTGCGATTTACTCAGTTTTATAATGCGGCGCGATGTTGCCCAACACGCGCTTCTTTGTTAACCGGACTTTATCCACACCAAGCGGGTATTGGCGGCATGGTAAACGAAAAGGATTCTGGAGATCCGGGTGCTTATCAGGGATATTTGAATAAGCAATGTGTCACTATAGCCGAAGTTTTAAAAGGTGGTGGCTACTATACTGCCGCTTCCGGCAAATGGCATGTCGGTGAAGAGAGACCACATTGGCCGACCGACCGTGGGTTTGACAATTATTATGGGCTTATAAGCGGTGGGGCCAATTATTTCGATATTACCAAGGGTAAAAGGCCCGGAATCAAACGTCATTTCGCGATTGATAGCATAGAATACCTCCCTCCTAAAGAAGGTTTTTACATGACGGATGCTATAACGGAAAACGCATTGACTTTTTTAGATAAGGCAAACAAAAAGAAAGATCCGTTCTTTTTGTACCTAGCTTATACTGCACCACATTGGCCGCTGCATGCATTACAAGAAGACATTGATAAATATCAAGGGCAATTCATGGAAGGGTGGGATGAGCTACGTGAAAGACGATATGAACGCATGTTGCAAATGGGATTGATTGAAGACAAATGGCCCGTGAGCGAGAGAGATCCCGAGGTAGCTTCTTGGGATTCACTGACGGAGCAACAAAAGGAAGATATGGATTTATTAATGTCAATATATGCGGCACAAATAGATCGAATGGATCAAGGAATAGGAAGGGTGATTGAGAAACTGGAATCAACCGACAAGCTTGACAATACTTTAATTCTATTTTTATCGGACAATGGGGGCTCTCATGAAGGAGGGGCCTTGGGCGGCGATTTCTGGGGTAATTTTTGGGATGGTTCCGCCAGACCTGGCTCAGGTGAGTCATACCACTCCTATGGTCGATCATGGGCAAACCTTAGTAATACGCCATTTCGAATGTTCAAAAGTTGGATTCATGAGGGTGGGATAGCCACCCCTTTGATAGCCCATTGGCCAAATAGAATTGCTAAAAAAGGTGGTATAACTAATCAACCTGGGCATATCATCGATATAATGACCACAGTTACCGATGTTGCCGATGTCGAATATCCGGCCACCTTTAAAGGCAAAGATATCATTCCGAGTCCGGGCAAAAGTTTGGCTCCTATATTTCAAGGAGAGAAAAGGACCGAACATGAGTTTATTTTCTGGGAGCATCTTGGAAATCGGGGGGTGCGTATGGGTGATTGGAAACTAGTATCCAAAGAAAAAAGCAAATGGGAACTATACAATCTGACCAATGACAAGACTGAAGAAAACGACGTCTTCGATAGAGAGAATAGAATAACCAATAAAATGCTTGGAGCCTTTACGCTTTGGGCCAAAAAAAATGGCGTAGTCGAAAAATAGAAAAGATCTACTTTGTTCAAATTCCATTGAATTTGAACAAAATTTTATGGGAATGGCCATATATGACTGATAAAGCATTGGATACCATTTATTTAAAAAATGCAAAATAGCTTTCAACGGACCCCAAAGGGAGAATGCTGGTGAATGTGGTAATTAATAAAATAATTGACGATAATTTCGGTTGTTTATCAAACTGCCAATAAAGCACAGTTTTCAAAGTTCAAATAAAGGATTAGACCTAATACTTATTTACTAAATTTTAAAATTATTAATACAGGGGTGATACCATCAATGATGCTATCCAATTGTTGTACGAAAGCTTAAAACAATTATGGTACCAATAGAAGAAAAAGGTAAAAGTAGTGGAATAGGTTACAATTACAAACCATTCTTGGACAGGTTTATTGAGATTTGCAAAAACCATTTAGAAAACAAACGCTCTAAATCATTTGCCTTTATATTTTATGATTTCCATAATAAAGAAATACGAAATATTTTAAATAGCAAATCTGCGTTTACCCATTTGGATAGGTTATCAGGAAAGGAATTGTCAGTTTTCTATATTGATTCGAAAGATAAATCAATAGTTGAGGAATTCAATTATATTTTTTTGGGTGCATTTGAAATCCAAAAAGAATTAACACTTCCAAGCGTTGTCTTCTTTAAATTTGATAAGGATGATGTTCAGGATATTCAAATTGTTGAATTGACCCAAGCAAAGAAAATGTTCGCTTTTAAAGAATTATATTCTTCAATTGAAAGCTACTTAAAAAGTAGTAAAGAAATAGTTACACCAAAACGAAATATATTACCTGAACTAGCTGAAAAAGCAATGAAAATTAGTATTGAAAAACTTATTGAAATATTAGTAGACAAAGTAATTGAGAATACTTACTAAATACTAAGCCACCGCACAACAATGTATCCTATGAAAAGCCCTAGTCCAGTTCTCGAAAGTTCAAAAAAACGATGGAAGGCTTTTCAATAAAATACTTAATTCTTGGACTATTCTTTATTTTTATCGGGCCGTTTTTTGTTAGAAATAGCCTAAAGAAATTGAAAAAATTTGATGGGTGGTATAGCGAATCTGTAAAAGTAGGTGAATTTGGCTGTGGCATCATATGCAGTCTTGCCGGGGCTTATCTTATTTTTAAACAATTTTCAGCTTTAATCGATTAATCTGCATATGCCAAAGTTTAAATAAGGGATTAATTATATATAGCAATATGATTTCAAAAGGCTCATGAAGGGAGTTTAGGGAGTTAATAATTCAGGGGGCCACGATTTAAAAAAATGATTAAAATCAGATTTTACTTAATTACTATTGTTATTCTTTCGCAATTAATCTCATGCTCGGGGCAAAAAATAAAGAAAGAAAAGATACTTGGTAATTGGCAAGTTGTGAATAATGATAGTAACAACATTATCTACCAAGAGATTTTCATAAATGATTCGAATATTTATTACTACGAGATTAACGTTGGTATGAGGCCGAAGGCTGAGTATTATATCGAAAACAATACACTTTTCCATTCGCAGTTAGGCTCAAAGTTTGAACAAATAGGGGGACTTAAAATTGAAGGGGATATATTAATTATAAGTGGTTACAACCATCAAATATCATGGAGAAAAATTAATGGACCAAATGTTCTAGAGAGGTTTGTAAATAATAGGGTAACTAAGACCAAATTTTGGGAGGCGTACCTTATTAGGTATGAAGAGTGGTTAAATAAATAAGGAGTTTTAGCGTGCTTGATAAAGTTGGCCAACAGTAAATCAAAAGGAAGAGCCTAAATATAAAAGTTCGAATAAACGATTAAATTAACATACGAGCCGAACCGTTTTTGGTAATTTGACAAAACTAAAATGCAAGAATCAAAAAGACTGAATTTCTTAAAATCTTATCTCAAATTATACGGAGTCGAGAAAATTGAATTGATAAATGAAACGGCTGACTCAATAAGCGGAATTGCAATCTATGACGAGTCCGACCCAGAAGAACGACAGGAATTTATTTGGCATAAATCTGAAAACGAAGATCCCTCTGGGGATTTGAATATTCTGATTGAAAAAATTGTAACGGAAAAGTGGCATAATGGAGATAAAATCACAAAAGATATTGACGAAATGGAATTTGTGGAATTTGACAACGAAACAAAATGCAAAATGGAATATGAACTGTTTGAAATTATTATAAAAATGGTTGATGATGGAGAAGAAACGGATTCATATTGGGTACATTACTGATTAAAAAAGCGCCTACAATAAAGAACTTAGCTTAACTAAAGTTCAAATAAAGGATAGTCCATTTATCCTGTAATAAACAAATTGCACGATTTTTGTAACTTTACTACAAATCAGTTTTATGAGTACTGCAGAACTTAATAATACAAGAAAAGAATTGGTGGGATGGATAAAATCATTAACTGATGATTCCATACTCGGACTACTCAATTCTGTCAAACTATCAAGCGAAGGTAAAACTGCTGATTGGTGGGAAGACCTAACGGAAAGTGACAGAGACAACATTTTACTGGGAATCAAAGATTTTCAAGACGGGAAAACTATGAATTCCAAGGAATTCTGGAATGGCCTTACCAATGGGTAAATCCTATGAAGTGGAATGGACCAAAAGGTCGTTACGAAATGCCTTGTCCATTAAGAAGTATCTAATTCGAAAATTCAGTCTCAGAGAAGTTGCAAAATTTGAAGACTTGCTTAGGGAATTTGAATTAACCGTTTCTAATTTTCCAACCCTTTATCCTGAATCTAATTCTCAAAAGCTTTTGAGACGTGCGGTTATTCATAAGAATACTACGGTTTACTACATCTTTTCCAAAAACAAAGTAACAGTTATCGCAATGAAAGATAATCGGCAAGAGAAGGCGAGCAAATAATCAAAGTTCAAATAAAGGATTATTTATTCATGTAGGAATTGGACCTTGTGTTCTGAAACTAGACCGATTGTATTACATGTAATGCATGTACAACATGTAGAATTCAGAAACTAATCCTCTTTTGCTTTTTGACCTTCATTCAAGTTTGCATATAGCCCAGCGAATTTCGTGCGGTAATATTATTCCCAATCGGTTAGAAATAATAACTTTATAGTATTCAATAAGAGATTGACCATTACGCTGTGTCGAAGTGTGGTAAATTACAAAATTCGGATAAACGATTATGATGGTTGAAGAAATATACCCAGAATTTACGGAAGCCATGAAAGCGGAATTAGACAGTCGACTCGAGCGATTGTATAGAGGAGAGGGCAGGTGTTTTAGTTTGGAGGAAGCGAAGGTTTTTTGGGCGAAAAAGCGGCATAATATCAAAAATAGTTCAATTTAACGATGAAAGATGCTGACAGAAATTTCTATCTTAAATCTATTCTTTTAATTTGGAAAATTACTTTTATTGGGGATTGCTTGTTTCTAGCTTATAGTATATACAACAAGATTATCGGGGCAATAGTTTTCTGTACTGCCTTTATACTTTTTAATGCATTTTTAATTAAAAAATACTCGAAGAAGGTTTAGTACCGCCCTGAGCAGAATTAAAATGAACTATCTTTTAATATTTATACGACATATTTGAAACAAGCTGAAAAATATGCAGCAAACAATAGCATACCGACCATTCGAAATTCATCCAAGGCTGAAACGACCTGCATCGTGGATCGGTATTGCCCTTGTGGTCATCGGCTTGTCCATTTTTCAGGACTATTTGTTCAGTCGATTTCAAAATACGGGATTTTACATTTCGGAATCTTTGCTTTACAACTGTATCTGGGCCTTTCTTATACCATTGGCGCTTTTGGAATTCAAGTTTCTTGAACTGATCAAACCCGGACGCGAATTTGGATGGGTTGTTTTTATAATTGCATTGAGCGGCTTGCTTACCGCATTACATATTTTAATATTCGCATCTTATTTCTTCGCGGTCAGCTATGTTGCTTTTTCTCCGACACACAACTTTTCAACTATTTTCAACGCCGCCCTATCCAATCAATTTTACATTCTTATTCTATTTTATGCCATCGTCCCGCTATTTTTCAAAAAAAAGAATGGCCACCGTACGGAACATAGTACCACCGAGTATCCAACGACCATTAAAATCAAGGTGGGTCTCAGGATCATTTCGCTTAAAACCAAAGCCATTGAAACCGTATCGACCGAAAAACCCTATACTATAGTCACACTTAACGGTAAAAAATTTCTGGACAACCGTTCATTGAAGGATTTTGAAACCATATTGAACCCAAAACACTTCGCTCGGGTACATCGTTCGGCCATGATCAACAAAAGGTTCGTCATTGAGTTGAAGTCAAGGAAAAACGGCGATTACGACGCCAAACTACAAAACGGTCAAATAATTAGGTTCAGCAGACATTATAGGGACAACTGGCAGTGCATACTCCACTAAGGCAGCTTCTCACTCCACATAACGAACTGTAACGTCCAGGATGGATGAAATACCGTTCCCGCTATATATCTTTGGTTCAAAACGGCTTCTATGACCACATTGTTAAAATCTGGAATTGCTATATTTATCGCCTTCAATTTATTTGCCTGTAACAGCCAAAACCCCAAAACTAATAATACTGCCGCCTCCATAGGAGAAAGTTTGAGCGAAGATTTTGATAAATCGCCTCCTTTTTATTATAGAATGCCGGACAACCTCTCCTCCGAGGACACAAGTCCGGAATGGAAAAATGCTGGACAAAAAATCCTCCTGACAGGAACAGTCTATGAAAGGGACGGAAAAAAACCGGCATCAGGTATAATCCTCTATTATTATCAAACGAACGCTCATGGCATCTACGCGACCGATTCCGTCGAACCGAGAAACATGCCAAAAAATGCATTGGGTCAAACCCATGGATATATTAGGGGTTGGATAAAGACCAGTGCTGACGGTAAATATACCGTCAGAACCGTAATGCCGGGAACCTACCCGAGCAGAAGCGAACCGGCCCATGTACATATAACGGTCAAAGAGAAAAATATGAAGGAGCCCTATTATATCGATGATTTCGTATTTGACGATGACCCTCTGCTGACTTCCGAAAGAAGAAGCAAAATGGAGAACCGAGGCGGAAGTGGCGTTACACGATTCGTTGAAAAGGATGATATTTGGATCGGTGAGAGAAACCTAATATTAGGGTTGAACATTCCCGATTATCCAAAATCGACTTACCGAAGAGTCAAATCGGGAAAAGAAATCGGGGAAGATTTAAACTCTTTCACTCCATATCACGCCTTTGGCCCGGATAAAGGAACGAAAACTTGCCCGATCTGCAAGTATGGATGGTATCACGGCATTCTGTACTTTGTTGGTAACAATCCCGATTGGGCAGAAATCAAACCCTGGCTTACATTCTTAGACCAAGAAAGCCAGAAAAGGGAGAAGTATTTGAAAACCTACTTCATTTATGGAAACGAAAACGACTACGGGAAGGAAAAGCGATTTTCCCAATTGGAAAAACTGGGGTATGAACTGAAACTGAAAAATATTGCCTTGACTTTTGTACCTTCATTTTCTGACAAACCCTCAGAAATATATTTGAACGAATTTGATCAGAACATTGGAAACACATTTATCATTTACCGAAGAAGTAACATCATCGGAAAATTTACGAACCTAAAGCCAACAGAGGAAAATTTTAATAAAATACAATACCGGCTTGAACAGACTACTAATGAGTACTTTAAACTTCCGAAAGTAGAATAGAATAAAATAAGCTTACGGCGAAGGCGAATTCGGAATAGCGTCTCAAGTTTACACGTGAGCTGTTTTCTCCCTAGTATTGTATCTTCCCAACGGACAATAAAGTCGATATCCGATATTGCGTTCACTCTTGATTGTTAGCAAAGTTCAATTGAACAATGATTCGCATAGAGAGATGTTGGCGCACATGAAACTCTCAACACCGTTGAGAGAATATTGTGAGCCCTTCGTCAATGATTTTAAGAAGAGCAATCAATACAAAAGTTTAAATAAAGGGTAAGTAAATGAAATTCGGTCGCCCAATAATTGTAATTTTCTTGTTGGCTATCTTAGTTGGCGGAGGATTTGCTTTTTGGGCTTATAACGCTTTGCATAGTCCAGTAAAGCATGGTAACGCAGAGAGATATATAACAATTGAACAAGGTTCCACTTCAAATGGCATTCTCAAAATTTTGGAAGAAAATAATATACTGCAAGCGCCTCTGGCCACCAAGATATATTTGCGGTTCTTCAATAAAGACGCTAAAATGGAAGCAGGTGATTTCAAATTTCCATCTCCAATCAGTCCCATGGAGGTAATAACTCAACTTGAGGATGGAAAAAAGCGCACAAAAACACTTACTATTCCTGAAGGTTGGACCCGTTTTGAGATAGCTAGACGTATTGCAAAAGAATTTGCTGTAGAGCCTCCGGTAACTGAAAAGGAGGTTCTTGAAATGATGGATGATACTAGGCTAATACAGGAGATTGATTCTAAGGCAAAAAACCTTGAAGGCTATCTTTACCCTTCAACTTACCAAATTGAATTCGGTACTCTCCCTATAGAGGTAATCGCTAAAATGGTACAACAATTTAAATCAGTTTGGCAACCGGAATGGAATGGAAGGTTACTAGAAATAGGAAAAACTCCGCGAGAAATTGTCATCATTGCTAGTCTAATTGAAAATGAATCAAAAATAGCTGCCGAACGTGATTTGGTCGCTTCAGTAATTTACAATCGCCTTGAGCAAAGAATCGCCTTGGGAATTGACGCGACTAATGTATATATAGCCAAACTCTTAGGTCGTTGGGATGGCATAATTCACAAAAGTGATGTCGATGTAGAGCATCCCTACAATACTAGAAGGGTACTTGGCCTACCCCCTGGTCCAATTAGCTCACCAAGCAAGTCTGCAATTGAGGCGGCGTTACATCCGGCACAAACTGATTATCTTTATTACGTTCTAAATGTAGAAGCCAATGATGGCTCGCACCATTTTTATTCTAGCGCTACTGGGTTTTCAAAAGGTAAAGCTGCTTATCAGAAATGGTTGACAGACCAAAGGAGAAATTAAAGTATAAATAAAGGATTAGAAATGATACAGATAGCAATACTATTTATAATTATAGGAGCAGGTGTTAAATATGGCAAAGCTTACTTTTTGATAGCAGGCTACAATACTTTACCTAAAGAAGCTAAGGCTAATTACGACATTGAGGGCATAGCAACAGTTTTCCGCAATGTTTTTTTCGGCATGGCCATAGCATTTATCATAGTTTATTTTGTGTCTGAATGGCTAAATCTTCCGGACATCGAAAACGTAAGTTTTTTTGCTATTATCCTTTTCGGTGTTGGGTACTTAATTTTTAAATCGAACTCCAAAAGATATAAGATTAATCGAAGAGGAGATTAAGCTTTATCTATGTCAGTAACTGGGATTTAGTGCTAAATTGAAAGTTCAAAAAAAGGATTGGTTTCGTCAAGAAATAAAATTTGAAATGGTTCGTTATTGGTGTATATTTACATCAATTCTAATTTTGAATTATGGCAAGGCAAAGTATATCCTTAACGCGACCTAATGATGAATGGTTGAAAGCGCAGGTACGGAATGAAGAATATTCCAGTAAAAGTGAATTGGTAAACGACCTAATTCGTCAGGCAAGAGAGCAGCAAAAAGAAGTCGATTGGATCCGCGCAAAACTTATAAGAGCGGAAGAAAATCTAGAAGCGAAGGGATACGTCGACAAATCTTCCGATGAAATTTTAGCGGATATTAAAGAAAGGGCGAAACAGAATGGCGACCTATAAACTTTCACCTGATGCGGAAGATGACCTGTTTCGCATTTGGGTATATGGCTCCAAAAAATTTGGGATAGCACAAGCTGACAAATACTACAAGGCATTTTTCCATCAATTTGATTTGATTGCCAAAGACCCGTTTCTTTTTCCATCGGTTGACTATATTAAAAAAGGGTATAGACGGGGAGTTTCAGGAGTCGATAGTATCTACTATAGGATTAATGGGGATATTATTGAGATAATGGCCATCATTGGCCGGCAAGATGCTTATTCAAAATTATAAAGTTCAAATAAAGAATAGTTGAGTATACTAGCTCTTGATTAACACTAACCTTCTCTAATCCAATAGATATATTTTTGAAATATTGTCAACCAAATCATGGGTCATAACACCGGACAAATTTAAGAAGAGAACTATGGACAAATTGTCCTTGGGATAAACTGCGAATGCCGCCCGACCTCCCCCAATTGGAGATACCCCTGAATGTTTCTCTCTTTCTATTACTGGCCACCCCAGGGCATAAGCGTTCAAAATTCCACCAAACTCACCATATTTGCCGTTAGTAAGTTTGACGGGTTGCCACATAGTCTTTAAACTAATTCGGTCTGTTAAAAATTTGCCAGTTTGTAAAGCGACAATCCAATTCGCCATTTCATTAGCAGAACTGAAAGCACCGGCATCGGCCCAAAGCATTGACGGGAATTCTTCGTTAACTTCCAATAGGCGGTGGCCTTTGACATAATCTCCAACAGCGCTTTCAAAAGAATAATAGGAATACGTCGGACTTTTGTTTTCAACAATGTCAAATGAGTTACCAAAGGTTGTCCTATCCATTTCGGCAACATCAAATTGATATTTTTTGATGAAATTCTGAAAAGTCGTCCCAGAATATTTTTCAATTAGTTTTTGTATCAGGAGATAATTCGTGGCATTGTAATTAAATTCTTCGCCCGCCTTGAATCGCAAAGGCATTTTTTTTACTTTAACCCATGCTGAGTCTTGACCTTTTCCACCAACTAAATCTCCATTGACTGGATTCTCAATGTCAGGAAGTCCCGAAGTATGACTGAGTAGTTGTTTAATAGTGATTTCATTCCAGTTCCCAGGAAGTTCAGCTAGATGTTTTGAAATAGGGTCAGAAATATTGAATTTGTTTTTTTCCATTAACTGCATAATCGCGGTTGACGCAAAAACTTTAGCAATTGAATTAATTGAAAAAATGGTCTCTTTATTTGTTTTAATTGCAAATGGAATGTTTGCATATCCCAAACTCTCGGATAAAATGATGCTATCATTTTTAATTACTGCAATTTGCAATCCGGGAATTTTTTGTTCCTTCATCTCCTTTTGAAGGTATTCTAGTACTTTCTTTTGTTTATCTTGGGAGAGACAATAGCTATGGAGCAGAACAAGGCATAGCAACGTTAGAAAAAAACATTTTTTCATGATTGATTTTGTTATCACAATTCAACTTGAAGACGACTATATAATTGATATGTTACAGTAATCGGCTATGTTAATGAAACGTTTGCCCGTATTGAGAAGCGTTGTATATTAAAAGTTCAATAAAAGGATGAAAAAAATTAATATTTTGGCCATAATTGGCATGTTTTTTCGGTGTCGTATATTTTTTACGTTGAAAAGAATTTATCTGTGTTTACAATAGGTGTATGCCAGCGAATGAATCAATGAGAATGTAGATGCCGGTAAGTTTAAGTAGGATAGAATAAAAAAATGCCCCTAATAAGGGGCATTGTTCGATTAAGTATTATGTCTAGACCAAATCCTCTAAGCTCTTGTTTTTATTGAGGTCCATTTGGATTTCTGCCTTTTGCTCTGTCAATAATTTTCGTAGTCCGATAGAGAGACTTGCCTCTTCTAAAACATCATCATATTCGTCAATAGCCGCTTTATCTCCCCGTATGGATTCTTCTAACATTGACTCATCATCGTCAGCAGAAAACAAAGCCTTGACATCCATCCAAGCACGATGAATTGTTCCGGTAAATGATCCACTTTCGTCGAAATCAGCATAGGCGGTTCTTATTTCTCCTATAAGTTTTGTATTAAAATCCTTTCGTTTAGCTGCTTTCTGTAAAAAGTAATTTTTCAATGCACTGCTATCTGTGTGATCGGCTGCCTTTCTAAAACCTTTTTCCGCGTCTTTGTTCTTTTCTAAAATCTCTTCGATCTCTTCGTACAATTTGTCTATGTTCATTTTGATAAGTTTATAGGTGTTACTAATTAATATTCTTTAGTTTTTTATGGAAATATTTTCTTCAAATTTTGTAAAATAAATTTATAACCTATTTCGTCAATGATTCAATAGTTACTTTACGTAGCGCAAAGTTTTTTCTAAACTCAGAGGGTTGCACACCGTACTCTTCCTTAAAAAGTTTGGAAAGATAACTTTGGCTCTTGTAGCCCACTATTGATGCAATTGTGGTAAGGGAATGTTCACTATTAACCAATAATGTACGTATTATTTCTATGCGCTTATCCTTTATATATTCATTAACAGATTTAGCAAACACTTCTTGAAAACCTTGTTGCAATTTTCTAGGATTAAGTCCCACATGAAATGCAATCTGTTCCACAGTAGGCAAATCGTCCATATTATCTTCAATAATTTTTAAGGCCTTTTTCATCTGATTCAGTTCAGAGCTACGTAACATAGTTTTTTTACCTTCAGACTTTATATCATCCTCGAACTGCATTATCTGAAGAACAAGAATCTTGTACGCCAAACCTTCCAAATGAAGTTTACGAACAAAATTATTTTGCCGAAACTTATCCCAATCCTTTAGAATTTCCGAAAATTGCAAACTAAAATAGCCATCGTGATAGAAAGTTTTCTTGGCCGTAATATCATTTAATAACAAGCGCCATTGTTTTGCTAAACTTTTAAGTTCGCAACCGATTTTGGACTGAAACCGTCTTCGATCTAGTTCTAAACTTGTAAACAAGGTCTGACGCCCAGCCGAAAACTGAATGACATGGCCGTGATGTTCAGAACTAGCTACAATTGCATTTTTGTACTGGGGAATGTCATGCCAGTTGGGTTCATTTAGAAACTTGTGACCAATCTGACCAATCTGGCATAATAGAAACTTAACCGGATGTATTTTATCTACAGAGAATTCGATTTGGGTATCTTCTAAAAAAAAGCAATTGTACTGAATCAACCCCAAACCATCGTTAAAATCGATTCCTGTTATTGTTCCGCTTCCATATTTCTTTGGTATTCTAACCTCGTATATAGTGCAATCCTCAATAAAGGCAGTATTCATTTCCTTTGCTAAATCTGTAATAATGTCTTTGAACGGAAGCGAACTGACAGCAAATTTTTTCATAATCACAAAGGGAAATTTAATTAGTTCTACCAACTAGCAAATACGAACTGACCAATAGTTTTCTTTTATAAAGGTGCAACAGTACAAATGACCCTATTAACATTATTGAATCAAAAAATGATACATTACGTTTCTTCGTTAATTCCAGGCTCAATTTTGTTAAATCGCTGAAATGTCAAGAAGTACATTCGTACTCTAGAACAAGAACAGTGAACTTGAAAGATATCCTTGGAAATCATAAATATTTAATATTCGGAAGCATTCTTCTAATTGCCTGTGGACTCCGCTACCTGCCTGAAGCCATCATTGTCATTTTGATAGGGCTACTCACAGGAGTCGCATTTCTTGAAGCCCTTAAGTTTTTAATGTGGGTTGGGTTTAGACAACGGGAATCTGGAATTAATATTGAGAATCAACCCATGGTATCCATACATCTGGCTATACACAATGAGCCATCGGATATAGTCATAGAAACTATTAAAAGTGTTTTGAACCAATGCTATAGCGAGTTCGAACTTATTATTGTCGACAATAATACGATTGATGCTAGTCTATGGAAACCTATAGAAGAATTTTGTGCACCTTTAAATAATGTTCGTTTCTTTCATCTTAGTAATTGGCCGTTTTACAAATCCGGAGCATTAAATTTTGCTAGGAAGGTAACTTCCCAAAGTGCACGATATATATTTATTATCGATGCAGATTACGTATTGCAATCGAAAGCTTTGGAGACTGCCGTTGCGAGTATAGATGATTCCAACATTGCATTAGTACAATTTCCTCAAGCTTATAAATGTGATTCAACTGAGCATTCTCCAATTTTAGAAGAATTCAATCACTTTTTCGATTACTATTGTTTTAAGGCTAATAGTTGCTATGGCGCGTTGGCAACTGGTACATTAAGTCTCATAAGCGTTGCTTCCTTAGACCATGTTGGAGGATGGCCGGTTAATTCGATTACCGAGGACGCGGAACTGGGTTCGCGTTTACAATGCGCAGGATACGACATTAAATACGTACATCGCGTAATAGGCAAAGGAATTGCACCAATACACCAGTCCGATTTTTACCAGCAACGGAAGCGTTGGATATTTGGCAATGTGCAGACCTTGTTCCAGTACTCCTTAAATCCTTTCCGACATTTTCGTAAATGGATATCGGGGGTTGCTCAATTGACTGCATGGGCTAATATGTTAGGATTTCCGATTCTTTGCCTCTTTTGTAGTCTGTTATTTTTTCCATGGCTGACCAACAATGAAATTTATTTAATATCGGTTCTGTCATATTTGTCGTTATGGATATTTGCACTTTCGAAATTGGGCCAAATGGTGCTTATTCATCGGGCAAGTCCAATTTTGGCTTTACACACTTTTTTAATACACTTCTCAAGTCTTGATATCGGCGCGTTTCATTGGTACCCTGTGCTTTTCGGTCAGAAGAGGCCTTTTATTAAGACGAATAAGCTTATAAAAGATTCCAATTATAATTTCAATCTGTTTTATCCATTAATGCATTTAGGGTTATTATTATTTTGGGTGATGGCATCAGATTTTTTTCTATCATTCAGTGCCGCCACATTTCTAGTTTTGCATACCGTATCCTCCTTATTCGACTGTAGTTGTCGAAATAAAGAATTCAAAAATGTTTCAACTTCACTTAAAATTACATCATGAAAATTGCAATTATAGCTCATTCCTTACATCCAATAAAAGAACCATTCGCTGGTGGGCTGGAAATGATAACTTTTCTTTTATGCGATTCTTTAATCGCTCAAGGTCATGAGGTTCATTTATACGCTCATAAAAATTCAGATACTCGGTTCAACATTACCGCTATAGATCCTTTAAGCTATGTACCTAAAAAAGTTGCAGATAATTCCCTAAGTATTGACGAACCATCTACTGGCTCACTTGCCGAAGCCGTTGGATATACTAACGTGATGATGAAGATAGCTGCTGGTAATTATGATATTATCCATAATCATTCTCTACATTATATTCCTATTTTGATTGGCAACGGTTTAAATACCCCGATGATTACTTCCATTCACACTCCTCAGTTCGATTTCCTGCGATTAGCTGCGAATGAGGTAAAGGATAATTGTACGCAAACCTTCACAATGGTTAGCAAGAGTCTTGCAAAAACCTGGAACAGTATAATCCCGAATGCAAAAGTAGTTCACAACGGAATAAACTTGGCCATGTGGAATTTCGTCGCTGAGCCATCTGGCAATTATTTATTTTGGTATGGTAGAATTTGCCCTGAGAAGGGTACTGATTTAGCTATAAATGCGGCTATTAAATGCGGCCATAATATCAAACTTGCCGGGCCTATTAGCAATCGCGAATATTTTGAATCAAATGTAGCACCTCTTCTGGCTTTTGATAATGTGGAGTATTTAGGTCATTTACCCCAAGTGGAGCTCAACCCAATTCTCGGGAATGCCATCGCGTTACTTTTTACGAGCACTTGGGACGAACCTTATGGACTAACCCTGGCGGAGTCATTGGCTTGTGGTACTCCCGTAGTTGCGTTGAAGGGCGGAGCGACGAGCGAAATTCTTACCAAGGAAACTGGCATTATTATTCCAAAAGACAATATTCTATTTTTGGGTGAGGCTATAGCTTCAGCCCAAAGACTAAATCGTGAATGCTGCAGAATTAGAGCGGAGGAATTCTGTTCTCATCAGGTAATGGTTAGGAAATATTTAAGTCTATACGATTCGCTCTTGGAGTATCGCGATTATAAACTACGTCGAATCTCATGATAGGATATTACGCACATAGCCATGGATCTGGACATTGTAACTATGCCCAGATTTTCGCAAGATTTCTAGGTAGAGACCTTGTAGTTTTTACCGATCGTGATTATTGTTTCGATTATGATGTTAATGTTGTTCGTTTACCCAATGAAAATCCGGACGGCTCTCAGTTCGACCGGGATATTTTTAAAGAGCCTAGCTCTTTGCATTATGCTCCTGTGAACATGCGAAAAATTACTGAACGCAATGAAACAATTCTAAAAACGATTATCGAGCGTAATATAAAGCTACTCATAATCGATGTAAGTGTAGAGGTCGCTATGTTGGCGAGGGTCAGTTCCATACCTTATGCATACGTTCGACTTCAAGGTGACAGAAACGACCTTCCCCATATAAATGCCTTCGAAGGGTCGACTTTCCTAATAGCATACTTCCCAAAAGAAATGGAATCGAATAAAACACCGGATTGGGTTAAGAGCAAAACAATTTATCTTGGTTTTATATCCAAGTATATGTTTGAATCTACCTCAGTACGGAGACCGAGTAAGTACTGCTCAAACGGAAAACCGAATTTGCTTTATCTCTCTGGATTTGGGGGAACAAAAACTATAGATTTTAGTAGTATTGGTCAATTTTATAATATTTATGTTGTTGGTCCGGGTAGTGTTTGCAGCGTTTGTTCTATATATGCTCATATAGGCGTTGTCGAATGCACCCGGGCTTTTATAGTTCATGCCGATATTATTGTCGCAGGATGTGGGTCTAATACTACCTCTGAAATACTGGCTCTGGGAAAGCGTTTCATCGCTATCGTTGAAGACCGCCATTACGATGAGCAAAAAATGATGGCAGAAGGACTTCAAAGAAATGGTTGGGCAATTGAACTAAAAAAATTTTGGACCATGGAAACAGCGATTGCTGATTTACAAACCTTAGAACCCATGTCAACGTCAATTCCTAAATATGATTCATTGAAGAGCTTCTTTTCTATTTTAAGTGATAGAAATTTTCGTGCTGACAGGGTTGTTGATCTATATCGAAACTTTATGAATGAGTACGATGAATCCAGATCAATTCATAACAAAAATCCATTTTCAAATATGGCTTCATGATAAAGTATACCGTAATTATAACTCATTTGAACCGTGAAAACAATTTGTCAAATACTCTGATGGGACTAAACTGTCAAAAAGAATTGCCTCAACAGGTCATAGTGGTTAATATGGGTGAAGAAATAGCCGTAGCGTCTAATTATAAATTTGAATTGAATGTTATTCAGTATCCTTGGGATTGGCAATTTATGCCGTTGGCCGGCGCGAGAAATTTTGGTGCTGCCCAAATTACTGAAGGACAATTGGTATTTTTAGATGTAGATTGTATTCCAGCTAGCGATTTCTGTTCGAAAATATCCAGATCATCTAAAACTCATAATGCTTTGGTAATGGGGTCACCTAAATATTTGCTCTCTAGATTAGTTAAAGAAATAAATCTAGAGTGGATGAAGGAAAATAGTGTATATCATCCACTAAGACCAATTGTTGCTGGAGTCAAAAGAGAAAACTGCTATGAACTCTTTTGGAGTTTATGTTTTTCAATACCTGCCAATCTATTTCGAAAAATAGGCGGGTTTGATGAGAATTACGTAGGGTATGGTGCGGAGGATACCGATTTTGCCTTATCTATAAAAGAACAAGCTATTCCTTTTTATCTTAGTGATGCAGAGGTCTATCATCAACAACATCCTATATATGTACCCCCTCTGAATCATTTGAAATCGATTGTCAGAAACTGTAACTACTACAGAATTAAATGGGGCTATTGGCCCATGACGGACTGCTTAAAGGATTTTGCTGAAATGAATTTCATTAAATGGGGAGTTAATAGTGACTGCCCTGCAGAAATCCTCAAAGTCCCTACTGAAAAACTTATTAAGCGACATCTATTACCAAATGCACCGTATCGCTAAGAGAATATATGCTACTCACTATTGTTTGACCTTTCCAAAACATTATAGGCTATTGGTTTGAACGAACCGTTATTAGATGCGGATGCTGAACAAGCAGTTAGTCCGATTAGCATATCCATGTGACATTTGAAAATAATATAATCTCCTTTTTTAGCGATTGGTGGAAGCACTTTAATTTTACCATTTTTATCAAAAGGCACGTTCATGAAAATATTAAATGCTGTTGGAATGTTTGCTGCACCTATACCATAAGATTTTAGGGCATGGTAAAGGTTCTCATGACATGATGGATATTTATCAACTATTCCATAAAAGACCTCCATAGTTTTTAAGCAGCATGGTGCGAGCAAAAAATCATGTACACCACTGGTGTCCTCAACAATTTCAAGCATGGCATTACTTCTGTTACTATATAATATATTTCCAGTGGTCAAGCGAATAGTTTCTTCATAATCGAACGTTTTACCATTGCTTAAGTATTCAGTTATATCGGAAGTGCTAAAGGAAACCAAATCGGCTACTTGCTCGTCTTCTATGCAAAGTACTTTAAGAAACTGGCCTTTTTGTATGAGAAAAGAAGTTCCTGACTGTGGTGGTAAATAAATACTACTCATATTTCTTATGTTCTTCAAAATTAAATGGACATTTCCAATCCTTACTAACAAATCTTCCAGAATATTGTGGTGCCTCTAGACCTTCTCCGAAGTCAGTTAGCATTGGATTGATACCGCCAGAAAATTCATGTTCTTTCTCACGTATAGCATCTTTCAAAGGTTGGTATCTTCCCTTCTTTTTTAAATATTCAAATTGTTCGTGGAGATTGAAGGCAATTGCCGTGTATTCAAACCTTCTGGAAGCTCTACTACTTTTTGGATGTAGTCCGACCATAAAAAAAGGCTTTTCCATAAAACTAAATGAAAAATTTCTATCAGTCGGATCATGACTTACTTCAGAATTCCAGGCAAAGCTCTTAGCATCCCTATGATGTAATTTTGTAAGTAAATTCCAAAGCGCTTTTTCAAAATCGAGTTCACTACTGAAATAGTCCCTTCTAAAAATGGCGATATAGGTCATATACATGCTTGACTTATTTTTAACATTCTTTAAATAAGTGGCAAGACCATCGGCTAATAGTTTTTCGACATTGGGAGCGCATATACTTTCAAAAATTCCTAAGGCATACGTTTTTCCATTAACAGCTGCCTGGGCACCCATACACGGATAGGTCCGCTGCATAATAAATTTTTCAAATTTCGATGAGTAATGCCATTGCAATAATTCCTTTAAGCTGTAATTAATTGCCTTCTTTCGAGCTGGCACATAATTAAATTCGTTCGAGATAGCTACAACCGCGGTCTTTTCTTTTAATTCAGAATCTTTCATTCTGCAAAATTCCTATAATGCAGCAATAAAACATGCCAAATAACGGTCAAGAACTATCAAAACAAAATCATTATTAGAATTTACCTAAAAATTAAGACTTCCGCATTTCTCACACAATTAATAACTGAGAGTTCTTATTTCTAGGAGAGTTCAAATTAAGAATTGAATTAACATTAAACAATTATGAGAAAAACAACTTCGATTATAGGAATGGTAATAGCTTTGATTACCATCGTTTAAAGCTTCTTTACCATGAATGAAAATGGACGTTTTTCGGGGTTGAGGTTTATTTAAGGGTTTATCGTTTAATTTGGACTGCTGCATTCGGTTTGATGTTGAATAGTTATATGAAAGAGTCCAAAAAGTTCAAATAAAGGATAAGAAACGCCCAAAAAATAAATAGTTATTATTTTAAGGGCGTTCTTCCAACTAACTCAAAATAACTTTCTTTATTAATTCTCTATAGTGAACATATTCGTTACTCTAATTTTTTGATCAGCATAACCATGCCCGGATCGGACTTATCGCCTGAAGATGCCGCCGATAAACCTACCTCACGTATCACATCTCCGGACAAACTAACTTTATTGCCATTGATCGATATTCGCTCTGTAATCTCGATTGCTTGATTGTCAGCCAAATCTTGGGCAAATACCTTTATATTTTTTGACTGAATTTCCTCTGGCAATATTAATGTCAGGTTTTTGAAATATCCGAAGATACCGATTGGCTTGTCCCAATGGTTCAATTGCTGGGTTACGTTAACCGGTTCGGTCAAATATTCCCTACCCAAACCTCGACCAACAGTAACGATGGCCGATGCCCCATTGAGATATTCGGATGCCAGTACGAAAGGTCGCTTTTCAGAGTTTTTCTCCGCCACAATTGGTAACGGCAAGTTTCTACTTATTCTAGCTGGTGCCGATTCAACGAGTGTATCGCCCGGTTCGCGGCCCTCACACCAGAGGCACCAAGTTTCTCGTTCACCCATGATCCAATAATCCGTCAATAATTCATCGTCTACTTCATGAGTGCCCTCGCCGACCCCGAACGGTTGGGCAATACGGCGCCACCGAATGCCCCGAATCGATTCATCCATTCGGTGTAGAATATCCCTGCCTACAGGTGGGAAAACAAAGTCTTGCTGGCCATCCGGCAATGTGTCGTTGAACGGGTGTCGCATAAGTGCGCTTGCGGTACCTAGCCCTACTGCAATATACGGTTCATCTTCACTATTAATCAAGCCTTTTGCGCCATCTTCGGTTTCGAACTTTAAGACGCTAGCGATGCGCTGAAGGGTAACCGGCTGAGAGATTACGTTCTCGACATCATAGGTTCTGTAAACATCGCTGAATTTTATGAATTCTTCTTTCATAGCATGTTCTATAATAAGGTCCGGCGCATGCGTTCTGCCCAGTTCCGTAAGTTTCTTGCGCCATTCTCCGTTTCTGCCCTCTTTTCCCCAATCTACCTTCCAGTAGTCGAAACCTGCTTCATGGGCCGCTTTCAAACGTTCAATCCAATAAGGTTCCGCTTCTACCGATCCATATATCGGGGCCTCTTGAGCACAGATCCAACCCCCTAGACCACGCCAGCCTTTTGATTCAACACTATCCACTAATTTTTTCAAACGTTCCGTAGGCGTGCCTGTATAAGATGGAAAACGAGTCGTATCCAATTCGGTTACACCTAGATAATCATTATCGTTCATGGCATTTTCATCTTGGGGAATATCCCAGGAATCATCCATAACAAAAATCAAGTCTTCCCGAATTTTCGGATAAAATTCCACCCAATTTTGATATGGCCCCTCACCGAACATGTACACTTCGTTCATGGCCGCTCTTTGCCACTCGTTAATCAAATAACTGTCTACGAAACCTTGAATGTTCCAAGTACAGAAATAATCGGGAGCGGTACTTGGCGTTTCCGGTACAATGGAAAATACTTCGGGTATTTCTTTTTCTTTTTCCTTGGAACGACATCCCATCAGGACAGCAACTATCAATATTGCTACTGTTACGCTATTCTTTATTCTTTGCATTTTAGGTTTTTTATTGTTTGTATTTATACATCAATTGGCTTAATCGGTCAATACGCCCAATTCCGCGATATTCATCCAACCTTCATTATGAATATCGGAAATACAGGTCAATCTCAAATAATTAGCTCCAATTGTTTTGGGAAATTCGATTTCCTGTAAAACGGGATTGTTCCCAATATTGCTGAATTCTTTTTCCTTAAGAATGGTGGTCCAAATTTCACCGTCCTCGCTTGTTTCCAGTTTGTACTTGAAAATGTTCGCCTCGTTCCTACCATCTTGGCGGGGCAGGTAAGTAAAGCCTTTGAGCGGTAACTGTTCTCCAAAATCTATCGTTACCGATGCGGGAAGGTCATTTTCCTTTTCCGTAAACCAGGTGCTTTTCGGGTCTCCATCAATGGCATTTTCCAAAGAATAATAGGAATGACTTTCTCGGGATGCGGTAGCCTTCCATTTGGTCTTGGGCACATCAAGTTTTTTGGTTATGGTTTCGGAGGACTTGGTTCCGTCATTTAAAAAGGCTTTCACCTTTATTGTTCCGGGATTCCCAAAAAGAAACGGTGCCGTATAGCTAGTGGAATTTATATTCGGTTCCGAACCATCCGTTGTATATCGATACATAGGATCAGGGGAATCGGAGGAAATGGACAACATACCCTCTTTGTTTCTAAGTACGCTAGGCTTCCCTATCATATCGGGCACACGATACACTTCGATATTCGATATTACCGGACTGGCCTTGCCATTAAAACTGATTTTCAGTTTTGAGGTGTTCACCGTCTTGAATTTTACCAACCTTCGGTTGCCGATGGTAATACCTTTGGCAACTTCGGTATACCGATCGTCTATGTGCGCCTCTATGGTAAATCCTTTAATACGCTGTCCCAAGGGAATATATTCTTGGACTAAAAGAGCGTTTACCTCAATTTTTTTTTCAAAATCGATTTCGATGAACGCATTTTGTACGGCATCATCGGTAGCCCAATACGTTTCCTGATCGGTATCGAATGCCTTATCCGCAGCAAAATCTGCGCTTTTCCCTCTTGTATTACTTCCAAAGACCGTAGCATTATCGGAATAATCTACACTGAAAGCCTTGTCAACGTACGCCTTTAAACCTTGCAGGGCCTTTACATCGTTTTCGTGAATTAGCCCGCGCTTGTCGGGTGGAAGGTTTAGAATAAAATTACCATTCATTCCTGCAGAATGGTACCAATTATCAATTAATTGATTCACCGATTTTACTTTATCGTTCTCCGCCTCGTGATAGAACCAACCCGGCCGAATGGACGTGTTTACTTCAGGGGCGATCCACATATCGCCCCCTTCGCTTCCTGTTTGTAACAAATCGTTAATACCACTTGCACCGGGATATAGATCTTTACTGTCAATGGCCGCCCAAGTAGGGTCATAAGCATAGCCTTGCTCGTTTCCGATCCACCGTATATCAGGTCCGGCGTCACTGAACATAACCGCCATTGGCTGTAGTTCGCGTACAATTTTACGGGTGTTTTCCCAATCGTAATAGGTCGTATTATCGATTTTTCGAGTCTCGTTAGCACCACCATAATAGCCATCTCCCCCATTGGCCCCGTCGAACCACACTTCGTAGATATCCCCATAATCCGTTAGGAGTTCCTTAAGCTGGTTTCGAAAATACTCGATATACTCCGGCGTACCGTATTTAGGATGGTTGCGATCCCAAGGGGAAAGGTACATACCCAATTTAAGTCCGTATTTGTCACAGGCCTCCCGCAAATCTTTTAGAATATCGCCTTTGCCATCTTTCCACGGCGAATTTTTAACGGAGTGTTCCGTATATTTTGAAGGCCAGAGCGCAAAACCGTCATGGTGCTTCGCCGTAATAACAATGCCTTCCATACCCGCTTCCTTGACGACTCGCGCCCATTGATCAACATCTAGTTCGGCAGGGTCGAAAATTTCGGGCGATTCATCGCCATAGCCCCATTCCTTATCCGTAAACGTATTTGGTGAAAAATGGATAAATGCATAGTATTTAAGCTTGTGCCATTCCAATTGGCGTTTGCTGGGTATCGCACCGTAGGGTTCTGGCGGCGGAACAGTCTGACAACTTATGGTCAGCGAAAAAAGAAATAGCGGAAAAAAAAGATGCTTCATTATTCTGTATGTTCTAAATTAAAAATATGAGGATTTCTATTGCCCCCATTATTCAAGCGAATACCTTACCAACCCGGATTTTGGGTCAGATTGGTATTCAATATCAATTCGTTTGATGGCAGCGGGCGTAAATACAATTTATCATCCCATACTCGATCTGGTTTATCGATATAAACGACTAATAATTTATCGGCGTTCGTGGTAAAAGGTTCGAGTACAGGCCATTTGGTTTTCATATCATCGGTAATGCGAATACCCAATACCGCATTTGGATTGTTCAACAGATCACCGGCACGCCATCGTAACAAATCTTGAAAACGTAATCCCTCAATAGCCATTTCTATCCTTCGCTCACGGCGGATTTCATGAAGTACCGGAGTAATCGAATAGCCGTAATTTGACCAAGTTACCGATGTTGTGACCGACACTCCGGGCATGGCCTCCGAACCGACTTGTGAACCATCTGAAGTGGTCATATGGGGCATAGCTATCCTATCCCGAAGTACATTTATCGAAATATCAAGAACTGCTTGATCCAGCGTTCCAAGTTCCGCGTTGGCCTCAGCATAATTCAACAATACTTCGGCAAAACGATACACAAAAACATCCAAAGTCGAAAGTCTAAAATTCTGCTGTTGTATCGAAGGAGAACTATATTTTGTAATATAGTAGCCTGTTGATTGTCTATTAAAATCGGGGAAATCAGATAAAAAAGTCTGCTCCCCAGTTTCGCTGACCTGCCATACGCGACCAGGATACCAAATGGATTGTTTTAATCTCGGATCCCTATCGGCGATTTCATCTACCAACAGATTATCGCCTTGATAAGCTGCATTTAGTGTACCATTATAAGAGATGGGCAGTCCATTATTTACCAAGTACGATTCTATCATTTCCTTGCTAAAGCCAGTTCGCTCTTCTTGTACAATTCTGGTCAGATTATGTGTAAGAACATTTGCCTGATACCTACGGATCATAATGGCCTCCTCGTTGCCGTTCAATTCTTCTTGGATAAATAGGTTTTCATAATCGGACTCGGAATCACCGCTCAATTGCGCAATATTAAACTTGCCAGAATCGATGATGTATTTTGAGGCTTCTACACTTTCCTGAAGTAGCTGTGTACCATCGTCTCCACCCGAATAAGTAGTTGTTCCTTGATGGTATTTCCTGAAAGTTCCTTCGAAAAGAGCAGCTCTTGATTTTAGGGCCGCTGCCGCATACGTACTCAATCTTCCCGATGCCGGACTTTCTGGCAGGTTGGCGATAGCAAAATCCAAATCGGCCATCACGTTGGCCATTACCAATTCGCGCGAGTCCCTTCCTTTAAATAAGGCTTCTTCCGATTCGGTGTCCAAATCGGTATCGTACCAGGGCACATCACCAAAACGAACGACTTTATCAATATAGAATTTGGCTCGGAAATACCGAACCTCTGCAACATATTGGGCAATATCTGCCGGATTGCCTTCAACTGTCTGGTATCGCTTTAGAAAGTAATTGGTGTTCCTTATGCCGTCCCAATCCCAACCTGCATCTCCGGCCGCTGTCGGCACTACGGTAAGGCCGTTCGTATACTCATCTAAATTGGTGGGTACTTGATTATCGGTCAGGTCGTCTGGACGTAATATATTTTGAGGACCGTCTAGCGAATTATAAAATTGGTTGGAAAACACCTTGAGATCATCGGTGGTTTTCCAGAAGATTTGATCAGTAACGGCATCATCTGGGTAAAGTTCCAGATAATCATCATTGCACCCTACAGTAAGAAGGACCGTTAAAATTATAAATATTGACTTTTTCATTTTTAAACAGTTTTATATTATGACTTAACTATAGGGTTATGCTTACACCAAGAGAGTAGGAGCGCTGTATGGGATAGGTATTACCATCGTTAATTTCAGTATCGAAAGCCCGTTCGAACATGAACTTCGATTTTTCCCATAGATTCTCGCCCGCAAAAAATATCCGAATATTGTTGATGCCTATCCTAGTAGTTACTTCTGAGGGTATCGTATAGCCCAAAGAAAGTTGTTTTAAACGGATGTATGCTCCATTCTGCAGCCAACGCGTAGCTACCTGCGTGTTGCCATAATAATTAAATAAGTATGGTCGGGCGAAATAAGCATCGGTATTATCAGGTCTCCAATAATCTTGATTGTGCTGTTGGGGAACGGTCCACTCATCGCCATTCGACCCGAAAAACCAAGGGTTCCATCTTCCAAAATTGACGTCTCGTTTGGCTACACCCTGAAAAAGTACATTAAGATCAAAACCTTTCCATTGGGCACTTCCGGTTATACCATAAGAGTACCTTGGACTAGTATTCCCAATGATTCGCTGATCACCAGGGTTTTGGACAGTATTGTCACCACGACTAATTTTACCGTCCCCGTCCAAATCTTCATATCTTGTATCACCGGCCGAATAAATTCCTCCCCAAATTTCACTTTGGTCCAGGTATGCGGCTGCCTCCTCATCGGTCTGGAAAAGCCCATTTACCTCAAACCCCCATATCTCTCCAATCTCTTCCCCCACATAATGCGAACCGATTATGGCATTGGGGTTGTCGAATTTTGTGATTTTACCTTTGTTATCGGAGAGAAGGAAACCTAGGGAATACCCAAATTCTCCCACCTTGTCCTGCCATGAAAGATCAAGTTCCCAACCTTTCACTTCAAGATCGGCACCGTTGGTCTGCGGAACGGCCGTACCTAAAACTGCCGGTGCCGGACTACCGGACACTAACATATTCTTGGTCTGCCGTATATAGTAGTCAAAAGAAGTGCTAAGCCTACCTTGAAACAGAGAAAGGTCCAACCCCACATTGTTGGTGGTTACCTCTTCCCAGGTAAGGCCTGGATCTACCAAGCCTCCAGCATTAAGAAAAATAGGCCTTGCGTCGCCCATGAGGTATCCCAAGGTGCCACTGTTCAAGGTAGAAATGTATGGATAGCTGTTATTGAGTGCCTGATTGCCAATGGTACCTATAGAATATCGCAATTTTAATTGGCCTATTTTATCTTTTAGACCTTCCATGAAGTTCTCTTCGGAAACCCGCCACCCTAAAGATGCCGATGGATAGAATACAAATCTATCTTCTTTCGCGAACCTTGAAGTACCATCATATCTTCCGTTGACTTCCAATAGGTAACGATCGTCATACGAATAGTTTGCTCTAAAGAAAGCTCCCCTTACGGCCCACATAGACTCGCTACCACCTACATTGGGCTGCTCTCCTGTAGTTAGGTTTATTGCTGGTAAATCATTATTTATCAAATTTGTACGGGAACTGGTAAGGAGCTTGAAATGTTTGTCTTCTTGGTTATACCCGACCATAGCCTTTACCTTGTGCTTAGACGCAAAAGTCTTGTTCCATTCTCCCCATATGTTGAGGGCATTATATTGATAATCATCAGACCTCGTAAAAATACCGTTCGGGGTCGTATGCGGAAAAGTGCCGAGCAACGCGCCATCGATACCATATTCCAAATATTCCCTAACATATTGCTCATGCAGACTGGTGTAATTGTTATGGGTATAATCCATATTAAGTGAAATTCCTTCCATGGGCCTGATAATGAGCCCTCCGGTGACCCATATATCGTTAACGCCAGTTTCTTCCGAACCCCCAAGTTCGTTCATTGCGATAGGGTTGGTAAACCCGCCTTGCCCGGAAAAATTACCATCGGGATGCCTTACCGGCATAAGAGGTCTCACATCTGACTTGATGAACGACCCCGGCATCCAAGAAGGTCCACCGTTGGGGGCTAGCCTATCCTGTTTATTATATGTGGTTCGCCCGGTCAATGTCAGCCAATCGGTTATATCCGATTGGATATTCAAGGTGATGTTATGCCGCTTAAACTTTTCGTCAAAGTGTTTTAACAGCCCCCCTTGGTTCAACAGACCATAAGAAGCCCTATAGGTAGTCTTCTCATCACCGCCACTAAGCGCTATGTTGCTTTGGAGCATTGAAAAACTGTTTCTGTAGGTTTCATCTACCCAATCGGTATTGCCAACATAGGTATATTTATTCTGTGATTCTTGGGAATGGATATAAACAGGGGAATTGTTAATAGGGTCATTGTAATACGTTCTAATTTGTTCCGTAGTCTCGTCGTCGAAAAACGGAGTGCCGTTCGCATTTTGGCTAGAAGTGTTCATGTAGTTGGCATAATCTAGCGAATTCATCACATTCGGCATGACCGTAAATTTATTTTGGGAAGTATTGCTACTAATGGTCACCTGTACCCCGCTATTTTTCTTACCGCCTTTAGTGGTAATCAAAATAACCCCGAACGCGGCCCTAACACCATAAATGGCAGATGCGGCAGCATCTTTTAATACGGTTACGGTTGCAATATCGGCCGGGTTGATAATATTGGGATCCATCTGAACCCCATCGACCAAAACCAATGGAGAACCACCATTTAAAGAGGTAATTCCACGAATATTAAAATTAGCGCCTGAACCCGGTTCTCCGTTCGGAATTGAAATATTCAAATTAGGAACCAAACCCTGCAATGCCTGGCCTACCGAGCGAACGGGCCTACTTTCTATCTGCTCACTACTCACCGTGGAAATTGCACCTGTAAGGTTGACTTTTTTCTGTGTGCCGTAGCCTACCACCACCACTTCTTGTAATGAACTGGCATCCTCTTCCAATTGCGTGATAATTTGCGTCTGGTTACCTACAATTATCTCTTTTGAGGTATACCCGAGATATGATATGACCAATACGGATGTGTCTGAAGGAACATCTAGTTCAAAGTTTCCATCGAAATCGGTCGATGTACCTTCCTTTGTCCCTTTTATCAAGACCGTAGCTCCCGGTAAGGGCACCCCTTGACTGTCCGTAACTGTTCCTGTGACTATTTGTTGAACGATAGGCGCTTCTACTTTTTTAGGCAAATCTTTCGATGCCGGCATACGTGTTGTACTTCCTTTTAGCACGATTTGCTTTTTGACGACCGAATATGTTATGCCGCCATCGGAAAATATCCGGCTCAATATTTCTTTGATAGGCGTACTAGTTACATTGAGGGATATTTTTTTTGAAACATCGACCTCACCGGTCTTATAAAAAAATCGGAACTGGCTTTGTGATTCGATTTTTTCCAGAACGTGCCCAATGGTTTCATCGTTCACGTTAATGGAAACTCTTTTGTTCTGAGAATAACTATTTGCCTGAATATTTAAGAGTACAAAGGCAAACAGTAGAAAGGAAAGCTTCATCGTGCGGTTCTTTTTGAAGATGTTTTCCAGGAGTTTAGAAAACAGGCGTTTTTTTTCCATAATTTTGGATGGTTTTAATTAGTTAATAGTATTGACGGTTAAAATTGATGTATGTCGGGGAGCGTGACCGCGCTTCCCGATTTTTATTTGTCTTTCACACGTTAGGGTTTCGTTATTATCACATGGTTGTTAACTATACGATACTCGAATTCGGCACTTTCCTTAAAGGTATCCAGCAAGTCCAAAATAGTTTCGTCTCCGAATTTTCCCTTGAACCGGGCTTCGTTCAATCCGCTATAGTTGTTATCTATCTGAACATTATATTTCCGTTCGATTTTTTTTATGATATCCATGAAGGGTTCGTCGTTAAAAATCAGTTGATCGGTTCGCCAACCCAGATAATCATTAATGTTCACTTCATCGATTTTAATATTATTCTCGGTCAAGGATGCTTTTTGTCCCGGATTTATCGTTTTGGAGGCTCTGATCGAGCCCTTTCCGTTTTGATGAACGGCTACGCTTCCTTCAGCTAGTACTGCAAATATTTCCGTATCATTATAGGCACTTACATTGAAATGCGTACCAAGAACTTCAATGCCCATGCCATCGGTCTTAACAATAAACGGATGCTTTGCGTCTTTGGCCACTTCGAAATAGGCCTCTCCGATCAAGAATACTTCCCTGTCAATACCGGAAATGAAATTGACCGGATATTTTAAGGAGCTCCCCGCATTTAAGTGTACCAAAGTACCATCTGAAAGTATCAATTGGAATGTTCTACCGTTTGGAACGAAAATCTCGTTATAGACCAACTCTTCCAACGCCATTTTTGTGTTGTAGGTAATTTGGGTGCCGTTTTGTGTACCGATTACATTTCCGTTCTTGTCGACTAAAGCTTCAGAGCCATCGGTATTTATTTTCTTGCTTATGTTGTTATCTAACTTTATGGTAACCGCTTCTTCATGAATAATTAAATCGGATGTTGGATTTTCATTGACGGTGTATCTATAAAGTAAAGCGATGGAAAGCAGGGCCACAAAAACGGCGGCATATTTCAAAAAATGCCTGAAAGGATATCGTTTTGTTTTTTTCGTTTTGTAAATGTTGACCTTGGATTTTATTTTAAGCCACATCTTCTTTTTAAACTCGTCTTCCTTACCATATTCAAGGACGGACCATATCTGGTCCTTGTCTTGAAAAGAATCCAAAAACTTCTCCAACAATTCTAGTTCTTCGGGCGAACATTCGTTATTGACGTACTTGGCAAAAAGTTTTTTTACTTGTTTTTTGTTCATACAGATCAGTATAAAATTGGAGCTGTTTTTTATAAGTACCCAAATAGGCCTATTGGTACACGTCTAAATTGAAATATTTTAAAAAAATCTCGGTGTTACTTGAAAACTACAATCTGCAAAGGTTTAATTAACGACAGAATATTTTTCAAATGTAGTTCTCTAAAAAAGTGAAGTAATAGGAAAAGACAAGCTATTTGAAGTATAGAAAATTAAAAAATACAAGCTCCTCTTGTTGAAGTTTGAGTCGTATCGATTGTAGCGCTTTTGATATTTGATTCTTGACTGCTTGTACCGATATGTCTAATTCTTGGGCAATTTCTTTATTCGATTTATGTTGAAATCTGCTCAATATAAAAATCTGACGACATCGTTTCGGAAGTTTTTTAACATGTAATTTGATGCTTTTTTCAAGCTCGTCATACTCCATCTGCTTGGAAATGTTCATAGAAACATCGATAATGTTCAATCTGGTCAGATCTTCGTCGGAAAGTTTGCGATTTCTTAAATGATTAAATATTTGATATTTGACCGCTCTAAATAGATATGTTGAAAGGTTGGTGATTTTTGTTTCGGTCTTCTTCGACCAAAGATCAATAAATATGATCTGAACAATGTCCTCACAGACTGCCTTGTTGTTCAGAATCTTAATTGCATAGAGGAACATATTACTGGAATACCTGGAATAAATCTCTTCAAAGGCATTAGGATCATCCTTATGTAACAAATCTACTAAATTATTATCCTCTTGATTGGCATACATAATATATTCCTTATGTTGACAACATCCGATTAGTTCGGTTTTAGATGTCCGGCACTTGAATGAAAATTCCACTTAAGGATTAAAAGATACGTAAATAATTATCTTTGATAGTGGAACTTTTTCAATTCGGTTTCTTGTCCGTGGTGCAATTATGTTTGATTTAATAAAATACCAGGTAATATAATTTTATTCGCGTTCTGATGAATTTATCAATTTTGTACTTAGTAAAAAATAGTCGCGGATAAATTAATTGTAATTATTTACAAGTGAAGTTTAAATAAAGGATCGATTTTTCAGTGGTTCACTTTCGTGCGGCGCACGTGGTTCACTTTGGCACGATTTGAATGGTTCGCTTCAATCAGGCGAGGGTGGTATACTATAACCAATTTTTGCAGCTTATATGCTTAATATTG
>ENA-ORXM01001443-ORXM01001443.1-marine-metagenome-genome-assembly--contig:-NODE-1443-length-33343-cov-6.883755_pt1 | contig 33343 bp, 28 predicted proteins | sample MGYA00237867_ERZ511480 | MGnify/ENA primary metagenome ERZ511480 (study PRJEB26309, sample SAMN06266103) | marine metagenome | isolation source: Algal blade | place: United Kingdom:Sidmouth, United... | reverse complement strand
CGCAGGATTATTTTCGTGGCAAATTTGTTGGGCGAGGGCATTAATGTCAAGCCAACGACAATGGCGTGCTTTTTTCAGACAACCGAAGTAGAGATTAAATCCGTCAATGTAGACGATTGTTCGAAGCGGGGGAGTATCGATTTTTCAGGCTCCAGAAATGACAAAACCGCCCAGAAGGCGGCGTTGTCTCCCTCGAATCCATTGTTACCAACTTCATGTGAGGGGCGGTTATAGGTAATCCTATGCCCTAGTCGACAGCGAGTCAACTCCATTGGAATAGCTGTGTATGGTGGTGTGCTAACATACTGATTTAGTACGTTTATTCAGCTCTATACAGAAGCGACTACTAGCCCATATAGGTCATAATCCGTAGAAATAGTAGTTTGTGCGGATTTCTCTAGGTGGTACGAAATAGGCTGCTCGGAGCAAATTTGCCCTTCGGTCATTATGGCAAATAAAGTTCTCAGCCTTGGCAGTTCCTGCCTCAGCGGTTGCAGGAAAGTCAAACCGCTGCCACCGGTGAACCTTCTTGTTACACGGTGCGAAGGCTGTATCGAAGAACTTTTGCCTTGGAATTGTTATGGGCGGCTAGATACATACAAATAACGTATTAGGAGCTTTTATAATGTCGAACTCAACCGATTTTGCCGATCCGCGCTTGTTCCTGGCTGAGCTACCATTTGTGCAGGAGTTGGGCATCAAAATCCAATCGGTTGTTCCTGGTGAAGTTATTGTGGACATGCCTTTTGCAGAGCGATTTTCGACTCCTCCAAACGCTTTCCCCGCCTCAATGGTAGGCCTTCTTGGAGATGTTGCCGCTGTTAGTTCGTGTCTTAGTAAACTACCAAGAGGTTGGGCTGTGGTGACACTCGATTACACCATAAAGATGACTGGCCACGCACAGGGAGAAGCTTTGCGCGCGAAGGGTAGAGTGTTGCAGAATGGTAAAACCACATCCGTTGGATTGGCTGATATTTTTGCAATGGAAGATGGTGAGGAGATTTATTGTGGTGTTGTCATTGCCACCACCCGGAATTTTCATCTGAAATGACATTGATTGGCTTGAGGTAAGAGCCACAACTAACCCACGGCTGAGAGCCGAGGGAGTAAACTTGGTGTGTCGGATATTGCCTATTTGCTTGGATGCTCGGAACCGAGTGCACTTAATCGAGCCTTCGAACGATGGTTCAGTCGATCTCTTACAGGCTTTTGGTAAGCTTAAACATAACATCATGTCTGAATTCTGCGGCCGCCCCTACCAAGACGCACTGAGGGGGCTTTTCAGTGTGTCTTCAGTCCAGCTTATCCGTAAGCGATGGCCTCAGCACCCACTAGCGCCAGAAGCGACGTTTTGATAACAGCACTACGGTGACGGAATCAGTTCAAATCGCTCTCTGGCTTGCCGTGGCAGCAATTCCCACGGCAGTAACGCTTCAATCTGTTCTACCGTTTGTGCCTTTGGCAACTCGCTCAACACAACCGTCAGATACCTGTGCGGCTCATGACCATTGGCTCTCGCTGTCTCTAATAGGCTCATCAAAATCGCACAAGCTTTGGCCCCACTAACCGTGTCGGCGAACAAAAAGTTCTTGCGCACTAACGCCACCGTTTTTGCCACGTGTTCCGTGTGGATATTCGAGATCGGTAAACGCCCGTCTTTACAGTAGGTTTGTAATCCATCTGCGTGTTTGATGAGGTAGTTCAACGCCTTGCGCGTGTCCGTGTGTAGCACACCTCCAACTTGGCATTTGCGCGCCCACTTAATAAATCGCTCCCACTTCGGCACAGCAAAACGTTGGCGTGCATCTTGTCGCCTCTTCGCTGGAAAGTGCTTTAACCGTTCTTCGATCTTGTACAGCCGTCGATAGCGCTCGACGGCCACTTCGGCGATACTTTGTCGCTTGGGTTTTCCTTTTGTACCAGCCTTGGGGTTTTTGATATGACGAAGTGCTTCGACGAACTTGCGCCGTGCGTGGTCGTTACACAACACCGCCGTTAATTGGTGCGCTTCGATGGCTTGGTGAAACGACGGCGCAGCGTCACACACTAGGTAGCCCCGCGTGCCTTCGAGCAGGTCTTTGATCGTCTCACCGCGCTCGTTACTGCGGTAGTCGAGCAACACCACCGGTTTGTCCGGCGGGCCACCTCGGCGTATCCACAAGGCGCTTTTACTTTGCGCTGTTTTACCTTTTTCTTTGAGCACTTGTAAGCGTGTGCCATCAAAGCCTGTGACATCAAAACCCTGTTGCACGTCGAGGAACAGGTTGTACAGCGGTTGCAGAAGCTCACTGATGCGGATGTGCGCTCGGGCGAGCTTGTCACGCGTTAGGTCCACGCTCTCACGGGCCGCGATCTTCTCTTGGCGGTACAGCGGCAGGCCATTGAGGTATTTATCGACGACGCTAGAGGCAATCAGTGTCACGTGCAGTGAGCTGCCAGGCAGGGGTTGTGGTGGTTTTTTTGCCGTCACGGGTGCTGCACCACAACGACAACCGTAACGGTGGCAGATGTGCCGCACGACGTAGTAGCGGCACGGGACAACGGCCAACTGTTCGCTCTCTTCGGTGCCGATCTCGCGCAGCGGCTCACCGCAACTGCACACTGCCTGCGCGCCTTCCAAACCGTGGTGCACGTCGACACGAGGCAGCTCTTCTGGGAAGGGCTTATTCGACACGCCTTTGCGCGAGTGTGCGCTGACGGCGGTGCGTGGCGGCTCTGGTGTGTCAGCGACAATCAACCCCGCCTCATCAACGAACTGCAGTTCACCCTGATCGGGGTTCTTCTCGGAGCTAGCCCCAAAGCGTGCATGCTGAAGTCGCGCAAGCGAGGACTCGAGTTGCTCGATGCGTTCGAGCTGCGCGATGATCTGGTGCTCTCGGTCGAGCAGTACGCTGCTCAGACGCGCATTTTCCTCAGCGAGGCTTTCTTCCGCGCACACACTGTTCGCCGTTGCTTCACATGAAGCATTGCACGTGTCGGGTGAAGGGTTGGCACGGGTATTCATGGCCTGTATTTTACAGGCACAGCTCAGTTCGATCCAATGTTGCAGTGTGTTTAAAGCACGGTGTGGAATGTCAACTCGCGGTGCGGTTGCAAGGCATTGAGATCCACACCGTCGAGCAGCTGGCCGAGTTGCTCGACGCTCATGCTCAACGAATCGTCGTCGAACCAGCGCGGCCAAGCAAAGCGTTGTGACTCCAGCCGCTTGTATAACAGCCAGAACCCGTTACGCTCCCACAACAAGCACTTCAGTTTGCGTCGATCCGTGCTGACAAACACGTACATCGAACCATCACTCGGGTCACGTTCAAGCTGTTCGTGCACCAGTGTTGATAGCCCATCGATGGCTTTACGCATGTCCACGGGCTGGCGATAAAGAAACACACGTTCGGGGCACCATCGCTCATGCATGGGCTACGGCCTTGAGCAGCTCGGCCAGCTGGGCGATAGGCATAGATTGAGGTACATCCAAGCGAATGTTGTCGCCAAGTTGCAGCGACAATACCTCAACAGCTTGCACTGGACATGCTGGTTTAAGTTCGACGAAGTCCTTGGGTTTTTGTCGTCGATTGGCGTGAACAGAAAACTCACAGCGCCAGCGGTGAAAGGTTTTAAGACCCAGATCGTGCTGTGCACAAAAGTCTTCAGCGCAAAGTTTGCTCGCATCAAATTCTGCAATCAAAAGTTGCCATTGATCGGGTTTGCGATACGGGCGATGAGTCATCCCATGTCTCCGAAGTGAATGTGTCGGAAACTATGGCGCAGTGCGGGTGATGGCGGAAGTGTGGGTTAAGTCCATCGCTTACTGAGCTTTACCCAAGCGGCCCATGAGCTCAGCTTGACTCAGGCGGCCATAAGCCGTCAGGTTCGTTTACTTGAAGAGAATCTGGGCGTCGCTCTGTTTATTCGCTCGCATCGGGCGGTACGACTCACCGCCGAAGGACGCAACTTTCAACACACAGTAACAGAGGCACTGGAGCGGCTGGCATTCGGTGCGCAAGAGTTACGTACCCACAATCAGGACATGACTGTATCGGTCGCGGCCGATATGGCGATATCATCTTTTTGGCTGATGCCTCGGTTGGGTAAGTTTCGTGAACAGTACCCAAATATAACGATTAGGGTGGTGGCCTCTGACGAACGGAATTTACTGGACCGAGATGATATTGACGTTATCGTTCAATTAGGTCGAGAAGATAACCGCGAGCAGGAGTCCATGTTTTTGTTCCAGGCGGCAGTTTTCCCCGTCTGTAGTCCCGGCTACCTTAAAAGCTCTCCACACCTACAGTCAGAAGATGACCTGCTGCGAGCGACGCTGCTGAGATTAGACGATGAGCACTGGGATTGGTTGGACTGGCCAGCCTGGTTTGCGATGAAGCAGACTCAGCTAGAGGGCCCGAGGAATGATCTTTATATCAATAACTATCCATTGCTCATTCAAGCCGCGCTGAATGGCCAAGGGGTCGCTTTGGGTTGGCAGCATTTGATCGAAGATATGCTGAAGTCGGGTCAGCTGGTTAGACCGGTTGAATCCAGTATTCAGACTGAGCGTGGTTTTTATCTGGTGTTACCACAAAAAAATGAAACTAATCCTGCGGTAGAAAAATTCAGTGAATGGGTTTTACAACAATGTACGCCTTCTGGAGGGAGCGTTCTCACCAAACCTGCTTAGCACCCTTGTATGTTTTTTGCGCTGACCGTGGTTTCGACAAGGTCAGCGGACCTCCGTTTTAAATAGGGAAAGCGAGAGAACAGAGATTCACCGAGACGTTCTTTAGAAAAAGACCTGTATCAATGGCTTATTTTTCTGGAACCAAAGGTGGATTCTTTAGTCGCTTCTATGAGCGCAGTGTTTGCAGAAGATGCGTTTCTGTCAGCAGATGTTTTAGTTGGCGCTATTTTTAGCTTTTTTTCAGGCACTTGCAGCTTTTTGTAGTCAGTGTCTTCCGCCATGTTGCGCCTTTCCTCGGTAGGTGACACGCCGTAGTGAAGTCGGTAACAAGTGCTAAAGTGTGAGACTGATTTGAAACCCGTGGCCGCCACAATTTCAATCACTAGCGCGTTGCTCTGCATCAACAATTGGCGCGAGCGATTTAGCCGTATTTTTTTGTAAAAATACGTAGGTGTGCAATTCATGTTTTTCTTGAAACTGCGTTGGAGTTGCCTTCTCGACAAGCCAATAAGACTGGCTAATGTGCTTAAATCCAAGGGCTCTTCAACGTTGTTTTCCATAAGCTCTACAGCAGATTGTAACTTTGGGTGTGCGATTCCGAAGCGATGATACAGCGGGATTTTTTGCTGATCGTGTTGTGCACGCATTCGATCGCTGACCAACATGTCGGATACATCACTGGCTAAATCTCGACCGTGTTTTTTAGCTACCCAGGCTAACATCATGTCCAGTGGAGCAACCCCTCCAGAAGACGTCATGCGGTCCTTGTCGAAGCTGTATACGTGGTCATTAAATTGAACCAAGGGGTAATCGTCTCTTAAAGACGATAGATATTCCCAGTGCACGCTGCACTGGGCGCCTTCCATAAGGCCAGATTTTATTAACGCGTAAGAACCTGTACAAACACCCCCTAGCAGGGTGCCATCTTTTGACATATGTTTTAGCCATTCGATGTGCTCGTCGTGACAGGCATGCAATACTTGAACGCCTGCGACGACGATTACGGCATCATACGAATCCATTTTGTTTATGCTTAGGTCCGGCATCACGCGAATGCCGTTACTGCACTGAACTGGGTTGCCATCCGATGTTATAAGAAACCACTCATAGAGCAACTCACCGCTGAGCTGATTGGCCATACGAAGCGGGTCAACCGCGCAACCTAAGGAGATCATGGTGAAGTTGTCCAACAATAAAAAAGCAATTCTTTGATGGCGCATCACTTGCTCCTGACAAAGTGGAATAACGTACTCTGGTTTGTTTATTAGCTTCTGAGTAGCTGGCTACTTTTTTCTTCAAGAAGTCTCAGCACGCTTAGATGTGGCGCGTCGTGTCCGTATGTGTCTGTAGCTGAGCAGTAAGTGTCGTAGACCATGTTCGCCAGACTCAGCTCGACATTTTGGAACTCTCCCAAGCTTTTAATAAGTGCCATATCTTTTTTAGCAAGCCCGAGTGCAAAGCTTGTGTCGTAGCTACCATCGAGAACTTTGGGGATATAATTGTCCACCACGTAGCTTTGTGCACAGCTATTTTGTAGCACGCCGTACAGCGTATTTAGATCAAGCTCTGCTTTGGCTCCTAACATCAGCGCTTCGCCGATGCCTTGTGCTACCAGGTAGTTCAGGTGTAACTGCACAAGTTTTGTGGTGTAGCCAGCGCCGCTTTTACCCATCAGAGATATTTTTTTAGTGAACGATTGCAGTATTGACTGCAGTTCGGGAGGGAGCTCGTGGTCACTACCCAACAACATCGTGAGACTTCCCGCTGCAGCGCCTTCTGCACCACCGGTTACAGGGGCGTCAATGAGTGTCATTGACGCAGGCGCTTGTGATTTTATCTTCTCCCATTCAACTAAGTCATTTGTACTGGTTTCAAACCACCAGGTGTTTTCCCTAGCATTGCATAGTAAACCTTGCTCGCCACACGCTATTTCAGCAATCTGTTTTGCGCTGGGCAGGGAAGTGAAAATCACTTCACAAGACTTCGCTATTTCAGTGGTACTTTCTGCCGCGATTGCACCCAGTTCTTTGAACTGGTTGACCGTGTCGCTGTTGAGATCAAAAACATGCAATGAATCACCGTTGTGACGGCAATACTGCATTAGGTTTTTTGCCATGCCTGAGCCCATTTTACCGAGCCCAATGAATCCAATGTTCATGTCCAATTCCTGTGTTCTGTCAGAGTGCAGCAGCGGAGACCGACTGATTTAGTTTTTGTAGGAAGGGTCTAGACGGTCGCACTTACGCAGCAATGCCGGCCATTCATACTTACCCGGTGAAAACGCTTCGTATTGTTTTGATGCCAGCGTCCATAGCTCGTCGGAGCCGTTGGCGAGAGGCAGGTTTGTACCGCTGAGCTGTAGTGCAACTTCGCAGGCACGTACTAGGTAGTACATGTTCATAAAGCACTCGCCAGCTGTCTCTCCAACAGTGAGGAAGCCGTGGTTGCGCATAATCAGGCAGCTGTTGTTGCCCATGTTTTCTGCGATGCGAAGTCTTTCATCTGGATCAACGGATAAGCCTTCCCAATCGTGGTATCCAACTTTTCCGTAGAGCATGGAGGAATCTTGCACTAAGAACGGTAGCTCTTTGAACGCAGTTGCAGCAATGGCGCTCTTGGGGTGCGCATGAAAAACAAACTTGTTTTCTTTGTGAGAGTCGCTGAGGTGGATAGCGCTGTGGATGATAAAACCCGCCGTATTTACATCGCTTGGGCCTTCAATCACTTTGCCTTCTTCGTCTACTTTAATTAAATTGGAAGCGCTCACCTCGTCGTAGTAAAGACCAAATCGGTGCATGTAGAAATGATGATCAGAGCCGGGGGCTCGAGCGGTGATATGGTTCCAGATGGTGTCGTCCCAACCAAAATAGTGGGTCAATCGAAACATGGCAGCTAAGTCGATACGTACCTGTTCCTGCTGCTGCTCTAGCGTAATTTGCTCACTCATTGCTTGTTCCTCTCATTAAGGGTTGTATCTAGGCTGTCGTTTGAACAGTGTTTTGGGCTGTGCTGTTGTTGCTGCGATTGTAGACCGGAAAGGGTGCTTCACCCGCTTCTATTCTGTGGATATTTGCGGCGATTAGTCGGGCGGCACTTCTTGCGTAGGTGGCGCCTGACATATGCGGAGTGACGGTTACGGATGGATGTGTCCACATCGCATCGTCACAGGGCAGTGGTTCAGTCGGGAAAGCATCCAGTACGGCGTGGTGAAGATAGCCAGAGTCCAGTTTTCTAATTAGGTCTCTCTCGTTTATCACTTTTCCGCGGCTAACGTTAATGACGCTTGCTCCTTCAGGAAGGTAAGAAAGCGTTTTGTCATCAATAAATTGTTCGGTCTCTTGATTCAGAGGTAAGCAATTGATGAGAATGTTGCTGTCTCGCAGAGCATCTTGAATCGTCTCTTGGTCATGGAAACATTCAACGCCTTCAATGTCTTTGTGGAATTTATCCCATGCTTTCACTTTGAAATGCGCATGTTTGAGCCGTTCCGCGACGGTTGTGCCAACATGGCCGAGGCCTAGAATAGTCACGGTGTAATCTGCAGAGCGACAGATCTCCTGGCGATGCCAGCGTCGCTCTTTTTGCTGCTCGCGGTACACATCGAACTTGAGATAAAAATGAGTAACCCAGTGCAGAACGTATAAGGCCATGTTATCTAGCACTTCGGGATCAATTAACTTCACGATAGGCACAAGCGGCAAATTCAGCTCTTGTTCGATTGCTTCCGTTCCCGCGCCTAGTAACAGAATGCCTTTTAAATTTGGGTAGCGCGCCAAATCGCCTCTGGGGTGATCCCAAACAACAGCGTATTCAATTTTCTCGCGTGCACCAGCGCTATCATCCAGAGCAGAGAACAATTGCAACTCGTGACTTGGCAGCAATTCGCTCAGCGCGAGCTGCCAAGTTTTGTTGTCGTAGCCGTTGTTGTTTAATAAAATGCTCAAGCGCTTTCCCGGTTTTTAGGTGCTGTTGTTAGGTGATCGCATGTGATGCAACAAAATCATCGTCGAACGTGAATCCCAGTCCGTGCGCTGTTGGCAGCACAATTTCACCCTCAACAATTTTTATCTCTTCTTTGTATAAAGGGGAGAACCAAGAGACGTGCTCAACAGAAATGCAGTTGGCGGCTGAACCCGCAATGCTGAGGCTTTGTTCAGTGAAGATATGTGTAGACACGGGTACGTTGTAAGCCGCAGCCAGTGACGCAGCTTTGCGAAACTCGCTCAATCCGCCCATACGTTGTAGGTCGGGCATCAGAATATCGACCGCACCTGCGTCCAGAATGTTCTTCATGCCCCAGCGGGTATAGTCGGTCTCACCGCTCGCTAGCGGTATGTTAATTTTGTCACGCACGCGTGCTTGGCCAGCAAGGTCGTGTGCGGCAATAGGCTCTTCAAGCCACGTAATCTGATAGGGCTGCATCATCTCTGCAAGCGCAATCGCCTCACGAACACAGAGCGACTGATTGGCATCAGTCAGTATCTCGATTTCATCACCCAAGCTGGCGCGCAGCGCTGCTACTCGTTCTACATCATCGCGTGCGTTTGGCTTGCCGATACGGAGCTTTACCGCTCGAAAGCCCTGTTCGACAAAGGCGTGCGCTTCTTCGATCAGTTCATCGATACTGGCTGACAACCAAAGCCCGCTGCTGGCGTAGGTTTTGATGCTTGAGCGACAGGCTCCAAACACCTGATAAAGCGGGAGTTGAGCTTGTTTGCCTATAAGGTCCCACAAGGCAGTGTCGATGGCTGACATGGCGGACACCGCTATGCCGCTTGTACCTAATGGATTGACGTCGAGTAGCATGTCTTGCCAGATTTTCTCGACAAAGCAGGGGTCTTGTCCCACGACATGGTGGCTGAGGCTCTGCACCATAGCCTCCAGCACGTGTAGGCGGTTTTTATCCAAAACAAAGATGAAGTTCTCGCCGCGCAATCCCGTGTCTGTTTCTAGTACCACTAATACGCAGCCCAACGACTGCGTTTTGTGTATCGCAGTGATCAGAGGTTTGTCTAACGGGACTTCAACCCGTTGCGTGCGCATACTCGTGATTTTCATGGCGGTTCCAAAGCTCCTTTACACGTGCTTCGAATCATCCTACGCCATGGGAGTCGATAGGCGGGTACGAGTAATTTTTATGCACTTATCAAACAATTTTTATAGGTTCAAATCCGTTCAGATGTAGTTGCCCTGCCAGAACTTGCGTAGCCTGCCTATAAAAGGGGAATATAGAGGGTACTCATCAACGAATAGTGGCATTAGATCAGATGGTTAATCGCGCATTGTTATTGGCATCTACGCCCAAATGAGCGGCAAGCGGCTCGATATTGCGCAGTTGGCGACGCTTGTGGCAATCGTTGATGCGGGCAGTATCACCAAGGCTTCAGCCTCTCTAAATCGCACACAAGCGGCGGTGAGCATTCAGCTTAAAAAGCTTGAATCCATCACCGGTAAGCAATTGCTGAATCGTTCCTACAAGGAAGTCAGTTTGACGGCTGAGGGAGAAATATTAACTTCCTACGCGCGCCGTATCCTGCGGCTATCTGAAGAGGCTCTTGAAGCACTAGACGATGATCAGGTGGAGGGCGTGGTGCGTTTTGGCGTACCAGACGGATATGCGCGTGCCTTTGTACAATCTGTGATTGTGTCGTTTAGTCGGCGTTTTCCTAAAATTCGACTTGAAATTAAAAATGCGCCCAGCCCGAGACTGTTCGAGCACTTTCATCAGGGTGATCTTGATTTGATCTTGGTTACACGATCTCCCAAACAGTCGGGTGGTACGATTCTGAGGCGCGAAAAAATTGTTTGGGTCGCAGGAAAAGACTACGATTTAGCCGAGGACAGCTCAATTCCTCTAGCGGTTTATCAGCCGGGTTGTGATTACAGACGCAAGATTTTGGACGGTTTAAACGAGAGTGGCCGGAGTTGCTATATTGCCTTTGAATGTCAAGGCGTGACGGGCTTTGATATTGCCATCACCAGTGGCTTGGCGATATCGGCTCTGAGTGAGTCTTTGCTCAAAGACGAGTGGCGCCAACTGGATTCTTCGCTGTTGCCAGAGCTTGGCCACATCGAAATAGAATTACACCGCAGCCCCGGTGAAGCGAGCAGGGCGTTACAGTGCTTTGCGCGTGAAATTCAAGAGCGTGTACAAAACAGCAAAAACTAAGCTCGCAAGTGAATCGTTGTAGAGCGACCGCCACTGTCACTTGTTTAGCTCTGTTGGAGAGGAGGGTGTGAGTAGATCTTCGCCAACACGCATGCTTTGCAAATTGCTGCTTGCGCTTGAGTTAGTTAGTGCTTTCTGTTTTCAGCGTAAACACGTGCCGATCTTCGATGCGTTTGTTTTTGGTGTTCCAGTGAACCAGTAATATCGACGAGTCTTTAGAGCGATGCTCTGCTAAACGCTGGCCTGCAAACGAGACAACACTAACTGCACCGCTCTGGTCTATACCGCGTTCCCTACCTGTTTTGTTGGCGACAAAAACGGGCAGTCCTGTCTCACGCGAGCGTTTTTCCCACGTGTCTCCTGGGCCGTAAATACCTGGACCCCAGCTCGCGGAGGAGATGATCATCTCCGCGCCTTGTTGCCTGAGTGCATCGGCGTGATCAGCAGGCCAAGCGTCTGCACAGATTAACAAGCCAACGCGATGACCATCCAGAGTGACGGGTTTGCTTATTTTTCCTGCGGTTGACCAGTCTTCAGAAATTGGGATGGTGTTGATCTTGTGGTGTTTGCCGATAATCTCCCCGTGTGAGTCGATGACAAACAGTGTGTTGTAAGCCTGCGGGCCGCTGAGGCTACCTTCTAAGTGGCTTAAAAAAAGACTGACGTCCAGCTCGTCGGCAAGTGCTTGTGCTCTTTGCACGTAGCTGTCTGGTCCGGTGCCGATCCAGTCTGTGCCCAAGGCGAGATCAAAACGGTAGCCGGTGAGGGCGAGTTCTGGAGTAACCACCCATTGTGCGCCCGCGTCGGCCGCCAAGCGCGTCGCTTTTTCGATGAGATGGTAGTTGCTGTCGAGATCAGCAAATGACAGGCTGAGGTGCAACAACGCGATCTTGATCGATGCGTTTTTTGTCTGGGAGTCCGCCAGCACTGGCTGGAAGCAGAGCAGCACTGCGCTGAGCGTGATAGATAGCATCCAGTGACAAAACCACAGAACGCGGGGGCGGTAAGTGCTGATTGCGTGCCAGCGTTGCCGATTACCGGCCATTGGCATCGTGCCTTGGCGCTGTGATGCGCCAAAGCCAATCACCGCTTGCATTAAAGCTGCTGCGCGGAATTAGCATCAGGGCTGAGTCGCTGAACTACTAGGCTGCCACTTTGCTTGCCAACCGAGTGCGATGGCCTGTACAAAAGCATGCAACGGTTGCTCTGGGTTGACACTGATCTGTTGCCAGAATTCTGGCCACTGGCGTGTACGTGTAGACAAGCCCACCGCGACATTAGCTGCTTGGTCTTTTAGTACCTCTTGCGCTACAGCAGGTGATAGCGTTCCGTACGCCAAGCGATCTAGCACAGCAGCGTATGCAAATGCTGCCGCTGTCAGTCGCGCGTCGTACAGCATCGAGTTGCGATTGTCGTTGAGTAAGGTGTAGTCCTCCGCGGGCATCCTCTGCGCAAGCTGCGACATCAGTGATTCCTCGTCGAGGCCGAAGCGTTGCATCGCGTGCAGAATGTTACGTGTACGCGAGCGCTCTAAACCCGACTGCCACTTCAAGGCATCAAACAACGCTGCACGCACAGCAGTGCCCACTAGTTCACCCGTTTTTAGGTGTCCACTGGCACTCTCTAAAGGTTGTTGCTGTTCATTAATGGCGGCGGCAATGATCAGTTGGTCTGTGCCGGTACCTGTGGCGATGTGCGGAGAGACGCGGCTGCCGATAGCCAGTTCTTGTAGCACCGACGACTTGGCTTCGGTGGCGACCATGGCAGCTTTGCTCAGCGCGCCCGGCAACATGGGTTTGTTAATCAGGACAACTATATTGATAGTGCCGTGTTGTTCGACAAAGTGATTGCCGTCTTCGCCTTGTGCCCACTGTGCGCGATCACCCGCTCGTAAAGCGTTGCCGCGTACACCGGCTGTCACGAAGGCATCAATACGCAGGTCTTTGTAGGTTTTAACAGCATGTGCCGTGTTTTGCATGTTAGCTGCGGTACCCATCAGCGAAACTAAATGCGGGTCGAGCTTTAGGTCTGCGGCGACGCTGGCGTGATACTCTGCAGCTGACAGCGCCAATATTTTTTCAAACTGTGCGCTGTGATTACTCGCTTCCATACTTTGGTGATTCACCAAATAACGCACGCGATCGCTCAATCCGCCATTGCTGCCTGAGGTGCTCAGCACCTGGTGAGGTGTTTTTAGTTCGATCAGGGTGTAGCGGGTTTGTCGCCGCGCATGAAAGAGCTCTGTTTCAACCAGAGTTGAGGCGAGTTGGTTTAGCATGCTGTTCTCCGCGGGTGTTTGTTTGGGGTAGCTGCAAATCGCCACGAACAAACACCATGCCACGGCAGAGACAGTGCTGCGCTTTCCCTTTACATCACGACACCTTAACATCGTTATTCTCCGATTAAGATGAGTTTGCCGGAATTAGGATCGCGGTAGACCTGGCCCACGGACTCGTAGCCCTGGCCTCCGCTGTTGCCCAACTCGGGCATGCTGGGTAATTCTGCCCCTTTAGTGATGACCTGCTTTGAAGGTTCTCTAAAATGCTCTTCGATGTGCCCGCTCATCCCAATCATTGCGGCAATCAAACCGCAGGCAAAAACTAACATCAGGTCTAACAAGTTTGCCAGTGGCCCTAAAGGTTCTTCTTGTTCGCTGTCAAAGCGCTGGCTTAGCCAGCGTCGTTGCGGTTTCATGATGTTTGTTGCTCGCGCAGGCTGATTTCGTCCAGTGTTTCGCTGTACCATCGACGCCGTAGTCGACCCATCACAAAGCCAATGACACCAACTAACAAGCCAAGCACGGTCGTGTCGAAGGCTACGCTCATGGCGGTAGTGAGAATTTGTAGGTCTCCTTCAGCCATAGCCGCCAGACCTGGGCCCAGCGGAATAAGGGTGCCCATCAGGCCCAGCATTGGTGCAATACGGGTCAGGAAGTCGGTGCGCTCGATGCGCTTCATTGCCAACTTTTCAAACGTGTGGGAATCACCCAGCTCTCGCCAGCGACGTAAAGCAAAACATCGCTCGGAAACTAGCGTACCTATATCCAGTACAGACAGAGCAGTGAGTGCGAGCAAAAGCCAAACGACGGGCTGCAGCAGATAACCCACCAGTAGGTGCATCACGTGCAGTGAAGAAGCGCTGATCATGAGGTCCATCTTAGTTACTCGACTGCTGGGCGTTTTTATGCGGTGAGCGCATACCGAGGTAGAGGCCAATCAGTAGTAAAAAGGCCAACGCCGATGCGATCAAGAAGAACGACACGGGTTGCGCTTGCTCAACTTGTTCCGCCTCTGATTCAGCTTCGGGCTCACTGGCTTGCTCGCCCTCGGTCGTTTCGCTGGCTTCTACTACGGCGGCTTCTGGCTGTTCAGCGTTGTCGACCGGTGGTGTCGCGTTACTCTCGGTTGCTTGTGGAGGCGCAGCGGCAGCTGCTGGTAATGTGGTTATTTCTGCCACTGTACTCGGACTTGCCGTGTTTGCATCGGCGACGCGTGTATTGTCGAGCAGGGCTTGTAGTTCGGCGTATTGCTGTGCTGGCACGTAGTCCTCTATAAAGTCATAGATTGCATGATCAGGTGTCGTGTGACCACTGCCTGGTAAGCCATTTTCAAGGATTAGACGAGCAAACAGCGTTGCAATCTCTTGTAATGTCTGCTGGTCAGCATCCCAGAATTGCTTCTCTGCCGCTACCAGCATCACCGCTAAGATATTGCTCTTCACGTGCACGTTGTGGTTTTCCTCCAAAAAGGAATCCAAGCCGATATCGAGTGCGTCGTCCACGTAGACTTTTTTCACTTCGTCCCATGCCCAGCTCTTCACCACGTCTGGGTTGGTGACCTGCCAGCCCCAGAGGTATTCAATAAACTCGCTGCCCATCGTGCGAGCACCGGCGTAACCCTCGTCCATGAGTGGCACCAACCACTGCCGACTCAAGAAACGTGTGCGCAGCTCAGACAGCAAGGCAATATTGAGCGGTTCGATACTGAGGTTTTTGTCATCTGGGTGTACCAGAATGTAGTTGTCAGGCACGTTGCCGCGGGTGAACTCTACCGCTAGGCTGAGACCGCCCAAGTAGTCAAAGGTGTCGTTGTTGTCTAGCAGACCGTAGAGGTTGCTCGACTGACCCAAGTAGGTGCTGCCAACATGCGACAAGCGTTGCTCGAAGGCGGCGGCTTGGGGCTCGCCATGCAGGTTGCGGCCGTAGGCATGACTCATGCGCTTTTTGTAGACCGCTGCAACTTCTGAGCGATCTTCCCAGCTCCCAGAGCGCTCGACCAGTGTGTTGACACCCGCGCCGTAACTGCCCGGTGGATCACCAAAAACTCGGTAGCTTGCCTGCTGGCCCGCGTCGGCGGCGGTGTAACCATTGCGCAGAGCCGCACTAGCGTCTTCTACCCAGCGCGCCGCCAGCAGGTTTATGTCTAGCGCTTCACTGCCTTTACTGCGCAACACGCCCAAGGGTTCGAGCGTGCTCTCTAAAGCAACCGTGAGGGCAGGGTAATCGCGCAGAATGACGTTGGACGATGCGTCGAGAGCCATCAGCACGGCTTGCTCTAACCACAGCAAGTGCGAGCCGTACAAGTCTCGGAACAAGCCAGAGGTGGTGAACAGCGCGTCACGACGGGTGCGTTCGCTGCCGTTCTCTTGCAGGCCTTCCATAGGCAAGCGCTCGAGTGATTTAATAATGCCTCGGCTGTTCCACACGGGTTTGACACCTAGCATGTCGTAGCCAAAGGCAATCATGGCCCCTTCATCGCGGACCACATCAGATGCCCAAAGTATCACTGCTTCTGATTCACTGCCATCCGATAGGGCACGAGCTTTTGCAGCCATATCACTGCCAACTTGGTAGCCCAGCTTAGACGGAATAAGGCTGCTGTCCAGCGCAAAGAAATTTCGACCGGTAGGCAGCACCTCAGGCGTGCGTATAGGATCGTTACCTTTACCCGGTGCGATGAATCTGCCGTCCAAACCTGCGAGCAATGCGGTGATTTCCGCCGAAGGCGAAGCGGTCAATTGCTCGCGCCACTCTGGGTCCGTACTTGCACCTTGCGCCATTGACTCCAGCATGGTGTTGATGGCGTCTGTGCTCCAATCTTTGCCAAAAGTGTGAAGCCCTAAAGGCATAAAGTCTTCTTGCAGGTGGGTGAGGTAGTGGCCCACCTCGTGCACCAGTAGGTCATCATCGACTTGGTCAAACTCGGTGATGCCACGCACTTCTAGCTCTCCCGACATGCTGGCGGTCAGTTCATCTTTCAGTTTTAGCTCGTCGACTAATTGCTTGATACCGTCTACGGCGCGCTGGCGCATGTCTCCCGCGCTGCTCGGCGCCGCTTGGTAGCTTTCGATCAGTTGCCGCAAGGCGAGCAGTTGATCGTAGAGCTCGGTGCTGTCGAGTGGCGGCGTGAGATGATCGACCATCACCGCCAACCCGCGACGCTTGGCTTGTATGCCTTCACCAACACCGTCGACAATATACGGGTAGACACTGGGTAGGTCATCGAGCACGGCCAAAGGGTAATCGTCTTGACCTAAACCTACGCGATGGCGCGGTAAAAACTCGTAAGTCGAATGTCGACCCACATGCACGACGGCATCGGCTTGGAATGACTTGCGTAGCCATTGGTACAGTGCAAGGTACTGATGAGTCGGAGGGAAAGACAAATTGGCGTGTAGCAGCTCTTCGTTAAGCTCCCATCCACGAGGGGGCTGTGGCCCGACAAAAACATTGCCGAACTGAATGCCTGGTAGCAGGATGTTGTCTTCGTGCACCATCACTTTGCCAGGCGACTCGCCCCAGCCGCGCACACCTTCTAGGCCGGTGGCGGCAATGGCCTCGACAAGCTCTAGGCCTACTGCCCAATCGGCCTTGTCTGCCGCTTGTTGTTTAAATATTTTTTCGTAGTGTTCGCGCAGTTGCTGCAGCAGGTCTAGTACACGGTCACGGGCTGGGTGCTCTGCGCCTTCAGCCGCGTGTTTGATGTCTTCGCTGACACGTCGTATCAGCGCCAAGCCAACTTCACGGTCTTCTAGGTGAATAGCGCGTTGCAGCTGTCCGTGCAAATACCCGAGCGGGCCAGAGACCAGCTCGTGTTGTACGGTGTCGGGCAGTGATGCAAGCCATCTGCTGTAGGTGTCTTTGTCTACTGTGTTGACCTTCTTGGCCATAGCCGCGAGCGCTTGGCGATCTTCTGGCAAATTTATGCCGCGCTCTTGCAGCAGGTCGAGCAGTTCTAGCTCTGTCTTGGGAAGAGGGCCGGTGTTGTAACCTTCTGCTTGTAATCGATTAAGCATTGAGAACAGCGTGCTTGGCACATTGAGATTGTCGGCACCGATGTTGTGTCGTCCCGGCGGATGGTTGTAGTAAATTACCGCCAGCTTCTTGTCGGCGTTATTTTTTGTCTGCAGTGTCAGCCAGCGTTTGGCTCGGCGTGCGAGTAGGTCTAGCTGCTCGTCAATCGGGGTAGATTTACTGTAGAGCAAGCCGGTTCTGGCATCTGTCGTGGGTGGTGTCATGGCCGCCACAACTAAAGGCTGGGAGATGCCTTGCAGCTCTGGCATGGCAACGCGATAGTGCACGCTGTCTTGTGGCAATCCCTGCTCAGATAGTTGCCATTGCTCTTCGCTGATATTGCTGAGGCGAATGGCTTTGAGCACGGGTACGTTCAATGATTCGAAATTATCGGTAACGGCCTTGCGGCCTTCTCCGCCGCCGACCACAAAGTTCTGGATAGAAATCACCGCGCCAATTTTATCTTTTTGTGTGGCGAGGAGCTCCGAGGCACGGATGCTGGCACTGCCCCATTTGGCGTAGACACGCAAGCAGTGGATGTCGTCAATGGCTAGGTTCTCACACACGCCATCGAGTAGCTCCCGTTCACCGGGCCTGTCACCGGTCTCGTAATCCAACACTGCAACCCATCGACGAGATGGGTCTAATACGAGCTGATCAGGGCTGATATTCTCGCCGGCTACAGCCATTCGCAGCGACGGGCGTAGCGTTGGTTCGGGCACATCTTGCGTGTGACCGAGCACACTAAAGAGGTGGCTGAACATAGCTGCCATATTGGCGGTGTCTCTGTCTGACCAAAAAGTTTTGGCCAACAGCCAATCGCGGTACGACTCGTGGCGTACAAGCTTTTGCTGTGACCACGCGATGATGTCGAGCTCAGTATCGGGTGGTGGGTCGGCCATTAACGCGTCTAAGTCGGCGCCTGCAAGTAGGGCTTTGGAGCGAAGATGTGACAGTGGGACAAGCCGCGAGTCACTGTGCAAGGCGATGAAGGAGCTGATTAAGGGTTGAGCGTTGTTCGCCTGATCTGCATTGAGGTAATCGAGTAGTTGGCTGGCCGCGCTGCCAAATACGCCACCGGCCAGCACCAGATCAGCGTCGGCCAGTAAGGCTTGGCGTTCTTGTTCCGACAGAGCGCTAAACTGATGCGTGGTACGCAACTGAATACTGTGCTCGCTCTGTTCCTCGAGAAATGCATGCGCGCCGCTGAGTACGTCGTTGGCGTTGCGTGGGGAGACGATGCCAAGCACGGTGTCGGCAACGGAAGCTGTGGTTGTGAATAGTGCTGTGGCCAGAAGACACAGCTGAAAAAACGATCGGATTTTAGACATCGAGCTATTCCTTGCACAGTGATTCTGCGCAGGTGAATGGCAGTCAGGCGATGTGCAATGGGTCGATGTGTCCGAACGGTGTCTTTGTGACACAACAGGAAATCGAAAATACCTTTACGCGAGGCAAGACAACCGTGGGCAGGTATCGGACTAAGAGCGTGCAAATGCACAGGCTCATCACCGTTGCGCGACAGTGTCGGATTCGCACCGACTTCCCTACAAAATAAATGAGTTTGCTATTCTGGGAGTATATCTGAGTAGGGCACGGCATGGGCTTTTTTGTGACAACTGCTGCCTGTCAGAGTGAGTATTGAATGGGTTTTACTCATATGGGTAGGGCGCGTGTGTTCATCGCAGCTGTGATTTTTCTGCTTTGCACTAGGGTATACATATACAACAATGCAATCACGCTCGCAGTACATGGAAGACACACTAAAAAACCTGCTGTTCTCAGTAGCCGAATATCCCTTGATCGCCTTGCTGCTCTACTTCTTAGCGGTGTTGCAGTGGCACCGTATCTTGCTCTGGGTATCGCTGTTTTTAGCCAGCTGCATAATTGCGACTTTTATTGTTTACCCCGAAGTTTACCTGCGCTGGTTTGATTGGGCATTGACGGGGCTCAACTTGCTACCCAAGGCTAAAGACTATGATCTGCCCGCGCAGTACTTGGGTGAATTACAACGGGCCTATATCAAAGGTCTTTATGTCGCCAGTACCGTGATTAGTGGCTTGTTTATGGTGTTAGTGCCCTTTAGAAAATTGAACAAAGCCAACAGCTCGTCTTGACGGCTAAAGTAGCTTAATGCCGCTGTCTCTTACCGAAGCCAGAGCAGAGTGAGCCCTAAGAGCTGCAGCGTAATCACCTGCAGAAAGAGCTAGCAAAAACTCCATCACTTGCTTGTTACTATTGTTTGTTAGTTGTAAATATATGTAATTAGCGGTAGTATAATCACCGAAGTATCGCGTAAAACTTACCGCGTACTGTTCGCAAATCTGCGTGCAGAGGTTGAGACAAAAACTCGGTATTTTTTGTTTGTGCGACCCGCTTTTTAAAGGGCGTTGATTGTGGTTTTTTGACGTCTTTGCATGGTTGTCACTGATTTCGATATTTTTCTCTGTTGTTTTTTGGAAATTCAAGTTAGCTGTTTATGGCTGGAAGGGTTCTCTCTTCCGGTCTTTTTTTGTGAAGCTTCGTTTTGTAAAAACATTCTTGTTGCTCGAGGATTGCTTGCGTGAAGATCAAAGATATACGTGTAATTGTTACTAACCCCGGTAGAAATTTCGTCACCGTAAAAGTGATCACCGAAAGTGGTGTATATGGCTTGGGTGATGCGACGGTTAATGGACGTGAGCTTGCTGTTGCAACCTACCTCGAAGAGCATCTCGTGCCATGCTTAATTGGCAAAGACGCACTCAACAGTGAAGATATTTGGCAGTACCTGTACAAGGGTGTGTACTGGCGCAAAGGTCCGATCAACATGGCGGCAATCGCTGCAATTGATATGGCGTTATGGGACATCAAAGGCAAAGTAGCAGGCTTGCCGGTCTATCAGTTGTTGGGCGGTAAAAGCCGAGAAGCAGTGACCTTGTACGCGCACGCCAACGGCTCCTCTGTTGAAGAGACCCTCGACAACATGGCTGGCTTAGTTGAGCAGGGCTTTCAGGCGATCAGATTGCAATCTGCTATCCCTGGTCTGCCCACAACTTACGGCGTGCTTGGCGATAAAAAAGATTACTTTGAACTGCAAAGTGATCGACCTTTGCCGCCCGAGCAACCCTGGTCAACTCGTAAATACTTTAACTCGATCGATCAGCTGTTTGAGCAAGCGCGCCTGCGATTTGGTGACGATGTTGAGCTGATGCACGATGTGCATAGCAAGCTCACGCCCATTGAAGCCGCGCGCTTGGGCAAGATGCTAGAAAAATACAACTTGTTGTTCCTCGAAGATGCGGTTGCCGCCGAGAATCAAGAGAGCTACAAGCTGGTGCGCCAGCACACCACAACGCCGATGGCGATTGGTGAAATTTACAACACTGTTTGGGACTGCAAAGAGCTGATTCAAAATCAGTGGATCGATTATCTACGTATGGCGGCCACACACGCTGGTGGCATCACAGCCATGCGACGCATCGCCGATTTTGCCGCGATGTATCATGTGCGAACTGCGCCGCACGGAGCACCAGATTTATCGCCCATTTGTATTGCCGCACACATGCACCTAAATATCTGGGCACCAAATTTTGGCATTCAAGAGTTTGTTGGTTTTGGTACCGAGCTGTCTAACACCGTTTTTAGTCATGATATGAGGCTTGAAAACGGCATGGTGTTTGTCGCCGATACGCCGGGACTTGGTGTTGATTTTGATGAAGCGGAAGCTAAAAAACACCCTTATAAAAGATCTTATTTGCCAGTGAGTCGCCTAGAAGACGGCACATTGTGGAGCTGGTAGAGAAGGTAAACAACGGAGAGGCGACAGAACAATGAAAGTATTGGTCTATGGAACTGGGTTCGCAGGACAAGGTCACTGCGATGCTTTCAGAACAGCGGGTGCTGAAGTGGTTGGCATCGTCGGGCGCACCGAATCTGTGGTCACCGAGGTCGCCGCCAAAAAAGGCATAGCCTTCGCAGGCACTGACTGGGCTGCTGCGCTAGCTCAGTGTCAGCCTGACATCGTATCAATTGCTACTCCTGGTGGCGCGCACTTCGATGTCAGCATGGAAGCGATGGAGCAGGGTTGTCATGTTTTTTGCGACAAACCTATGGCCGAGAGTGCGGTAAACACCAAAAAGATGCAGCTAAAAGCTATGCAGATGGGCGTTAAAACGGCCTTTGCCTCCAGCTTTCGGTATATGCCTGAAATCATACACGCGAAGCAGCTGGTAGAGTCAGGCGCGATAGGTGAGCCACTAGAAGCGGAGTGCATCTCGCACTTTGGCTTAGACCCTGCCATACCTTTGGGCTGGTCGCATCGTCTGTCGCAAGGCGGTGGCCGACTCAACAATAATTTTACCCACCTTATGTCTATCGCCACCTACGTGATTGGTGAGCGTATCTTGTCTGTGCAAGGGCAGGTGCGCAACGATATGCCAAAGGCACCCATTGTAGAGGGCGTACACAACTTCATCGAGCGCCGGAATTTTATCCCGCAAGATTTGAATGATCCAGAGTTGCAATGGGGTGAGGCTGATGCCGAATGGTCATACACAGTGATGGCGAAGCTTGAAAGTGCAACACCAGCTGCTCAACCCGTCTCGGTATTGTTTAAGCACGGCGGCATCACGCCACGCTTCCAAGACGACCATATTGTGTTTTATGGCAGCAAAGGAGCGATCTTCATCAAGGGAAATTACGGCAAAGGCCCGTTGTTCCTGAGTCAGGACAGGGGCGATTGGCAAGAGATAAAAACCCCTGCAGACATCACCACTGCATTGCCTGCTATCGAAGACGATACACAACGCAGCTGGACCTACCTAGCGCAAATGCTGGTCGATGATGCCAATGGAAAAGCGGTAGAGCCGTATCAGGGCTTTGAGATTGGTAGTAAGTACCAAGAAATTATTGAAGCTATTCGCGCTGAAGAGCTTTGGACGGGCTAAAAGTCAGCCCCGTTAGATTTGTACCTTGTATCGGCGACGAAAAAGTCGTCGCCGATATTAGCCTTAGCGCATTTCGGGATATATAGGTTTGCGCTTAACTACCAACAGGGTGGCAAGCCGCATCGTACTGATACAACACGTTTAGTACCGCCTCCACCACAATCTCTTCTGCTGTATTAGAGTTCACCGTGGGCAAATACTGAGAGAGCAAAGTGGCTGGTATTGTTCGCCCATGCAAGCGCTCGAGCACAGTATCCGCAGCAGCACGAGCGGCAGGCTCGGGCCAGTAGTATCTGATGCGGTCTGAGTAACTAAAATGACGCTGAAGCCAAAGCTCCGTCTGGAAGCCAGTGTAGTATTTATTCCACTGCTCGGGTCGCTCGCTCATGATTTTTTCCATCTCAACCATAAGCGTGTTGCTGGGTGGTTTACCATCCATCACATCGGCTATCGCATCTAAACCGTAGAGAGCTTCACGCAGAGCAAAAGTTAACCAAGGGCCTACTTTCAAAATTGAAAAGCCGCCACGGACTAATGCCGCCAAGCTTTCGCTTGTCTGATAGTCGGTAGAGTGGGCTTCGAATACTTGTCCAGGCATTGAAGACAAGCTTGCAGTAAGTTGCTCGGCTGCTGGTGGGGCAAAGTGATGCACGTCAGTGTGGCCAAACTCAACACCTGGCTGAACCACTAGAGCAATGACGCGTTCGAACGCTGCAGAAATACCTTGCTTAGCAAAAGCTTGTTGGTGCACTGCGTGTGTGATTCTCAATGGTAGCCATCAAGTGATCTCCAACGCTGGCGAATTACTCTCAGTTGAGACTATTGATGGTTGTATGGCGCACCCTTTGATCGCGGCTCTTTATCGCAAGATAGCCACTGAAGAAATTGCTCCCCTTGTCGACACCGTCGAAGAAATGACCCCCTTGGCTTACGTGGACCTTATCGAAAAGCGGTTTGCGAACCCCGAAATAGGTGATACCGTTCGACGCGTCGCATTTGACGGTAGCTCGCGCCACAGCACATTTATATTACCTGTAGTGCAAGACGCTTTAGCGGTTGGTCGTTCCTGCCGAGGGCTGGCTTTGGTTGAAGCTATGTGGGCGCACATGTGTGCGGGTGTTCGCCAAGACGGTAGTCTCATAGAGGCCAATGATCCACTGTGGGACGAACTGCATGTGGCTGCTAAACAAGCCCAGCAGACACCGCTAAGCTGGTTACAGCAAACACGAATCTACGGTGACTTGAACAAAGCACCGGATTTTGCTCAAGCCTTTGAACACTGGTTAACGCTAATTGGCAGCAAAGGCACTGCAGAAGCAATTGAGCAATATTTGAGTGAGGAAACAAAATGAAATCTATCGTGTTCACTGCCCACAATCAGGTAGAGCTCAAAGATTTGCCCGATCCACAAGCCGCTACAGGCGAAGTGGTGGTTGATGTAAAAACCAGCGGTATCTGCCATACGGATTTTGAAGTACTGCGTGGAAACTATGGTAGCTCCGCCTTCCCGCTAGTGCCGGGCCATGAATACGCTGGCGTAATCGCTGAAGTGGGCACAGGTGTTGAGGGTTTTTCTGTTGGCGACCGCGTAGTTGTAGACCCTAATTTGGCCTGTGGTGAATGCCGTGCCTGTGATCGTGGCTGGGCGCATTTGTGTGACAAATTACAAGCCTACGGTGTTACTCAAAACGGTGGCTTTGCTGAGCGTAGTGTCGTTTCTGCATCGGCAGTGCACTCGATTGGCGATATGAGCTTTACTACTGCGGCACTTGCCGAGCCACTGGGCTGTGCGCTCAACGGTTTGCAAGCAGCGCAAGCAGAGCGTGCCACTAATGCATTGATATTTGGTGCAGGTCCAATAGGCTTATTGTTGGCACTTGGTTTGCGCCAGTATCCGCTAAAAGAAATTGCATTGGTCGATATCGACGAAAGTAAATTAGCCTTTGTGCAAGACTTGGGCTTTCGGGCAATCGCGTCGGGATCAGCCGAATTGGAATCAATGAAAGCTGAAACAGACTTAGTGATTGATGCCACCGGCGTCACCGCTGTGGCTAGCGGGTTAGTCAACTACATTGCCAATGGCGGTGTTGGTTTGTTTTTTGGTATCTGTCCGTCGGATGTGACCATCCCCGTTGCACCCTATGAACTCTTCCGTCGGCAGATAACTCTTGCTGGCTCACACTCGCTAAATCACAATATCCCAGAAGCTCTGCGAATCATGCAGCAGGTAGGACCGCAACAGTTTGATCGAGTGGTTTCCCCGCCGTTGCCACTAAATGATATCGCGCACATCTTTACTGACGGTTTGCCCAAGGGTAGCCTGAAAGTGCATTGTGAGATGAATGGCTAACACGCAGATCTAAGAGCAACGCGACGACACTAGAGCACTAATCTATTGCATTCCTATGCTGTGCTTTTTCGGATCGGTGTGTCGTTGTGTGTCTTAACTAGTCTTCAGGTAGTTAATTTTTGTCGCCAAACTCCACTGTGAAGGCGCTTATGAAATGCGGGAAACTTCACAACTTCTTCGAGTAAAAACGTCGCAAAAACCCATGTCACCGATAGCTCGAGAGATAGGATCAGCAGGGCGGTTAGCGGTACGCGAAGCAACCACTGCGACATAAAAGAGACGTTCATAAAGTAGACGGTATCGCCACCGGCACGCAGTGTTGCACCGCAAACAGCGTTCGATACTTTGGGGAAGGTCAAAATTAACAACATGGGCAAAAAGCTCCAAAGTGCTGCCAAAGTCTCTGCTTCTAGGTTGGTATAGATCACCTCGAATGACACGCTGATGGCGGCGTATATAGCCGCGACCCCTGCGGCCACGGCAAAGGCGCTTCTCCATGAACGCTGCAGAAAAACATCCAAAACATCATCTGGTGCGGAACGCCCCAAAAGCTGGGCGACGATGATGCCCGATGCGCGTGTCCAAGCGATCATCAGTTGGCCTACTGCTTGAATCCAAGGCAAAATTAAAGTCATAGCTGCAAATTGGTTAACACTAAGTTTTGCAAACAAAAGCATGCAAGCACTGTTAGCAGTTGTAAGGCTAATAAAAGTCCCCGCGATGGGTAGTGAAAAAACGAAGTGTTTTTTTAATGACGGTGTAAAAGAACCTTGTGACCAACCTTGAACAGATGAAAAATAGTGGTTTAGTTTGGCCATACACACTCCGAGGTAAACCGCGCGAGTCAAGGCCGCCAGCGCACTGCCAATAGCAGCGCCCACCACTCCCAATTGCGGGAAACCGTAGAGCCCATGAATGAGCACTAAACTGAAAAATATGTTGATGGGCAGCGTGATCACATAGCTGTAAAACGGTAATCGTGTTTGACCGACACCGTTAAAATGCGCGCTGAGGCATTGTGCTATGGCTTCGCTGATGACAACAAATATAAACGCATGCAGATAGTTTTGCGCTTGCTCGCCTATCCAAGCAGTTTGAGCAAAATGACTGATAACGCTGTCACCAAAAGCGTAGATCAGAGCAACGCCCAGCACTGCGACGCCGATATTGATAAACAGACCGCAGAAGAAGCTTGTTTTGCTCGAGACAGGGTTACCCGAGCCGTAGGCTTGAGCGACTAGAATTTGGGTTGCACTGTTAAAGGCAAAAAGTACCCCTAACAAAAGACCGGCGATGGAAGAAGCTAACCCCATTGCAGCCAAAGCGTGCTCACCGATAGACGACACCAAAAAAGCGTCGATCACCACGATACCGTGCAGCATGACGCCGTTCAGTGCCAGTGGCCAAGCGAGATTGAAGATGTCTTTTGTCTTTGGGGCGCTGATAGCTTGCGGGTGCATAGGTTGTAATTGCAGTTGAAAACCAATGGCCCGTACGACTTTGTCGTGCTGGCCTAAAACGTAGCTTGAATACTGCTGTTTCGCCGCCAAGACTTTGTGGCGAAGATAAACTGAGCCCCGCAATTCGGGGGCTCAGAAAAGTTACTGTGTTGCCTTATGAGAACAGCATACCGCCGTTGATATCTACACAAGCGCCTGTGACATACGCTGCGTCATCGGATGCGAGGTAGACGGCGAGGTTAGCGACGTCTTCAGAGCTGCCTTCACGCTTCAGTGGTGCCGCGTTAGCCACATTGACTCTTACTTCAGGCTTGGTGAAAACATTGTGGAAGTCAGTGTCGATCATGCCGGGGTTAACCGCGTTAACACGAATTTTAGGGCCGAGCTCTTTGGCCATACCACGGGTCATGGTTTGCACTGCGCCTTTTGATGCTGCATAGGCGATTGATCCTGGGCCGCCACCGTCGCGTGCCGCTTGAGAAGCCATGTTAACAATAGCTCCGCCGTCGTTCATGTGGGGCAGGGCACACATGGTCAACAACATAGAAGAAGTGGTGTTGACAGCAAAGACGTTGTTCCAGTGCTCGATAGTCATTTCGCTCATGGGTACGCGCTTGACCAAGCTACCCGTGATTGGCATAAGAACGTCAACTGAGCCATATGCCTCAACTGTTTTAGCCACGAGTGCACGCACATCGGCTTCTTGAGTCATATCCCCTTGCATGCAAAAGGCTTTCCCGCCAGCAGCTTCAATCTCTTTTACTGCGGCTTCGGCACCTTCAGAGCTGCTGTGGTAATTAATGGCAACGTTGGCACCCGCTTTAGCGAGTGCCATGACGCATGCGCGTCCAATATCACGTCCGCCGCCAGTGACTATTGCTGTTTTGCCTTGTAATTTCATGTTTGTATTCTCCAAATAAAAATTTTATGAATGACTCTACTTGTTCGTCGTCATTCGGATTAGGTTGGGGGAATTTCACGGGCTATGTGTGCCCGTGACTACGGAATAGAGTTAGAGGCCACTAGCCTTGGCCAGTTTTTGCACCACAAGTCTGAAGTTGTTTTCCTCTGAGTCGGTAAAGTACAACTCACAGTCGTAGCCTTGGTCATCTAAGAAGTTAAAGATCCTGCGCGGATCAGCGGTGGGGTATGGAACCACCAATGAAACAATACGATGGCGTATGGATGCCGGAAAATCTGCTGTCATGCAGGTACTAACCGGTAGGCCTTCAAACTCTTTTGGATCAATGCCAGGAAATCCAGTCTCTTGTGTGATGGTTGGCGCACCTGCTTCAGACCACAAAAACTGCCCGTAAAAACCGGCTTTTTCTCCGGTGTAGCGGAACGTCTTATTGCTCAACTGAAAGGGCGCATTTGCATGCAGCAACCACTGCAAGCTGACGGGCTCATCGGCATCCACGCTGTCGACGATGACAAAATAACTGTTTTGTACAAAGTAGATTTCACGTGTGACACTCTTGGCTTCTGGTGTCATCGTTTGGTAAGCCGGTGTCGCGTCGCCTTTCATGTAAACATGATCATCGCGGCGCTCGACGATTTCTAGGTTGCCAGTGGACTTTATCGTGCGGGCTTTATCGCGGTCAGCGTACTGGCCTTTGCCGTTGAGTAAAATAGCGTTTTTAGAGCGGGTCTGACGGCGCCACTCACGGTGCATATTGCTGTTAAAAGCGACGTAGTAGCCTGACTGGATCGCTAAGTCTTCACCAAAAGCAGACATGCAAAAGGCATTTTGATCACCGTGGCTGTGACTGATCGAGCCAAAGGGGCTGGATTTCATCACAAAATGTATGTGCTCATTGGGCATGTCCATTCGGTACTGAATGGCTGCCCAGCCCACTCCCTTAAACCAACGCAGACTGTCTTCGTCGCTTGGAGCCTGCGCTTCAATGGAGGGGTAGTCATGGTGATACATTAGGTCATCAAAGTTGAAGTCCCACCAGCCCCAGTTGTAAAAAGCCATCTCGGTGCCAGGGTCGTTGCGCTTGAGTTCCTCGTAGTACCACTGGTAGGCAGGGTTGCCGGTGACACCAGCGTATTGACGCAAGTTGTAACCGATCTTAAGGCAAGGCAAATCACCCATGGTGCTGTCGTCGCCAAAAGTGGCGCGGCGTGTGTCAGGTGCTTTGGTATAGAGTGGAAAGTCGCCAGTCTTCTGAAAAAATGGCCGCTGATACAAATCTAGTCCGGTGTAGTTTTTCAGTAAGTTGGCAGCCTCCAACAGATAAGCCATACCGGTCATCCAGTAGTGCGGTCCCTCTGCCCATCCGCCTTGCTCGTCGCCCCATGGGGTATAAACCGTGTAGAGAAACTCTATCGAATAGTCCAGCCAACCCTGCGCTTTTTCAGACTCACCTTGCAAAGCAATACAAGCAGGGATCAAAACTGCTGATACAGCACGAACGGCATGGCTGTCGTACGGGAAGAGGTGAATGCTGGCGTGGTCGATCAGGTGTACAGCGACTTCTTCGGTGCGAACCTCTAATGCCGTTAGAACTATTTGGCGCTCTTCATCTGTGAGTTCATTATAGAGCCAATCAAAGCCCCAGGCCAAAGCCACAGCAACTCTGAACGCCCACTCGTCGGTGTAGGCGCGAGACGTGGTGCCGGTCGGACTCCAACTGGCGGCTTCGAGTAGCCACGTTTTGGCCAGAGCCAAATGCTCTGGGTTATTAAGTATTTGACCGGAGACCGCAAGGTGGCGAATCGCGTAGATCAGTTCTTGGCAGTCAATGTAGGTCTGACGCCAAATCGGTGCTGTGCGCGTATTGTTCGGGTAGGGAGCTGGCTCTTTCATGACCGGACGCTCTAACCAAGGCGCGACGGACTTCTCGAAGAATGTCTTCCAGCCGCAATGATCGGCATCGTTTGCTAAGTCGCTTTTGAATTGTGCTATCTGGGCGGTATTGAGCCATAGCCGTGGGTGGCTTGTGTCGCAGTCGCTGTAGCGTTTTGCACGTGAAGGCAGCGGGGTGACTGCCGCTGTTTTGTCAATGGAGAAGCGACGCAGGCTGCTCCACTCGGTGTCTTGAGACTTGCTCTCGGTGTTCCACACGGCGTATCGCCAGTGGTAGCTGCCAAGTTCAAAGCTGATGTCTGGAGTAAAAAAGTTCAGCGGTATATTGTGAAAGCTGGTGGTTTTATCTGCGGGAAAGTTTGCATCCTGACTGATTTCAAGACAGTAGTGCGCGCCTTCTTCTATGACAGGAAGCCAGCTGAAACGCGGTGGGTTTTCGTTGACCACTTGCTCATCACGCGGGGCGTATTGGATGGTTAAACGACCCGCCGCTGATTCGTCGAGAAAGCCTAGTTTGTTGTTGCCGGAGTTTTGCATCTGTTGAAGTTGCCTTAATCCAAATTCAAAATTGAGTGAGGTGCTGCCCCGCCAAGTGTGGCGGGCAGCTGAAAAGCAGGGCGGCGAGTGACCACCTCCCCGCTAATTTTTAACCGCCGTATTGACGGTCGTAAGCAGATTGCATGGCTTCCATAACCTTGCCTAAGCCCATGCGGTCAAGCGTCTTGAGGTAGTTGTCCCAATCAGCTTCCACATCAGATGAGCCAAGTACCCATGCTTGTTGTTTTTCTAGCATGAAGGTACGAGCGCCAGGCCAGTACTTGTCATACACCTTTTGCTCTGCTTCGTTAAAAGCCACACCTAAGAAGGTATCTTTCAGCAAGTAATCGCCTTGGTCATACAGTTCAATACCCTCTAGAGCGTATTGATTGGTCCACTGGATTTCGTAGTTGTAGTCTTGCCAAAATCCGCGACGTACCTGCGCACCTATATCGTTGAGCTGAGAGTTGATTGGGCGGTCGCTGTTGAGCACTTCAGGCTTGAAGATAGCTTTGCCGTCAATCAGGTCGTATTGCTCACCTTCAATACCAAAGTTCGCGAGGCGACGACCTTCTTCAGTCCACCAGAAATCCATGTACTTGATGGATTCAATTGGGTTTTTGTTGCTGTAACTGATGCCCCAGCCTTCGGGTTTAATAGGAATACGGCGGTGTTCTTCTAAGCGACGGCCAGAGATAGACTCAGGTGGAATAATGGCTTCGAATTTAAAACCTTCAACCTTGTCTTTCAGAGAGTCGTTGTAGCCAGCAGTGGATGCAAACCAATCGTGTGTGAAGCCGCCTAAGTCGTTAGAGAGCAAAAACTCACGTGCACGGCTGCCGCGCGTGAAAACCTCGGGGTCGATCAGGCCTTCTTTGTACCACTTGGCCATGTGGGTCAGGCCAGTCTTGTAGCCTTCTCCGATGTAGCCGTGTTTGATCTTGCCTTCATCCACGTGGAAATCATGGTACGTGTCGGAGCCTGAAGTACGGCCGTCGAAAAAGGTCACAATGCGGAAGACTTCTTCCCAGTTTCTGAAGAACGCTGGTACTTCGTCTTTTTTACCGTTGCCGTTTGGATCATTGTTGCGAAAAGCCGTCAGCACTTCGTACAGCTCGTCGATGTTGTCCGGCACTTTAAGATCGAGCTTCTCGAGCCAGTCGGTTCGCATCCAGTAGGCGCGACCGTACTTTCCGTCGGTAAGGTAGGGCACATAATACAAATTGCCGTCACCAGCGTAGGCCGACGCAAATACTTCTGGGCGTGCTTGCATTTGAGCGTATATGTTTGGCGCGTGTTCTTTTATCAGGTCTTGCAGAGGAATAAACGCCCCCTCTGGTCCGTAACGATTGATGTTGTCTTTGGCTTCTTTGCCGCCCACGATATCTGGCAAATCTCCACCAGCGATCATGAGGTTAAAGGCTTCGTTACTGTCAGGTGTATTGCCTATGGTGACATTGGTTAAGCTGATGCCGGTCAACCGAGCCGCTTCTTTTTCTACTGGCCAATCATCACTGTAAACGAATTTTTTGTCGTGCAGATGCACCGTCAGATTTAGTGGCTTATCTACGACACGTAGGTGATCCATGTCTGCAGCCAGCGCTGGCGTGGCCGTACACAAGGCTGACACCAAGGTGACAAGCGGTGTGAGTTTTCTTTTCATCATTTTTCTCTCCAATTGACGAACTGTGCTTCTTTTTTGATTTTTAGTTTTAAACATCATTCCTTGACGCCCCCCAACATAATTCCTTTGTTAAAGTACTTTTGAATAAAGGGGTAAATCATCAGTATCGGGATGATGGAGCAGACCATGATGGCCGCCGATACTGTTTCGAACGAATAGAGCGCTTCTAGAGTTGAGCTGACAAACTCTTCGTCATCGGTGAGTTCGACGATGATACGCCGCAGATATACCTGCAGCGGCAATTTGTCTTCGTCTTGCAAGAGCACCATGGCCCAGAAGAAGCCGTTCCAGCGCGCAACTATACAAAACAATGTAATCGTTGCAATCGCAGGTTTAGACAGGGGAACAAACACCTTCCATAGAACTTGAAACTCGTTAGCACCGTCCATGCGTGCCGCTTCTTCGAATGAGGCCGGAATGCCTTCAAAAAAGTTACGTAACAAGATGATGTTAAACGCGTTGACGGCGAAGCCAATGATAATGCCGAAGTAGCTATCGAGCAGACCCAAGTCCCGCATGTTCAAGAAAAAAGGGATCATGCCTGCGTTAAACCACATGGTGAACGCGACCACAAAATTCCAGAACCGACGACCCACTAGCTGCGGGCGTGATAAGGCGTAAGCCCCTGGAACAACAATCAGCAAGCTGACAGCAGTACCTACAAAAGTATAGAAAAAGGTGTTTTTGTAGGAGTTCCAAAAGGCAGGGTCGGCCAGCACTCGCTCATAGGCAGCGAGAGTTACGTCTACTGGCGTGAGCGTTACTTGTCCTGCTGTGACAGCAAAGCCTGAGCTAAAAGAAACGGCAGCGATGTAGATAAAGGGGTATAGCGTTGAGAGTGTAAAAATACACACCAATATCGTACAGGCAATGGCAAAAAACTTATCGCCACGAGAATAAAGATTCATGTTCATGATCATAGGGCTCTCCTTACCACAACGACGTTCTAGAGACGCGTTTGCTGATGGTGTTGGCTGTGACGACCAGCACAAAAGCAACTACGGCGTTAAAGAACCCTGCGGCAGCCGCGAGGTCGTACTGTGCACTTTGCAAACCTTGGCGATAAATAAATGTCGAGATGACATCTGAGGTTTGATAAGTCGCTGGTTGGTAGAGCAGGATGATCAATTCAAAACCGATCTCTAAGATGTTACCGATACGGATAATCAACATAATGATGATCGTTGGCAAAATGGATGGAAGCGTGATTTTCCACATCATCTGCCAGCGGCTGGCGCCGTCAACAACCGCGCTCTCGTAGAGAGAAGGGTTGACACCTGCAATAGCTGCGAGGAAAACAATCGAGCTAAAACCGGCCTCTTGCCATATACCCGTGCCGATAAAGATAGGCCTAAACCATTCTGGTTTAGTCAGAAAGTACACCGGGTCAAAGCCTAGCTTGACGAGAAACAAATTGACCACGCCCACCGACGGTGAAAAGGCGCTTATAACGATACCGGCGATAATGACGGTCGAGATAAAATGCGGTAAGTAGACGATGGTTTGTGTGGTGCGCTTCAAGAGGGCACGGGTAAACTCGTTAAATCCAAGCGCCAGTAAAATAGGCATGGGGAAACCAAACACCAAGCTATAACCGCTGAGGATCAAGGTGTTTTTGATGGCACGAATAAACTGCTCGTTTTCAAACAGAGCGTGGAAGTGCTCTAAGCCAACCCAAGGGCTACCTTCAATACCACGAAAGACGCTGTAGTCTTTAAATGCTATTTGCAAGCCGTACATTGGCGTGTACAAAAACATCACAAACCAAATTATGGTGGGCGCAAGCAGCAAGTAGAGCTGCCACTCGCGACGCAAATGCGCGATCAGCCAACTGATACGTTGGCTTAAAGAGCGTTTGTTATCAGCCATTTTCAGCCCCCGTCTTCGGGTGCGATATAGCGTTGCCTGTCTCCGCGTCAAAAACCGCTACTTTGTTTTGATCGATATGCAGTTCTGTCAGATTTTTTAGGTGATCAATCACACCGTGTGTTTCTGCTTTGACAACAAAAGCTTGGCCGTCGATGCTCGCGTGTAACAGGGCTTCCGAACCCAGAGGCTCGATCAAATCCAGTGCAATGTTGAGCGCGCTACTGCTTTCAGTTGCGGAAACGAGAACATGCTCAGGACGTATACCCAAAATAATGTCTTTGCCAACGAAGTCTTTAAGAGCAGGCTCGGCAGCCAGTTTTATTTTGCTGCCAGCGACGACGGCGTGTAGTTCATCTCCGTCGGCTGCAAGGGTAGACTTAAGTTGATTCATGGGCGGCGAACCCAGAAAACCCGCTACAAATATATTGGCTGGTTTGTTAAACAGTTGCATCGGCGTACCGCTTTGCTCGATACGTCCGTCACGCATGACGACTATGCGGTCAGCTAACGTCATCGCTTCCACTTGGTCGTGCGTGACATAAATACTGGTGACACCCAAACGTTGAT
>ENA-ORXM01001441-ORXM01001441.1-marine-metagenome-genome-assembly--contig:-NODE-1441-length-33350-cov-4.066090_pt1 | contig 33350 bp, 33 predicted proteins | sample MGYA00237867_ERZ511480 | MGnify/ENA primary metagenome ERZ511480 (study PRJEB26309, sample SAMN06266103) | marine metagenome | isolation source: Algal blade | place: United Kingdom:Sidmouth, United... | reverse complement strand
GACTTCAGCTATAATTCTGTAATGAACAAAGACGGAAAAAACGACCCTTTTGCACATCTGCCATCGATGATGACCGACGATACGCCGGAAGCGCGCGCATGGCGACGTGAGCAGGCAATTGTGGATTCGGACATTGAAGGCTTGGCGCAATTATCACCTGAAGATCAGGCTCATTCCGACTACCTTGATTCTCTTGATATTTCAGATGAGGAAAGAATTGCTCGTCTCGTTTTATATTATAAGAAAAACTACGGTAGCTCGGCTCCCACTGAATCCTAGCAATGAGCCGTGTTTCTCACGAGCAGGCAGAGTTTGATCGCCTGCATTTTCCTGACGGAAGAACGCTTCGAAACAAGCTTGGCATTTCAGATTTTAAAGCCCTTGAGGCTAGCGAGCGCAGTCTGGCCGAAAGACGCGCTATGCAGGGGCTTCCAGATAGTGCTCGGGAACTGAGCTATGATGGATATAAATCCATTCACAGGCATCTCTTTCAAGATATCTATTCCTGGGCGGGTGAGGAGCGGACATATACCTCCAGAAAGGGAGAAACCACTTTCACCCGAGCTAAAATGATCCCGAGTTACATGGAAGGCATTTTCAAGGAGTTGAAGAAGGAGAATTATCTCGAAGGACTGTCCAAGGACAAATTTGCAGAGCGAGCTGCCTATTATGTGAACAACATCAATGCAGGGCACCCATTCAATGATGGAAACGGCAGAACGCAGCGCACATGGTTGAGGCAACTGGCCGACCGCGCCGGATATGAACTCAAACTAGGCTCATGCGACAAGAATGAATGGCATAGTGCCTCAATCGTCGGCTTTCATCAATCGGACAAACCGATGGCTGACTTGATCGTTGCTAACTTGCGTGAGCGCGTGAAAAGCCAGTCGCAGGAAAAAACTTCCCTGCAACGAAAAGCAGCGCGGGCGGCAAAGAATTACAGGGAGCAGGCAGAGCCTGACAAAAATCCCGAGCGTGAACGCTGAAATCAGCAATTGTCGTCTGTTTCCAGAGCTGAGGCCATTTCTGTCCCGCCCATTGCATTGAAGCTTCCATAGGATAGCTCCCAACCAGTCCTTCCACATTTTTTGGAAAGGACAAGACATGACAGATAATTCAAAACTCTTTGGTTTCCCCCGAGGCATTAACCTGGGAGGCAAAAACCAGTTGCTCGCAACTTCAAGCTGGCAAGGCAACCTCCAGCCATACCAATCTGGTATGATCTGGCTTGGACGTGATTTGAACGGCAACCCTGTTGGTGTTCAAGATGATCGCCATCTCTTTGCAGCAGCCTCAAACCGCAGCGGTAAGGGCACAGGGCTGATTATTCCCAACCTATGCCTCTGGCCTGGAAGCACCGTTATCATCGACCCCAAAGGTGAAAACGCTGCCGTCACAGCCCAGCACCGTGCCAAAATGGTTGGGCATCAGGTTATCGCACTCGATCCCTTTGATGAAGCTGGTCTGCCCCCCGAGCTTGTTGGTCGTTTCAATCCGCTCGATATGATTGATATCGAAAGCGACGATGCCATCGATATTGCCGGCATGATTGCAGATGCAATGATCGTGAAAGCAAATGCAAAAGATATGCATTGGGACGAAAGCGCCCGCGATTTGATTACCGCACTCATACTTCACGTCTGCGATACCGAGGAAGAAGCGCGTCATCTCGGGCGTGTACGCCAGCTTTTGACTCAAGGTGACTCCATTTTCCGTGACGCGATGATTATCGAAGATGAGGGAGAGGAAGCATGAACGCCTTTGACGGACTTTGGGGTCATATGAGCACCAGTGAGGCCATGAATGACAATGTGCGAGAGTTCATCATTGGGGCTGCCGAAAGCATGACTGCGATGGGCAATAACGAGAGGGGCGGGGTTCTCAGTACTGCAAGGCGCAATACGCGCTTTCTCTCGACACCCAAGATCAGGGAGGCATTTTCGGCAACAAGCTTTGATATCGATGCAATCAAGACATCCGAGGGCGGTATGTCGATTTATATCTGCCTGCCAGCGCGCATGTTTCCAACCCATGCGCGATTCTTGCGCCTCATCATTTCGATGTTGCTCTACCGCATGGAAGAAATCGGCCTTGAAAAGCCTGCCAACGGTCATCCTGTGCTCTTCATCCTCGATGAGTTTTCTTCGCTCGGTCACATGGAAATGTTGGAGAAGGCAGCGGGCTTGATGGCAGGATATGGCGTAAAGCTTTTCCCAATTGTCCAGGACGTGACCCAAATGAAAAAGCATTACCGTGAGAGCTGGGAAACCTTTCTCGCAAACGCAGGCACGATGATGTTTTTTGCCAACAGCGACCTGACCACACTTGATTGGCTCTCAAAACGTATGGGCGAAACTGAGGTCATTCGTGAAAGCAAGGGCAGTTCTGAATCAGAGACCCAAGGCTCAAGCGAGACCAATGGTATGAGCCAGCAGGAGGGGCAGAGCTATTCGGATAGTTCTTCTCAATCAGTGCAAGATATGGCACCGCTCAGCCAGACGGCAACCATTCAGGGCGGACAATCCATTTTTGATGTTTTCACCCGCCGTTTTCAGCAATCAAGCGCGCATAGTAATTCAAACAGCCGCACCGATGGCGGATCGCAGCAAGAATCGCGCTCGCAATCCACCACTGAGAATAATTCCACTACCACTGGGCGCTCAAAATCAGAGCAGATCATGAAAACGGCCTTGATGACACCCGATGAGATCGCGACCTACTTTGCGCGAGAAAGTGGTCTGATGCTGGGTTTTGTAAGCGGAAAAGGGCCTTACGCGATCAAGCGGACACCCTATTTTGATGATGAAATGTTCGCAGATCTTTTGGACAAAGATTAGCGACTAGGCGACTGGCCTTTGTCCAAATCAGGAGAGGCGGCGCGGTATTCCCGCGCTGCCTTTTTTGCTTTTGAAGCTAGGTCTTTGGGAGGTTTCACCGCTTGCCTTTTTGGACCCTCTACCTGTTCGCGCATGGCATTGGCGCGGGAAATGTACGCTTGCCAGTTAACACTATTTTCCCCCATGCCTCTTGGCGCGGGCACTCTTGCAGGTGATGGCTGAAATTGCTGTTTGGCGTTGCGTGCCTTTTGGGCCAGCGACTTTGCCTTGTTTCCCTCAAATGCGGGCCTTGCCGATTGCGGGGAAGGCGCGGCCTTCACCGATATAGATTTCGGTGTTGAATTTCCTGCCTTGGCGCGTTCAATCGGCGTGGTGAGCTTGGCTCTTGGCATCTTGTCTACTTTGGAAGCATACGAGCCATTGCGCGATGACATGAGGCTTTCTCCTGATAAAAAAGCCCCACCATCAGGCGGGGCAGAAATGAGACTTTCTATCTGAGTGCAACAGGTTGCGGGAGCAGGATCTGTGCCTGCAACTGAGCAGGATCAGGCATTCCTTGCAGATAATCTCTGGAGACCTGACCTGCACCGCGCCTGCCAGCATCAACCAGCTCATCTGACATCTTGTCGCGTATACCGTCACCCACCTTGCAAAGCTCTGGTACAAAGAAACAGCCGACATCAGAAATATTTGCTACAAGCTCTTTGCCACCTTGTGTGCTGCGGATAGCCTGCTGCTTGTGCTGGAGAATTGTTCCTTCCATTTGATAGACTGCCTGCTGGATGAAGTTCGCACGTTCATAAAGTGACTGATAGGCAGCCAAACCACTTTGCAACTGGGTTTGAACGGTTACGAGTTTTTCCTGATAGGTAAATTCGAGTTCCTTGAGGTCTGTCTGGAAAGCTAGCTCGGCAACACGTTCGCCTTCGGCGCGCGCCTCTGCGATTTGTTTTTCAGCCTCTGCCTTGTCCACCAGTGTTTCCTGGATGACCGTTACCTCATACTGAGCAATGGCTTTTGCTACCAAGACAGTGGGCTTCAAATCATAAGGTGCAATGATCTGCGCGGTGCCGAGGCAAGCTACGATCACAAACCCTGGCGCACTGAGCGTCAGCAGCGTTCGCAGCCAACCACGAGGCTGGAATACGGGTTGCATGGGTTGAATTTGCGGACGCGTTGCGGGAGGGCTGAAATTACCAGACCGCGCCATCGGCTCAATTTTTTTGGTTTGGTTTTGCATGTAACATCTCCTGTTTAAGCATCAGGGGATGTCTCAAATTTTTACTGCAACGTATGCGCTATGGTTAGGAAACCGATAGGTATCATCCGTTCTTTAAAGCCTGAGATGCCTTTCGTTCTTCGAAAATTGCTCTGTGATAGAGCTCGTTTGCCTGTCGGAATGAGGGAAAGTTCACGCGCTCATACCTCTCGCCAAACAATTCGGGCATGCCCGATCCACCCAATTCTTCTACAATGCGTTCGACTCTATCCACGACGTTATTCAATGCGTCGTTTTGGTTGTCATAACTGCTAGTTTCTAGTTCAAATAGAGAATTGCCTTTCCATTTCTCGCGGAGTTTATCGGCTTTCGCGATTTGTGAGGCAGGTTCCTCGTCATCAACTGAATTCACATGGAAGGCCGCCTCAGATATACGGCGGGCCTTGGAGGCAATTTTTTCAACGGCAGCGGCAAATTCATCCCTTAATTCGGGAGTATTTAGTCCCTACATGAAATATTGGAGAGTCCACAATTTGGAGCTCAGATCATGCTCTTCTTTCGTGAAAGGGCGCGGATTGGCATCGAAGTTTTTACGGGACAGGTCACCCTCAAATTCAAGGAACACACTTCCACCATTCGTTAGGGCAATGTGCATCCCCAATATAGGGTGTTGATATGCTAAATTCGGAGCTCCGTGTTTTTCTCGCGCTTCAAGCTCAAGCATAGCGTGTCGCAATTCATTTAATTTTTCTATTCTATTCATCTCTCCTCACAGGTTAGGAGTGATGGAATACTATAACCAAATAGGTTATGTCAATATAATTCTCTGACATTTTCCTTTTTGGTCAGTAGGTCCTTGATCGGGATTGGAAGTTCGTCAAACATTATGGGGTTGTTTTCAATATCAGATTCTTGCGGAATTCTTTCGAAAACAGTTACAAAACTATTGGAGCCTGCGTGGCTGTTTATACCAATCATGGTTTGGCCTGACATATAGTGAAAGGCGAAACGACCATCGACAACCTCAGCGGATAGTTCGAGATCATCCAGAACCACAAATTTAAGATTTTTTACATCACCGTCCTCGTGGTCCATTACACGAAAGATTAGATAAAGATACCGTCCCTGAGGAACAACCACTCCAACCCACTGCTCGGGTGCATGGCTATGATAAGCACCACTAAGATTCATTTGGACATTGTCATAGGCAACAATGACATTGGCTTTAGCATCATAGACTATTCTTACAGGCGACAGCAGATAGCGGTCCAAAGGTTTAGACCAGCGCCTGTACATGTTCCAAAGTCCATCAATTTGTGGTCCAACCTTTTCAATCAAATGTGGCTGATAACCAAAAAATCGATATAGCCGCCTTATCTCACTATATTCGGTAATCTCCATTATCCGCGCTTCAGCAAAATTCGCCTCAAGGAAGCTGTAGAGCGTTTCTTCGAATCTTGGCTGCACACTGCTGATTTGATCTCGCTTGAGCCAGTCACGAATTGTGGCAGCACTTGGGACACGACTCAGCAGCTCCTTGGCTTTTTCGGTCTCATCTGACTCATTCCCGAGTGCAAAAGCCTTTAATTCAAGCCGAATATATTCGTGTTTCGGTTGCTCTGTGCCCGTCAGGGACTTCGCATAGAGCCGCAAATTCGGAATTAGATTTTTCTTTTCCTCTAAATTCAATAACTTGGGCATATCGTGGTGAAATTCCTTAACTTCACCACATCTCGCGGTGAATCATTTCTTCATAGGTTAGTAAGTCTGCACAGTCGCAGACATAAAAACCAAACTTAATGAAGGAATTCAATATGTCTATGGATCAATTTGGCAACAAGCAACCAGACTTTCGCTCCACTAGGGACGAAAGGGATGCATACGAAATCAAACGTCAACAGCAGACTTTTAATCATTGGAACTGGTTGCTCTCAACCAAAAAGTAAACGCTAGGTGTGCGGGTGACTTTCACTTGTCCGCACACCAAACCAACAAGGAAAAGTCATGTCACAACGATCTCTCACGTCAGAAAGGTCTGTGTTTGCTCTGGCAGTAGCTGAGAGATTGCAGAACCCAACTTTTATATTCATTGACGCTGGAAAGGAGCAAACAGATGAACCCGATCACTATAAATAACGAAGTCACAACTGTCGAACGTGGGCAAATCCTTGCTGCCTTTCTAGCGCGCAAAGATGAACTCGATTACGGCATGCCCTTAATGTGTCGATTGATTCAGCAAAAAGTCGGTGCCGCTGGGGATAGGGTACGATTGATTGACGGAAGACGGATCAATACAGATAACATCACACCCCGCGATCTTCAAAACTTTAAGGACGGGCGCAAAACCACCTTGGATAAACTCTATGTCCTGGTCGCTTATTTGACACTTATTGACGAGGAACGACCTAACAAAAAAGCTGCATAAGGTTCCAACATGCACTAGCCCCGCTTCGAATTTCGAGCGGGGCTTTTATTTTGTCTGGCATCCGTGATCATGAGATTGCCTGTCTCCCATTTCGCAATATTCATCTGTTCCTTCCTGCCACTCGTTTCTGTCTCTAGCTGACCGCTTCTGAGAACCCTTCGGGTTTGCAACAAGCTGTCCGCACCATCTGCTTGCGCAGACCGGGTTGCATGTTGGCAAATCAAAAGACGGCACAGGCTCATCGACTTCTCATCGGCTGGAAGGTCCAGTCGAACATCAAAACTGAAAAGGAGACGATCATGTCTAACACCAATGAAAATACACAAACCAAAAACCGCCCTACACACGTTGTGAAAAGTCGCGTTGGTTATGGAGAAAATGTCCGCTTTGAAAGATTGGGTGTTGCCTTCAATCGCCCGACCGAAGGTCTCTATGTCAAGCTGACTGGGAAACAGGTTATCAGTGGCGGCTTCTATCTCTTCCCAATTGAAGAAAAATCCGAAGGTCAAGATGCTGGAGCTGCTCAATGAGCGGCTCCACGCCTTTAACGCCCGATCAAAAACACGATGCTTTTGAGAGGTAGCTTGCATCATATCCAATAATGTTCACTAATATGTGACTTTATCTATTGCATTTGTTCATCTATATGTGACATACTATGTTTATTAAGTTCACTTATAGGTGACATTATGAACATGGAAAACGCAAGAAAACAGCTTGAAAGACGACTTTCGCCGCTTCGTAAAATCGAAAGCGAACTCGCTACACCGCCACGCGGATGGATAAAAGCCATCCGCGAAGCCTTGAACATGAGCGCTGTGCAAATGGCAAAGCGCCTTGGCGTCGTTCGCTCGCGCATAAACGCATTGGAAAAATCTGAGGTGACAGGCAACGTCACCATCAAGACTATGCGCGAAGCTGCCGAAGCCATGAATTGCAAATTTGTCTATGCGATTGTGCCTGTCAAACCGATGGACGAACTTTTGCGTGACCGCGCAAAAATTGTCGCCAAGGAACGTCTGCAATTCATCGACCATACCATGCGCCTTGAAGATCAGGCGATGGATGAGGGCGACCGCAAGCAACAAGCGGACCGCATCATCGATGAGATTATCGAAAAAGAGGCACGGCGTTTGTGGACCGAACTATGAGCGATCCGCTATTTGATGGAGACGATGACGCAGCCACACCGCTCGACCCCGACGAGCGGGAGGGATTGATTCCCAACTACATCACGCTGCGCCGTGAACTCAATGAAGCCGAGGCAATCAATATTGCCGAGGCCGAGCGGTGGGCATTTGCGCGAAAACGCGATGTTCTGGATGAAGGCACGTTAAAGGCGCTTCACAGACAAATGTTTGGGAAAGTGTGGAAGTGGGCAGGGGATATCCGCCAAACCGAAAAAACCATCGGAATTGATCCGGTACGCATTGGCGTTGAGCTGAAAACCTTGCTTGATGATGTGCGCTACTGGATTGCGAACGAAACCTACCCAGCAGATGAAATCGCGGTGCGTTTTCATCATCGGCTAGTCGCAATCCATCCTTTCCCCAATGGCAACGGACGACATGCACGTCTTGCCGCCGACATTCTGATAAAGCAGCTTGGTGGTGATCGTTTCACTTGGGGCAGGAAAAACATGGTCGAGCCAAGTGCCACGCGAAAGGCATATGTTGCCGCGCTACAAAAGGCAGATGCTCACGACATATCTGATTTGCTCGAATTTGCGCGAAGCTGATTTATGGGTCTTTTTGGATACGTTTGTGGATATAGAAGATAGAGTCAACGTTGGTTTAATGGTGTAATATACTTCCGAAAATGTCCGGTGTTTTGTCTAAATGAAGGAATGCAAGGTGTGTTTTGTATTACAAAACTACCTTGGCAAAGGAGACGCTACGCTCTCCTGTTGCATACCTCTCGTTGTTGGCCTGGGACTAAGGCACGCAAAGATCTGAAATATCAGATGTTGGAGCCATCCCACACCAATTCGACCGTATCGCCGGTCAACCACTCGCAAGGAGACTTCGCTCACCCTGCACCCATCGATCCTTTCAGGAAGATCAGGGGGCTATCGCGCCACCCTTGAAACCCACTCGCATCTTGTGAATGCTGCACCATCATCAGGGGAGCGTTCCTGTCTCCCCTAAAACCCCAAGACCACTTCATGGAGAACAGAAGGGACTGCGTCTTGCCCCTCCTTCGAACCAACCCTGCGTTGCTATCGTTCAGGCCCGCTAGGTTCGGGTTTTGTTTTACCTTGCAGTTTCTCTAACCCCGAAATGTCGCGTGTTAGACTTCTCTGAATTTTCAGAGATTTCTTTAGCAACTCAGTGCTCTTTATTGCCAACTGTCGCTTTTCATCCATTTGTCGAAATATCAGAGTGTCCCGCTGTTGCTGATCACGCTTTGCAGCATCAAAGGCTTCCATCTCGTTCTGCCTTTTTACCTTGCTGTATGCTCCAGTTATGCGGTCAAAGAGACCTCGTAAGCCCTTATTGAAGCGTTCCTGACGCATCTGGGCTTCCTTGCGTGTCTGTTTTTCCTGTCTCGTGATCAGAACCTTGCGTTCTTTCGCGTGGCTATCGGTCATTTCCCACAGCAGTTTTTCATGCTGTTTGCTCAGTGAATTATGTTTGTCGGCCTGCGTTTGTTCAAGTTTCTCAAGTGCAGGCATTGCCATCCTGGCGATTTGAGCTTGGGCACCCGCGATTGAGGGTAAAGTCTCGTGATCGCCGAGCCTTGCCCGCACTTCCTTGGTCTTGACGCCAACCCATTTGGCAAGGGCATAGACTTCGCCATTTATGTCTGTTGCAATAAATCCCCGCCTATCACCTTGAGCAAGTATCAGTCCATGTTCCTGAAGGGAGCTTGCAAGAGATTTTAGGTTATCCGACTGTTTCCAACATGACTGGAATATTGCTTTCAGTTCACGAGGGTTTTCCCCGATGCGCTTTGCCTGTTGCCATTCGGCCAGCGTGAAATTTTTGGGATCGCGGAATAGGGGTTGGAGAAAGCCTTTCGGCATGTCCCAGCCATGTTCGAGATAGAGGTCTTTTGACAGCTCCATCAGTTTTCGTTTTGGAAATGACAATGTGATGGCTTTCATCGCCTCAGCATCGATACGGCTCCATACAACATGGCAATGGCGACGGTTTTCCTTTTCATGAAAAACCACGGCTTTAGGTTGTCCTTCCAGCCCAAGCTTTGCCTCGACGCGCGAAATCGTGTCGAGAAATACTTCCGTCGAAACGGATTCCTTGGAAGGCGGGTTGAGACTGAGAGAGTAGAGGAATTTCTGGCACTTTGTACCTCTGGATATTGCTTCGGCTTCCTTGAGCGCACCAGCAATGTCATTGCTCGCAAATCCAGATATTTCATGCAGGGTCACATGCTCATTTTCCGAACTCATCAAGTGACGAGCCAGATTCTGTCCGTTTCCTCTCTCATTGCCTACAAATATCATGGCTCAATATCCTGCAAACCCAGAGCCTTGATGAGCGTCAAGCGTATATAGGCGATATCATAAGCCGCCTTCAGGATCGCTGCTTCCGAATCTTCCTGAAGGCCAAGTGTCCCGCTATGAGCAGCTTTCGCTAGCTGATTTAGATTATTGGAAAGCTGGGAGCGACCCAGTGCGCCTAATACGCGCCCAAGCGCTTCTTCGTCTTTTACAGGCCGTTTGCCTTTTGTCCGATGAGGTGGAGCGATATCGCCGACGCATCGCGAACGGACATAGGCACTTAAAGTCAAATCGCCTGCCTTGCTCTCAAGTTCAGCGCGCTCTTCATCGGTAAACCGTACAGATAATGGCTTCGGGTATTCTTTTTGCGTCCTTGCAGGAGGGCGGTTTGCAGCCCTTGAAAAGGATTCTCTGACCGACTCCTTCATGGGGCCGGTCCGTCAATTCCTTTCAGGTCAGTATGTTTGAGATGGTCATTCCACTCTGATAGAGTGTCAAACAGCGCGTTCGAAGCTTCTCCTTCTAGGCGCACCATTATTTTCCAGTTTGGACGGTGCAGCGGAAATCTATTTCGCAGCGGCGGCGGCGATGGGGAAGCTTTTCGTTTTGCCCCGGCACTTGACTTCGAAGCCGCCTTCCCCGTTGCTATCAATCTGGTCCAGATCGGCAAAGCAAGTTTGGTTCGGGGCCGTTTGAAGTCGCAATTCCGTATCGCCAAGAGCAGCGTTGATTTCGATGATGCCGTCAAAACCGGCAATATATTCGCTCCGCGACGGCATAGCGCGCACGATGGTGCCGGGCTGCGCCTGCACCCCATCTGCATCAAGCAAATGGATAAGCTGCGGTTCATATTCGCGCACGTCCAGATCGACACGCGTGCCGCCGCGCGGGGCCACGACGATCATTTCCTGCAGCTTTCTTGCCAGAATTTCAGGTGGCAGGTCTTCCGGATTGATGCTGATCTTTGTCGGCACATAGGGCACGATCCCGGTCAGCAGTAATTTGCTGGTAGCCCCGGTTGTACCTGCAGGCCGGTTTTCATGTTGAACCGGCAATCCTGCCACTGTGCCGGAACGCACCACCGCGAAACCGCCAGTAATCTGTTCGGCGGCGAACAATTCATCGTCGGCAAACAGCAGCGATCCACGCGCCGAAACACGGGCCGCCATGCGCCCTTGCGCCATTTCTGCCTGCGCGTCCACCCTGCCCCAACTGGCACGGTGGCTTAGCCCGGCTGCGATCCGATCAAAATTGCCGGCCGATGCCTGCACGTTAAATCCCCAATCGCCAGGAAGCCGGTCGGGACTATAGAATCCGGCCTGCATATTGGTCTGGCCGCTTTGCCGCACGGCGCTGGCCTGCACATGTGCGCCGCCGCCAAATTGCATCGACAGACCGAGCAACAGGCTGGTGGATTTTCGCCCGTCGTTGCGGTGCGACAGATCAGCGAAAAAATTCACCTTACCGCCGATGGTGTTTCGGTAGCTGGCCGTAAATACCCGGGCGAATTTGGGCCGGCCAAGATCGGTCATACGTTTCTGGGGCCGCTGTTCAATCGCGTTCAGGCTGAAATTCCCAAGACTGCGCAGATTGAGATTGGCCGAAGCGGTAATCGTTGATTGCGGCGGCGCATCGCCCTTTGCACTGGCCAGATCGTCATAGCCGTTTGCAACCTGCGCAGTTCCCAGCCGGAACGAGAAATCGCGCCCAAGCGTTTCGAAATCCACCACGACCGAATGACCGCTGCTGTTAGCCTGGCCGTCGATGCGGCTTCGGCTGGCACGCAATCCTGCTGATATCTGGCCAAACTTGCCCAGCGTCATGACGCCGGATATCCCGCCATTGATAAAGCCGGGCGCCGCTTCGCCCAACACTCCGCCGGTGAAGCTGCGCGAAAGGCCGCGCCGGTAAAAGCCGCTTGTTACCAATCCGCCGTAATCGTTGCTGCGCCTTCCAAATCCGCGCCGCAATTTGCCAAGATTGAACGCGCCCTGCGACAATCCGGGGGCGAGCAATTTGCGCGACGTATGAAACGAAATCGTGCGTATCTGTTCGCGGCCCAGAGCATCGCGCAGCACCACGCCGATCTCGTTACGCCCGACAGGCACGGGAATATTGCGGATGCTGAATTCGCCGCTTTCGACATCCCCGCTGGTAAGCCGTTTGTCATTCACCAGCAGATCAAGCCCCGAAGGCACCGCAACGTCACCGGTGAAATCCGGCAGCGGATATGTAATAAGATCGGGACGCAAACCAAAATCGGTGGCGATCTGAATACCGCCCATGCGCACCGCGCGGCTTTGCACCGGTGTAGCAGAGACGAAATCGCCAAATGTTGCGCGGTACAGATTTCCGGGATCGTTAAGCGTCAGTGCGGTGTTCAATCTGATTACGGGCTTTGCGCCCCGCTGCGCCGCGGTGTTGAACCGCATGTCCGATTGCAGGGTGAGGTTGCCGCGCGAAAGCTGCGCCGATACCAATCCGGCAAAATCGGCGCCTTGATCGCTGGCCAGCGCGCTGATATCATAATCCAGAATAACCGCGGTTAGCGGCGGGTTTACCATATTTGATGATCCGCTTTTTGAAGCCAGATCAAGCAGATTGGGCCCGTCTGATGTGCGCGGCATCGTAACCGTCAACCGGTTGGCCATGCTGTCGAAAGACCATTGCGCGCCATCGATATCATCTAGCGATACATAGCCGCTGCGCAGTGCAATCGGCAGCAATCCGGCATACGCGGCATCGCCAGCGTGAATGGAAAGTTTTGGCCCTGCTGTAACTATTTTTACAAGGCGCGATTTCTGTTCGCCATTGACAATTATCTCAGCATAAATCGTGTATTCGGCGACGTCATCATTGGCCGCGGGCGGTGTATTTTCACGGCCCGGATTGCCCAGCCCGCCTACGCCTGCATCGCGTGACGGTGGCAGCGCAAAGGGATCCTGCGCTGCAAATGCCTGATCGGAATAAAACAAACATAGTGCGGTTACCAAGCCCGAGGCTGTGTTACGTGCAATTCTGTGCCGGTGCCGCATCGAAATTTTTCTTGTCGATTACGCCCGTAATCCTGATGTCCGCCGCGTCACAGCGCGCACCGGCAGGCAGCGGCACCCGGATGGTCGATCCGCTCATTACATATAGCGGGCCTTTTGCTGGTACCTTTAATGCCCCGAATTGCGGCGACGTCAGCATCACCCGGCTCACCCGCGCGGTCGCGCCGCCGCTATTGCGAAGATGCAACGCGCCATTTGAAAGCGTATAAGCCAATTTCGCGGGCGCAACCTTGTCACTGTTCACGAATAACGGCAGCGTCATGCGCAGCATCGTTTTTGCCATTCCGGATGGCGCGACGCTGCGATCGGGCAGTTGATCAATCACGATACGATATTGCTGCTCAGCAGAGTTCGCCGCATGACGTTGCCCGACGATGTGAAAGGTTTGCGTATCACCCGAACCGATTTTGATGATCGACGGTGATATCGCGATGTCACGCGATGGCGCGTATACATCTTTGCCGCCGATTTGGGTCCATCTAAACAGCCGCACCTGCACCGCCATCGGACGGTTGGCCCCGTTACGCACGAGCATGCGGGTTGCGTGCTCATCAGATGCCAGCGACAGCCGCAGCGGCGTCACGTTAAATGACGCCGCAGAGCTTTTCGCATCGCCGGCCATATCGCCAGCCGCCGTCGGAACGCTAAACCCCAACAGCGCAGCAGACAGCGCAGTCTTTATATAGATTGATCCCGTCTGCTGCATACCGACCGCTTAAAAGTTTACGGTTACAGTAACAGTGTCGGTATACACGCCCGCGCTCGGGGACGATGTGCCCGATGCGATACGGCCATATGCTGTCAGTGTAGCAGTGCCCAAAACAGACGCCGTACCTGCGACAGTATCGGTGCCTTCCGTAACGCCCCAACGCTGTGCGCGTGCCGCGTCGGAATATACTTCGTATGGCAGGAATTCATCCCCGGCGGCATTTTTCATACGGCGCACGCTTCCGTCCGCATTCGCGCCATTATTCATAGATACGAAAAAATCCGCATTCGGCGTGCATTCCAGCGCCAGCGTCGCAGTGGTATCCACATTCGCAGAACCCACATCGGTCAAAGCGCCAAAGCTCATCGGCTGCGCAATAATCGTGCAATTGTCCAATACCGTTGCAGACACGATCATCGAACCATCTGATGTACCGGCCATTGCCGGTGCAGATGCCATCAGACCAACTGCGCCAAGCGCGCTTAAAATTTTTGTCATACTTTCCACAATTCGCTCCTTTTTTTAATAGGGGGCGACCCCCACTAAACAGGGCAGTAGATGGAAATGGTTGCGGAACTGTTAGTATTTTGACGGTTTATCAATGGGGTGTGTAAAATTTTGTAACGTAAACTGCGGCATTTCGCCGGGCTTACGACGCGTTGGTCATGCAGCATAGAATGGCACGCAAGCGCGATATTTTCCAACCGGAGTCTGAAAGAATCACCGGAACCCCGCCATTCTACCCTCAGTAGAACCATTGCGGCTTCGGATAAAAGGGCTGCCAAGCATGCGCCCGATGTCGCTGAATTAGGGCAGCGTTACCGTTTCGGTCCAATATTTCGTCAAAGTGTCAGCAATCTGACTCATTTCCTGGTTATTGTCCGGTTTCTTGACATATCCGCAGGCCTGCCCCTCATAACATTTACTGACATCGGAATGCTGATCGGAACTGGAAAACATGGTCACGGGTATGTGGCGAATTTTGTCATCATATTTCATCAGCGACAGCAATTCGATACCCGAAATACCAGGCATATTGATATCCACCAGACATGCCTTTGGAACGGGAGCCGCCGCAAAATCGCCAGATCGTTTGAGGAAATTAAGCGCGGACATTCCGTCTTCGCAAAAATGCAAAGTCACCCGGTTGCCTGCATCCTTGAACGCAGCCTTTATCAACTTCCGGTCTACAGGATCATCGTCAACTACTAGAATATCTGGTTTGCGCATGTCGCTGCTGGTGAACATAGCGCTTATGGAACATTTTTGACCAAATTAGTCAAGATGAACCGGCTTCCGTCCTCATACCCGGTATCGAGTTCAATACGGGCTTTATGCAGTTCGGCAATCCGCCGGCACGTGGCCAAACCCAACCCTAAACCGGAATATTCCTTGTCACCGTGCAACCGCCGGAACAGTTCAAAAATACGGTCGCCATAGTCGGGATTAATACCGATCCCGTTATCCGATATACGTACTTCGACCATTCCATGATCCTCAACCGCATCAATCTCGATAACCGAGTCGCTATCTTTCTTGCGGTATTTAATCGAATTGGCGATCAGGTTCTGAAACAGCTGGATCATAAGATCGCTGTCGCCCGTCACCGTCGGCAGGTCGCCAACGGTGATTTTGGCGCCGGTTTTTTCGATCTCGCCGGTCAACAACTGCGTGGCGGATGCCACCGCTTCGTTCAAATCGCAGCTGCCAAGTTCGGGCTGCGCCCGCCCGATCCGTGCGTAATCCAGCAGCCCTGTTACCATATGGGAAAGCGTTTTAGAACTCTTCCCGATAATGCCCGCATTCTCGGTCATCTCCTCACTGGTCATACCGGTTTGGTTTTTTTCAAGCATTTCGGCAAATTGCGAAATATGCCGAAGCGGCGTGCGCAGATCGTGCGCGACAGCGGACGTGAACTGCTCCAGCTCTCGGTTCGAGATAGCCAGCTGCTGGGATCTGTCGCGCAGATCATCGAGCATTTGCAACTTCTCGCTATTTTCGAAAATGCGAACGACAGCGCGGTTTTCGGTTTCAGAAATTTTTACGATCTCGGTAAAAACATCCGCTCTGGCGGTCTTGCTCGAACCGTCAAAAAACACGACATCATTTTCCAGATTTTTCACCCCGTCCAGAACCATTTCGAAATAATCCTGCCATCGCTTATCGCCCCATTCCGGCGTGATGCGGGACACCTTAACCTGATTTGGCAAGAAATTTTCCTGCTTGATGCCCAGCCTTGTCATCGCGGTCCGGTTCGCAAATTCGATCAGCCCGCTATTGATCTCGATAATCATAACAGCCTGATTTGATTGGCGGGTGGCGATGCAGAGCGTGCGATCCGTAGCATCCAGCTGCCGGCCATATTCGATCAGGTTCGACACATCCAAACCATCAACCACAAACCCGATGATTTCGTCACCATCCTGCAATACAGGTTTATATTCCACCGACAGCATCGACATTTCGCCATCGACAACAGCTTCCAGAGTGAATTTGGCATCTTCCCCGCGCCGCACGGTTTTGATTTTGTCGCGAACTTGCGAATATAAATGTTCGGGCAGAACATCTTCGACCAGCAGCCCGGCAATATCCAGTTCGCCGATCCCAAATTGGGTGCGGTAGGCGTTATTTACAAACTGATATCTGTTGTCGCTGTCGATAAATGCTTTGAACGATCTGGACACTGATAGCGTCGCATCCAATATGGCTTTTTGCCGCAGCGTTTCCTGTTCGCTGCGGAATATATCGTCGACGTCATAGGCCGCAAGCCGCCATTTGCCTTCATCCGATCTGGTACCAACGGCCCGGATAAACCGGTAATTTTCGCTTTCCGCATTCCACATGCGATAAATCAACTCGCCATGTCCGTTGGCCTTAATCTCCGCTTGCGTTTTCTTCAGCATGTCAAGATCGTCGGGATGGACGTTGGTGAAAGGAAGCTCGTATGGAAGCGTCATATCTTCGATGCCGACATATTCATCGAAACCCAGCTGGTTGGTTACAACTGACATCTCGAAGTTCAGCTCGAGATAATACGCCCTCGTCGTTTTGCGAATAGCCTCCAGCATAGTAAGCGCATCGCGGGCCTCTTTCTCGGCATTGCGAAGTTCACTGATGTCGATGAATGCAAGAACCGATTCAAAATTATTCTCGTCAGACACGGAGCGCACAAGCCAGTTCGAACCGTTTTCATGCACAACTTCGGTTTCATGGACATGATCATCCATCTTCGCTTCTTTGCGAAGTTTTTCTGGGTCAACCCCCACAAATGGCGAGCGAAAGTTCGACAGCGGCCTGCCGATATCATTGTCATGCAAGTTAAACAGCTCACCGGCCAGCCCGGTATAGCGCGTTATCTTTGCGTCTTTATCAAGGAACAACACACCGATATTCGTTGCGTTGAGCAGCAGATCAAAGTCGCTGGTGAGCCGCGTTAGATCGTCATTCTGGCGATGATATTCCGCGTTGACCGAATATAGTTCTTCATTGACCGAGCTAAGCTCTTCGTTGGTGGACTGCAATTCCTCATTGGCTGACATCAGCTCTTCATTGGACGCCTGCAATTCCTCGTTGGCGGTTTCGATTTCTTCAATCGTGGATTGCAGAGCCTCCCTGGTACGATCAAGATCCTCCTGCAGTTCGGTGATCTGGCTTTGGACCAATGCGTCGGAGCTGTAGGCGGGAACGATTTCCTGATCTGTCTTATCGCCACTGCCGTATTTGCTGCCGTCGATCACGATCAAAAGATGCGAAACCTGATCGTCTTCATTTCCCAACAAAGGACGCACAGTCAGGTCGACGATCTTTCCCGCCTCCGGGGTGGCATCTAGCTCTATGCGGGAAAATGTCAGCGGCTTTTTATCTTTTACCGCACGTTCCAGCGCGGCAATAATCGGCGTCCGCAATGCGCGGTCTACCATCTCGGTAATGTCGAGATTGGCCAAACCTTCCTGCGTGCTTAAATATTGCGTCGCCTCGCCAAAGCTGTGCGTCAATTCGCGGTTCGAATCCACCAACAGGCTGGCCGGCGCATAATCTTTCAGTATGGCAGCATAGACGGGCTGCAACGCAATCTCGCGCGCTTTGGTGCTTTTGGTTTGCCGGCTGGTCTGTCCCGTTAAAATGGGATATAGTTCGCGCGTTCTGGCAAGCGCGCTTCGGCTGCCTTGATAACCCGTGCGGCGGAATATCCGGTTGCGCGCATCAATAAATTCAAACGCATCGCGCTGTCCGCCCACAGTCTCGCTTGCCCCCAGAAACAGGAACGCGCGTTCTTTCAGGCCAAAAGAGAAACCGCCGATGATCCGCTGCTGCGCTTCGATCGAAAAATAGATCAGGATATTGCGGCAGGTAATCAAATCGAGTTTGGTGAATGGCGGATCGGACAGCAGATCATGCGGTGCGAATACGATCATCTTTCTAAGATCGGTATTTACCGTCCAACGTCCGTCGGTTTCGTTTTTGCTGAAATATTTGGAACGCAGGTCTTCAGGAACATTGGAAATGCGCTCCTCGCTATACTCGCCCCTGCCTGCCTCTTCCAAATGCTTGCGGCTGATATCCGTCGCGAAAATCTGCACTTCGATTTTGAACGGCATATCCAGCAATGCTTCGCGGAACAGCATGGCAATCGAATAGGGTTCCTCTCCGGTGGCACAGCCGGGGCACCAGATGCGTATCGAACGATCCTCATCATATGCCTGTTTGATGATCTCGGGTATAATTTGCTGCTTGATTATCGAATAGGGTGCATCGTCCCGGAAGAAATCTGTGACACCGATCAGCAGAGCCTGGCTCAGCGCCTCGGCCTCTTTTGGGTCTTCGCCGATTTTCTGCGCATACTCCGACAGGGATTTGATCCGCAAATCCATCATCCGCCGCTGCACCCGGCGTTCAAAGGTTGAATGTTTATATTGCCGGGCGTCCAGATCAGATGCCCCGATGACCGAATCTATAATCTCTTTCATAGCGGCGTCATGATCGGAAAGTATGTTCGATTTTGTCGATATCGGCGGCAGCAAAAGACCTTCGATAACGATTTGGCCAATCTGTTCCGGTGCCTCGATCGCATTGACACAATCAGTGGCAATCGCGGCCACCGGCATGGAATCGAACTTTGCAGTTTCGGGTGCCTGCGCGCATGTGAACCCATCGGCTTCGCGAACAGCTACAATCCCCTTGGCCCCGTCGGAACCCGAACCTGACAGAACAATCGCAGCGCCTTTGTTACCCCAATGTTTCGCGATCGATTTGAACAGGGTGTCGATCGACGTGGCGGCACCTGACGGATCGACATCGGGCCGGGTGGAAACGTCAAGCCGCAGCCCGTCAACCTCCACCGTTGTTTTGGGTTGGATGACATATACATTGTTGCCCTGCATCTCTTCGCCATTGCGCGCAGGATGCACCTTCATTCCGGTATGGCGTGCCAGCAGCTCATCCAGCATGCTTTTAAAATCCCGGGAAAGATGCATCACCACGATAAATGCGCAGTCGGAATCGAGCGGAAGATGATCAAAACAATTTTCCAGCGCCTCAAGCCCGCCAGCCGATGCACCCAGACCAACAACAAATTTCGGCTTTGAAGCCATATAACAATCCTCGCTTGGTTATTTGCCACGGGATTGCGCCCTGACAAAAATGATGTTGATGCTTACGACATGTTTGTGTCAACCGCGACCATCAACACAATGCGAACCTAGTAAACAATTGTAACACGAACCAAACAGAGATTGTATCCCTCCCAGTGATTTGACAGTCTGCCGTTATTCGCTACGGATTCCATGATCGGCGATCGAAGGGATTTCAGTCATGATAGGGCATTTGATAGACGATGACGAACTCGACGCTTTGAGTTTGAAAAAGATGGTCAATGCCGAGAGCAATCTGGCCATCACCAGCAGTAACTCGCTCAACGATATTGAAGAATGGATGCAGGCGGGCGACGTAGATTTCATATTGCTCGATATCAACAGGCCGGACGCCACTTCGATGGAAAAAGACCTGATCGAGGTGCGTCGCTATTCAAATGCGCCCGTTGTATTTATTACGGGCGACGATGCAGAAGGGTACCGTCAGCGCGCCACAGAGGCCGGTGCAGAAGGCGTTCTGGAAAAAAACGGCCTGTCGCTGGAATTGATACAGCAGGTTATTTTAAACATTGTCGCACGGTCGAATGCGAAACCCAACCTGCTGGAGAAAAATGCGAAACCCCTGCCCACCGTTATCGACAATGAAGGTCATGTTGCGGCGAATAAATTTAGTCTGGCGCTAAGCTATCTGGAAACCAGCCTGGCGAAGACCGAAGATATAAACCTGTCCGAAGAATCCGGACAGCGGCGTTTGGGGCCGATCAAGCGTGCTGCGAAATCTCTGAAATTATATACTGATCCCAACCGCGATCGCGGGCAAAGCTCACCGGCACCGAAGATTTTACGCGAATTGCAGAACGAAGCGTTTGCCCTCGCGGCCGAACGCGATGTGCGGATCGCGATCCAACTGAGCAAAAGCGGGCTGATGAAATTGCCGTCACCTGTTATCGCACAGGCGGGGTTGCAGCATTTGCTGGATGGCGTGATACAGGCTTCGCGCAAGGGCGATACAGTTTCGTTCGTTACTACGCCGTCGAGTAGCGGGGTTGATATTTCGATTTCATCAAATCAGAAAATCATATCCGATCTGGATCATATATTTACAAAACGCAGCCCGGTTTACCTTAAACAGTATCAGGCGATGCAGTCGCTTAATCTGGCTGCGCTCCTGCTTGATCTAAAACCTGAAGATTTCAAGCTATTATCCCAAGGGTCAGTTCAGCAGGTTCGCATAACTATCAAAGCGTAATCACGCGGCGCGATCAAAAACGATCTGGTTGCGCCCGTTATTTTTGGCTTTGTATAATCCCTTATCCGCGCGCGCCGTGGCATTGGCGAGCGTCTCTTCCCGGTTTAGCATGACATGGCCGAAGCTGGCGGTCACGCGGCCATCCCCTTCCAGTTCGGGATGCCTGATCTGGCCCAGCGCAGCACATAGCTGTCTGGCAACAAATTGCGTAGCCTGCGTATCCATCGGTTCGGTAAAGACGACGAACTCTTCGCCGCCAACGCGCGCGACCTTGCCCATCCCTTGGCATATCTCTGCGGCCGTGCTGGCGATGCGGATAAGCACCTTGTCACCTGCTACATGGCCATAAGTATCATTGATCTGTTTGAAATGATCGATGTCAAACAGGATCAACGCGCGCGATTTCCCGTCACTATCCGGATGCCCATCGCGCACATCGAAAATCGCCGCAAGTCCGCGGCGGTTGAGCAATCCGGTCAATGGATCAAGCGTTGATTGATTTTGATGTTGCTGGATCTTGTCATAGGCGATCACGAAGGACACGCCCATCGCCAGCGTCAGCGCGCAAATGGCATTGGTGAGATGGAAGATCGATGCGTAGATCGATCCGGAGTAATTTTCCTCGGTAAGCGTGAAACCCAGAATCGCATAGACAAGCGCGACGCGCAGCAGAAAGGTTGCAGCAGTACCAACCAATGCGCCAATAAACACATTGTCGGCAAGGCTGCGACGCCCCCGGCACAAAACCATTATTCCGGGGATCAGGATCAGCGCCGATACGGCATTGACCAAAATCGATCGCATTGAAATATCAGCAGTATAATTGGTCGAAATCCAGAATAGCGGATATGCAATTGCCAGCAGCGATATAATGTATTTGACCGGGAAGGAGACCCTTGCACGTGCGCATACGGCCTGCAGAATGGTAATGCAGAACAACCAGAAAAACGTGGTGGTTGCCCAGATTACAGCGATGTGATCTATCATATCTCTGGTATTATCCAGAACATATCCGCCCAGCGCGCACGCATAGGCGATTGCGGACCATCCCGCGACCGAATGGCGCTTGTTGGCGAAATATACCGCCGCGAAGGCAAGCGAAAAGATCGCTAGAATCAGCCCCGTTTGTAATTGAAAGCCCAATCCTTGCGACATAACCAGATCGTAGGCAAAAATGGTCAACTTTCACTTAACGCGCAGGGCCTATTCGGTGTAAATAGATGTGAAATCGGCAATATTTCATGTTGCGAGGTTTAGCCTAGCTGGCGCGAGATTGTAGTAATCCCGAACCGTAGACTGCCGCAAAAGCGACGGCGGCGCCATACAAGCCCGGCTCAGCCATAGTGATCGATTTGACGGGAACATTTTCCATCAGCGATCTGTATCTGCCCTTTGCGACAAACCTGTGTGCAAATCCCGCCAGCGCCGCATGATGTGTGAGGCGCGCGCCTAGCCCGCCTGCCAGCACGAGCGAGCCCGGCCCATGTGCCAACGAGATATTCCCGGCAGCTGACCCAAGCATCATGCAAAAACGATCAAGTGCCGCAGCAGCAATATTATCGCTGCCGTTCAATGCCATAGTCCATAATTGCGTGTCGTCACCGCGCGGCGGGGGCGCACCCTCGATCGCAGCCAACACGTCGCATATCGCGCGAAGCCCCGGGCCGGATACTGCCCGCTCAGTTGAAACCCGCCCATGCTGCGCGCGAAGATGCGCCAAAATGCGCTCTTCAACATCATCAAGCGGCGCGAAATCGATATGCCCGCCTTCGGTCGGCAGCACATGGAACTGGCCGTCCTTGCGCAATATAGCAGCAACGCCCAGCCCGGTTCCGGGGCCGACTACCGAGATGACACCATCACCACCGAGATCGCCCTGCGGCCCAGTGACATGCTGAAAATCCTCCGGTGCCGCAGCTGCCACTGCAAAGGCAACGGCTTCAAAATCATTCAACAGAATATGATCCGATATGCCAAGGTCGCTGCCAATTTGCGCTGGCTGAATGATCCACGGATTGTTGGTCAGTTTAATCACATCACCGCGGATTGGTGCAGCCACCGCGATGGCAGCTGCATCAGGCAGTGTGCGGCCCAATTCCGAGCCAAACATTTCCCATGCCGATTGCAGGCTGCTGTGATCTGCAGTTGCTAACTTTACTGGATTGCCGACCGAAATCAGCTTTCCGTCAGCTACAGTCGCGATTGCGAAGCGCGCATGGGTGCCGCCAATATCGGCTGTCACTATCTCGCGCATACTGTTCACGGCAATCCTTTATCCAGTGGCCCATGCAAGATAAACAGCCGCCACTGCGAACAAACCTGCAAGAATTACCGGAAATGCTTTGGCCTGTATCGTCTGCAGCGGTTGCCCGGACAGTTCGGCGGCGGGACGCTTCCCTGAAATCATCGGGCGAATGAGGCGATCTTTCAAAATGAAACGGTGGAACAATATCGCAGCGATATGCAATGCGACCAAACCCAGCACTATATTGAACGATAATTCGTGGATGTCTGCAAACCAGCGGCCCGTATCGAACGATACCAAAATTGCAAGTGGGCCGGATTCAAGACCGTCAACATCGACGGAAAACAACCCCGTTGTAATCTGGACAGTCAGCACGCCGAGCAACGCAATCACACTCAGCACACCCATCGGGTTATGGCCAAAGCTGTTGCCATGACGCCCATCGAACAATCCTGCGATATAACGCGGCAACAGGGGCAAACTTTTCAGCATGGGCCAGAACCGCGCGGTCCGGCTGCCAATGACGCCCCACGCCAATCTGAACAGCAACAATCCCATGAGGCATAGCCCGATGCGCCGGTGCCAATCCATCAGATTCTGCTCTGCCGTCCACCACATTATGGGGATCAGCAATACCAGCAGCCAGTGGAACAGCCGGACAGTCCAGTCCCATACGGCAACGCTCCGCCCGTCGCTGGCCATCAGCGTTTAATCGTCTTCGCGGTATTTATCGTGGCAGGCTTTGCAGGTTCCGCCTGCCGCTTTCATGGCCGCGCCGATGACGGCGACGTCGCCGCTTTCGGTTGCCGTCACCAGTTCAGCTACACTGGCTTTGAAATCGGCAGTTTTCTGATCGAAATCTGCTTTGTTTTCCCAGATCGCTGGCAGAGCGTCAGTGTCCACTCCGGTTTCCGGACCCGATCCTTCAGGGAACCAGCCATCGATGCCTTCAATCGCGGTGGAAACCGACGCGGCCGATGTTTGAATTATCGCCATATCGGGGCTGTCCGATTTCAGCTGATCGCCCATCGCCTTGAACGCATCGCCAACCTTTTCATATTGTTCGTGCCGGTGATGCGCGAGTTCTTTCACCGTCATTCCATTCGGCATCACGGCATTCACAGCCTCGCTATCGGCTTCTACAGCAGGCTCATCTGCTCCGCCGCACGCGCTGGCCAGCAGCAAAGCGGAAAATAAAGGGGCAGCGAAAGCAATTTTGCGAAATTTCATAAATGGGGCTCCTGATGTATAACCACAGATGCTAAAGCGCCGGCTGAAAATTACAAGGGGGTTGCGCTGTGGGCAGCGCGGAATTTATGCCGCCGCTAATAATCGAGCACGATGCGGTAGCGCACATCGCCATGTTCCAGATGGTCCATCGCATCGTTGATTTTGTCGAATGCGAAATGTTCGGTCACAGGCTTTATCTTGTGACGCACACAAAATTCGAGCATGTCGGCGATACGCTGCGGGCTGCCTACCAACGAAGATGATAGCGACAGCTGCGAAAACATGAGCGGCATCAGATGCAGCTCGGCCGGCGTAGGCTGGACGCCGAGAAAATGAAGCCTGCCCTTTGGTTTCAGCGTGGTAAGGATCAGGTTCCAGTCGAGCGGCACATCGACGGTGCTAAGGATAACATCAAAGCTGCCGGCCGCTGCAGCCAGCGCGTCGGGATCGCGCGAATTTACGACATCATATGCGCCAAATTCCTTAGCCTCCTCGGCTTTCGATGCGCTCGACGACAACGCAGTGACGTGGCATCCCCAGCCGCGCCCGATCTGCAAAGCCAAATGGCCCAGCCCGCCAATGCCCAGCACGGCGATACGGTCTGTAGGTTTGATACTGTATTCCGCGAAGGGATTGAACACGGTAATTCCGGCACAGAATAATGGCCCGGCGTCTTTGGGATCGAGCCCTTCCGGCAATTTGATGACGCTGACACCGGTGGCGCGCACGATATTGCCGAACGCACCGTTGCGGCCCACGCCAACCGTAGATTGGCCGTTGCGGCACAGATTGTGGTCGCCATTCAGGCAATGGTTGCACGTCATGCAATATAGCGATTGCCCGCCCAGCCCCACGCGATCACCTATTTTGACATGGCTGACTTCGGGGCCAGTGGCGATGACTTTCCCGATTGCTTCATGCCCCGGCACGAAAGGAAAGGCCGTCATGCCCCATTCGTTTTTCGCTAGGCTGAGATCGGTATGGCACAATCCGCAATGTTCCATTTCGATGTCGATATCGTTTGATCCCAGCTCACCCAATTCATATTCAAACGGGTCAAGCTTGCTGCCCGCTTCCATCGCGGCGTAGGCTTTTACTGTGGGCATTTCAGCTCTCCATCCATCATTCGAGTGTTTCGCGCAGATAGCGCATCCTGACCACAGTGTCAGCCTGTGTCAAAGGCCCAGTCCGCCCACGAGCAGGTATTTGATTTCGACATAATCCTCGATTCCATATTTGGACCCTTCCCGGCCCAGACCGCTTCGCTTAATTCCGCCAAATGGTGCGACCTCGGTTGAAATGATGCCTTCATTGATCCCGACGATGCCATATTCCAGCCGCTCCGCCACCCGCCAGCTGCGGCCCAGATTTTGTGTGTAGAAATATGCGGACAGGCCAAATTCGGTGTCGTTCGCCATCGTGACGGCTTCTTCCTCTGTCGCGAACTTGAACACGGGCGCCAGCGGGCCGAAAGTTTCCTCTGTGGCTAGGCGCATATCGGGGGTTGCGCCTGCGATCACTGTCGGTTTGAAATAAAGTTCACCGGCATCGCTCGCCGCTCCGCCCGTGATGATTTGCGCGCCTTTCGCTATTGCATCGTCAAGATGTTCCTGCACTTTGGCCACAGCAGCTTTGTCGATCAACGGCCCGATATCCACGCCGTCAGCCATCCCGTCGCCAATCGCCAACGCAGCGGTTGCCGCCGCCAGCTTTTCAACAAAAGCTTCATAGATACCCTGCTGCGCCAAAAACCGGTTGGTGCATACACAGGTCTGCCCCGCATTACGGAATTTCGCAGCAATCGCGCCTGCAACCGCCGCATCCAGATCGGCATCGTCAAACACGATAAACGGCGCGTTGCCGCCCAGTTCCATCGACACGCGCTTTACCGTGTCCGCGCTTTGCCGGATCAACATCTTGCCCACACGGGTCGAGCCGGTGAAGGTGATCTTGGCAACCTTCGGGTTGGATGTGATCTCGGCGCCGATGGCCTCGGGGTTGCCGGTCAGGATGTTTATGACGCCAGGCGGCGCGCCGCATTCCTCTGCCAGAACGCCCCATGCAAGGCCTGAAAGTGGCGTGGCCTCGGCGGGTTTCACGACCGCGGTGCATCCCGCCGCCAGGGCCGGGCCAAGCTTGCGCGCAAGCATGGAGGACGGGAAGTTCCAAGGTGTTATCGCGCCCACGACACCGACCATCGTGGCCATAGGGTGCGCGTCACGGCGGAAAAGGCGCTGAAGACCGGCCTGTCGGTCGCCGATACCCTGCTGTCGCGACTGGCGGATCATGGCTCGGATCTTCTTGTCATGGGCGGATACGGTCACTCGCGGGCGCGGGAATACGTCTTCGGTGGTGTGACCCGCGATATTCTCAAATCGATGACCGTTCCGGTCTTATTCTCGCATTGAGCGGGGGCCGCCCTTCGGGCAGGATCGTGAGCGTCCGGCGCTCCAACACGACATGGAGTGCGAAGTCGGACGCCACATCGAGGCATATGCTTTCCAGCGCACTCGCCGCCTCCCCCGTCTCCCGCTCCAGCGCATCGAGATCGAGCGCGAAACCGCATATCGGCATCTCGATGGCCCGCGTACGCAGCCGGTCGTCAGGCGAATGGGCATGGCCGCGTATGGTGGCGAGCCGACCATTCCGTATCGCTGCCGCGTAGGCAGCCGTCGCAGCGGCGGTCTGGACGAAGCCATGCCGGAACGAGGATATCGCCGACGCCCCCAGACCGACCAGCGAGGGGCAGGCATCATCGGTATAGCCCTGGAAATTCCACCGGAGACGCCCATCCTGCACGGCAGGAGGGTGTTCTTCGGTCATTCTGCAGGACAATATGGCGCTTGACCGACTGCATTGATTCACATCAAACTGCGCGTACAGCCAGCGAAGGGGCCTGTACCATGGCGGGACTAAAGCTGAAAAAGCAGGAAGATTGCGCGAGCTGTCCGATCCGTCATCGTGCCGTCTGTTCGAAATGCGAACCCGACGAACTCTCGCTGCTCGAACAAATGAAGACGTACCGCACCTACGAGGCCGGCGAGGTCATGGTCTGGGCGGGGGAACAGATCACGCATCTGGGATCGGTGGTCGATGGCGTGGCCTCGATCAACCGGTCGATGGAGGATGGACGCCTGCAGGTCGTGGGGCTTCTGCTGCCTTCCGATTTCATCGGCAGGCCGGGCCGCGACCGGGTCATCTACGATATCGTCGCCGTCACGCATGTCACGGTCTGCCAGTTCACGAAGGTGGAATTCGAGAGGCTGCTCGAAACCTCTCCTGCGGTCGGAAGCCGGTTGCTGGAACTGACCCTCGACGAACTCGATGCCGCGCGCGAATGGATGCTGCTGCTGGGGTGCAAGACCGCCCGCGAGAAGGTCGCTACCTTCATTTCGATGATCGCCCGCCGTGCGGCACTGGAAGCGGATACCAGCGTGGACGGCGTGACGATCGCGCTTCCTCTCAGCCGGGGCAGCATGGGCAACTTTCTTGGCCTGACGCTGGAAACGGCAAGCCGACAGATGTCGGCACTGAAGAACGACGGCATCATCGAATTACGCGGATCGCAGCAGGTTTACGTTCCTGATCTCGAAGCCCTGCTCGACGAGACCGGAGACGACGATGACGACGGCGGCCTGCCCGCCTGAACACCCCATTCCGATCGCGAGATCAACGTCGTGACCGACCCGATGCCGCATTTCTCGACCGACGCCAAGCGAACCGGGAAGACGGCCCCTTCGAGCACGTCTCCTGCGGCCCTTCGCGGCGATAATCTGCCGGACCTCCTCCCGCTCATCTTCCGGACAGTCGGCGATATACCGCCGTTCGACGTCGCGCAGGCGGGCCATGTCGTCCTTCCCCGCCACGGTGCCGAAAAGACTTGACCGGCCGAGGCGGTCTGCGGCTGCGTCAGGGGGAACGATTTCGGGAAAGGGTATGCCGTGACCGCCGATGACGATGCATATGCTGCGTTTCGCGATCTGCTGAACGCGCTGGCCGATGCCTATGGAGGCGAGGACCGGGCGGGGGCGCGGGAGTTGGTGGCGCGGCTGCGGGAGGGAGCCGAGAACGCATTGCCCGAACCGGTTGCGCCCTATCGATACGATGCGGCCATTCTCTCGGCAACGGAAGGAGCGCGGCATCCGGCGGCGCGGGGGGCGCGGGGGGCGCATCGGCTGTTGCCATGGAGTGCGACGGGGATACTGGAGGAACTGATCCCGGCGACCGTGTCGAATATCTTCGCGGTCGCACCGCTGGTGGGGCCGGGAGCGGTGATCGAGAGCGACCGGGTGCGCGCGGGGCTGTTCATGCAGCTTTCGGGATCGTTCTATCCGGCCCATGCCCATTCGGCGGAGGAGACGTATATCATGCTCGCCGGTGAGGCGGACTGGCAGCTCGATCTGGGCGAGTGGCATCGCCATGGCCCCGGCGACGTGATCCATCATCCGAGCGAAGCGCCCCATGCGACGCGGACGGATGCGGTGCCGATCCTGGCCGCCTGGCGATGGAGCGGGGATTTACGGTCGGAGACGTATCGGATGGTCTCGTAGTGCGGGACAAAAAAAGGGGCGATCCCGAAGGACCGCCCTGAAAGTCGAGAGACTGTAAACACGGGAAAACAGGGTTGCACCCTCCGTGCCAAGTGTGACCAAAGCCTTAACCGTGAAGGTTCTGATCGAGGGTCTTGCGCAGTTTATCGACGATTTCGTCGATATGGCTGTGCTCGGCGATGAACTGGGGAGCCACGACGGCGTTGTCGCCGGTGAACTTGATGTGACAGCCGTTCCAGAACAGGTCTTTCTGAAGCTGCGTGCCGCGTCGTCCCGGCACACCGTCATGGTGCACGTCCACGGCGGCCATGAAGCCGATGCCGCGCAGGTCCTTTACCAGTTCGTGGTCCTTGAGCGACCAGATGGCATCGAGGAAATACTGCTCGTTCTCGGCCACGCGCTCGAAGAGGCCCTCGTCGTCGTAGATCTTCTGGGTCGCCAGACCGGCGGCGCAGGCAGCGGGATGGCCGGAATAGGTATAACCGTGGAAGAACTCGATGGCGTTTTCTGCCTGGGTGCCGGTCACGGTCTCGTAGATTTCGTCCGTTGCCGCGACGCCGCCCATGGGGATCGCGCCGTTGGTGAGCGCCTTGGCCATGGTGATGATGTCTGGGACGACGTCGAACTTGTGGGTCGCGAAGGGGGTGCCGAGACGACCGAAGCCGGTGATGACCTCATCGAAGACCAGCAGGATACCATGCTCGTCGCAGATTTCGCGCAGGCGCTGGAGATAGCCCTTCGGCGGGACGAGCGTGCCGGTGGAACCCGCGACCGGCTCGACGAAGACGGCAGCGATGGTGGAGCCGCCATAGGTTTCGCAGTGGCGCTGGAGGTCATCGGCCAGTTCGCGGCCGTGCTCGGGCTGACCCTGCACGAACATATCGTCGCCGGTCCAGGTATGGCGCATGGTGACGACGTTGGGCATGACATGGGGGAAGGTCTCGCGGTTCTTGACCATTCCGGCCAGCGAGACGCCGCCGATATTGACGCCGTGATAGGCGCGTTCGCGGCTGACGTAGCGGACGCGATGGCTCTCGCCCTTGGCGCGGTGATAGGCCATGACCATCTTCAGCGCCGTATCGATCGCCTCGGACCCCGAGTTGACGAAGAACACATGGTTGAACGTCTCGGGCAGGCGACGGGCGACGACTTCGGCGAGGGCGAAGGAGGTCGGCTGTCCGGTCTGGAAGGGCGAGCAATAGTCGTTCTGCATCATCTGCGCGTGGACCGCATCGGCGATCTCGCGGCGGCCATGGCCGCAGGGAACGCAGAAGAGGCCGGAAGAGCCGTCGATGACCTGTCCACCCGTATGGTCGGTGAGGTAGACGCCCTCGCTCTGCACGATGAGACGGGGAGATGCCTTGAAGTCGCGGTTGCCCGAGAAGGGCATCCACTGGGCTTCGAGCGAATTGGCTTCGTACTGGAGCTGCGCGCCGTCCATCGTCGTGATCCTTCCGGTCAAGGCAAACCTGCCGCGTTCATTTTCATTGACGAAGGTACCTTAATCCGGGACAGTTCGTTAGGTCCAATCCGGCCCCATGATAGAGCCAGCATCCCGGAGAGCGGCAATGAAGGACGCTCTGTTCCACCTCGACGCGATCGAAGGCGTGGGGCTTCAGGCGCAGGTGCGGGAGATGCTGGTCTCCGTCATCCTGTCGAGACGACTGCAACCGGGGGAAGCGGTGCCGTCCTCGCGGGCGATGGCGGACCAGTTGTCGGTCTCTCGCAATACGGTGACGCTGGCCTATCAGGCGCTCGTGGCGGACGGATATCTGGAGAGCCGGGATCGCAGCGGATACTATGTCGGGGCCGATGCGCCGGTCTCGGATCACGCGGCGAGCCGACAGGAGCGAACGGGCAGCAGGCGCGCCGTGCCGACACCCGATATCCCGGACGGATCGAAATGGACCACCCGATTCCGGCGCTCCTATTCCGCGCTGGACAGGGTCGCCAAACCTTCGAACTGGCGCGAATATGCGTATCCCTTCGTCTACGGGCAGGCGGACCCGGCCCTGTTCAACCATTCCGACTGGCGCGATTGCGCGCGGCAGGCTCTGGGGTTGCGCAACTTCGAGTCGATGGCGGGAGACAAGGGCGAGGCGGACGATCCGCTGCTGGTGGATTACATCCGCGCACGGACCTTGCCCCGGAGGGGCGTGATGGTCGGGAACGGGCAGATCCTCGTGACGATGGGCGCACAGAACGCCCTGTTCCTGCTGGCGGAACTGTTCTGCGCGCGGGGGGTGCGGGTGGCCATCGAAGACCCCTGCTATCCCGATATCCGCAACACCCTGCGGCGACTGGATGCGGAGGTCGTGCTGATCCCCGTCGATGATCGGGGAATGGTGGTGGACGAGCGATTGAAGGACGTGGATGTCGTCTTCGTGACACCCAGCCATCAGGCCCCGACCACCGCGACGATGCCACTGGACCGGCGGCGGGACTTGCTGGCCTCGGCGGAGAAGAACGATTTCATCATCATCGAGGACGATTACGATTTCGAGATGGGATTCCTGCAAAAGCCTGCACCCGCTCTGAAATCACTGGATAAATCGGATCGCGTCATCTACGTGGGCAGCTTTTCCAAATCCCTCTTTCCCGGCCTGCGGCTCGGCTATGTCGTCGCGCCCGAAGCGGTAATCGCGGAGGCACGGGCGCTGCGGTTCCTGATGCTGCGGCACCCGCCGGGATATGCGCAGCGGACGGCGGCGTATTTCCTCGCGCTGGGGCATCACGATGCGCTCATCAAGCGGCTGCGCAATGCCTTTGCCCAGCGGCGCGAGGCGATGGAGACGGCGCTCGGGTCTGCCGGTTTCGGGGAAGCCCGCGCGCCGCAATTCGGCGGGGCAAGCTTCTGGACCGAGGTGCCGGAGGGCGTCGATACCACTCTGCTCGCAGAACGCTTGCGGGAACGGGATGTCATCATCGAACCGGGTGCGCCCTTCTTCGCGGGCGGGCGGTCGTCGCGGCACATGCGACTGGGCTATTCTTCCATCAACAGCGAGAAGATCGCGACCGGCATCGGAATCATCGCACAGGAAGTGGAAGGATTCCGCTAGCGTCGGCTTTTCTTTCGTCGTACTCTGTCTCAGGATGCAACACACGATCCGTATTCTTCTTAAGGAGTACCGTCATGGCCGCGTTTCCAACCGTGCGACATTCCCATCGCATCGCGCTGCTCGGCGGCGTCAGCCTTCTGGCTCTGGCCGCCTGTTCGAGCAAATCCGCCGATCCGGCGACGACCTATCAGCCGGCGGTCAATACCCCGCCTCCCGCCGTCGTGGGGGGCAGTGTTTCGCAGGAATACAGGCCGCTCGACGGCACGACCGTCACCACGGCGGCAATCGGCGAAGAGGATGGAAGCAATTACCTGTCTCAGCCGGGAGCCGTGACGACCTTCGCCGTCGGCGAGGATGACGGATCGGGGCCGATCCCCGTCGAGCCGGATGGCGGCATCGGGGACGGCGCGGGGCCGCCTTCCTTCGCGACCACGCTCGCGGTCGGCGAAGAAGACGGGACGGGACCGATTCCCGTCGAGCCGGATGGCGGCATCGGAGACGGTGCAGGGCCACCGCCCTTCGCGACCACCTATGCCGTCGGCGAAGAAGATGGCCAGTACGGCGCGCCTGTCGATCCCGGCACCGTGACCACGCTCGCCATCGGTGAGGAAGACGGGTCGATGCCCATGCCCGTCGAACCCGACGGCGGCATCGGGGATGGAGCCGGGCCGATACCCGGAACGGGGACCACGCTTGCGCTCGGAGAAGAAGACGGTGGCTATACCCTGCCCCCGTATTCGGACGTCGCGACGACGCTCGCCATCGGCGAGGAAGACGGATCGATGCCCATGCCCGTCAAACCCGACGGCGGCATCGGGGATGGAGCCGAACCGGCACCCGAAACCGTAACCACGCTCGCGCTGGGGGAGGAAGACGGTGGCTATACCCTGCCCCCGTATTCGGACGTCGTGACCACGCTCGCCATCGGCGAAGAAGATGGCGGGTTTGCCCCTTACCAGCCTCCCATGACCGATGTGACGACCCTTATGGTCGGCGAAGAAAACTAGTTCTTCTCCAGATACCTGGCGGCGATCTCTGCCATCCGTTCGGAACCGGGAACGGGTGGCAGGAGAGTCATGGACTGCTCTTCCGCGCCCAGACGACAGACGAAACCGCGATGAGCATAGAGGGGCCGTTCGATATCCTCACGTACCGTACGCTCTCGACGCGACAGGCCTTGTATGCCGATGCCAGCGCCTCCTCGCGCCGGTGAGGGCGAGCGCGTAATCGGCTTCGCGGATCAGGCCGACCGGGAAGCCATCCGCCGCGCACCACCTGGCACAGGCATGATGCGCCGAGCGGTCCACCGTTTCGGGGCCGCCCATCGCGCCGGAGAAGTAGCACCACGTATCGATCAACTTCCCCTCGATCTCGATACGCTTTCCTTCTGCGGCCCAGGCCGGTAGTGCAGCCAGTGCCACGAGGGCGATGGATGGGGGAATAGGCCCGGTCATCGTGATGCCCCTCCTCTGTCGACATGGAGCGTTGCGCGTATGGCGCGACTTGTCACATCGCGATTTTGCGCCAAGGTTTTAGAGACGCCGCATGACCAAGGATTTCGATGTCATCGTGATCGGCGCAGGAGCCGCCGGAATGATGTGCGCGGCCATCGCGGGGCAGCGGGGTCGGCGCGTGCTGTTGCTCGATCATGCGGAGAAGCCGGGAAAGAAGATCCTGATCTCCGGGGGCGGGCGCTGCAACTTCACGAACCTGCATTGCG
>ENA-ORXM01001439-ORXM01001439.1-marine-metagenome-genome-assembly--contig:-NODE-1439-length-33382-cov-6.004504_pt1 | contig 33382 bp, 29 predicted proteins | sample MGYA00237867_ERZ511480 | MGnify/ENA primary metagenome ERZ511480 (study PRJEB26309, sample SAMN06266103) | marine metagenome | isolation source: Algal blade | place: United Kingdom:Sidmouth, United... | reverse complement strand
TTTGCGGCGATCTTAGCAATTGGGAAGCCCGTCGCCTTAGAAGCCAACGCCGATGAACGCGAAACGCGTGGGTTCATTTCGATCACGATCATGCGGCCGTCGACTGGGTTGGTGGCGAACTGCACGTTCGAACCACCCGTCTCTACGCCGATCTTGCGCAGTACCGCCAGAGAGGCGTTGCGCATAATCTGATATTCCTTGTCCGTCAGCGTCTGCGCTGGTGCCACGGTAATGGAGTCACCGGTGTGCACACCCATAGGGTCAAGGTTTTCAATTGAGCAGATAATGATGCAGTTGTCGTTGCGATCACGAACAACCTCCATCTCGTACTCTTTCCAGCCCAGTACCGACTCTTCCATCAACACTTCAGTTGTCGGCGATAAATCTAAGCCGCGCTCGATAATCTCTTCGAACTCTGCCTTGTTGTACGCGATACCGCCGCCGCTGCCGCCCATAGTGAACGACGGGCGAATGATGCACGGATAACCAATTTTCGCCTGACCTTCATGCGCCTCAGCCATGCTGTGTGCAATGAAAGCACGCGGTGTCGCCAGACCAATATCCGTCATCGCGTGACGGAATTTTTCGCGATCTTCCGCCATATCGATGGCTTCTTTGGTCGCACCGATCATCTCAACGCCGTACTTTTTAAGCACGCCTTCGCGATCCAGATCAAGTGCACAGTTAAGCGCTGTCTGGCCGCCCATCGTTGGCAACAACGCGTCGGGTTTTTCCTCGGCGATAATGCGCTCGACCACTTCCCAGTGAATCGGCTCGATGTAGGTAGCGTCCGCCATCTCTGGGTCGGTCATGATGGTGGCAGGGTTGGAATTCACCAACACCACACGGTAACCCTCTTCGCGCAACGCTTTACACGCCTGCGCGCCAGAGTAGTCAAATTCACAGGCCTGGCCGATCACGATCGGACCAGCGCCAATGATAAGGATTGTTTTTATATCACTGCGTTTGGGCATGGCTTCAGTGTCCGGCGCGGTCTTGCATCAATTGAATAAACTGGTCAAACAAAGGGCCGATATCCTGTGGCCCTGGGCTTGCTTCGGGATGACCTTGAAAGCTGAAAGCTGGCTTGTCGGTCAGGCGAATCCCTTGCAGAGTGCCGTCAAACAACGAACGATGAGTCACCTCCACATTGGCGGGCAAGCTAGTATCATCCACCGCAAAACCGTGGTTTTGGCTAGTAATAAACACACGTTTGTCGTCGAGCGACTGCACCGGGTGGTTGGCACCGTGATGACCAAACTTCATCTTCGCAGTTTTGGCACCACACGCGAGAGCCAACAGCTGATGGCCCAGACAAATGCCAAACACAGGCTTGTCTGTCTGCAAAACATCTTTGATTGCAGCGATGGCGTAGTCGCACGGCTCAGGGTCACCCGGTCCGTTGGAGAGGAACACACCGTCTGGACTCAGAGCGAGCACATCGGCAGCAGGTGTTTTTGGCGGCACAACTGTCAGACGACAGCCGCGACTAGCAAGCATGCGCAAAATATTGCGTTTCACACCGAAGTCATAGGCCACGACATGGAAAGGCGTGTCTTGCACATCTTTGTGCCCTTCGCCTAGCTGCCATTCGCCTTCGCGCCACTCGTAGCTCTCTGTGGTGCCAACCTCTTTGGCAAGGTCAGCGCCTTTGAGACCAGCAAAGCCTTTGGCCTGCTCAAGTAGTGCTGTTTCGTCAAGGCCTTCGCCTGTGGCGATACAACCCGACAAAGCGCCTTTCTCTCGCAATAGGCGTGTAAGGCGGCGTGTATCGATATCGGCGATCGCAACAACCTTGTTGCTCTTCAAGTAAGCGTCCAGTGATTGCTCTGATCGAAAGTTACTCGAAAGCAGCGGCAAGTCGCGAATGATAAGGCCAGCACAATGAATAGCGCTAGATTCTTCATCTTCGGCACAACAGCCAACGTTGCCAATATGAGGGTATGTCAGGGTGACGATCTGGCGAGCATAACTAGGGTCAGTCAGGATTTCCTGATACCCAGTCATTGCGGTATTAAAGACTACCTCGCCGACAGTCTGACCTTCTGCACCAATGGCGCTTCCACGAAAGACCGATCCGTCTTCCAACACAAGTATTGCGGGCGCGAACACTGAACATTCAACTCCGGTGCAAGGCACGACAAACCGGAGGCCGAGTTATCGGTCTCCGCTTATCGGGCGGTTTAGATGATCACCGGTTTGGTTTTGTGCCCCCCGTAGCAGAACTTATCGGGGTTTGCACAAACCGGTGCAAGTTGAGAGAGGAGTTTAACGTATCGTCAGTGCGGCTGTCCATGCGCATTAGACTTCCATAGTGGGCCAAGCACATAATCGAAAACATACTAATCAATACGCTTGAATCGAGCATTAAAGTGCCAACACCGCAGCAACCATCAAGGCACTAGCGTGTCACATGTGCCTTCACCACTGCAGGCATCCAGAAAAACCAGATGATCATCCCCAAGCCAAAAACCGAGCCCATCTCCTGCCACATGGGAACAACGGTAGCGCAACCGCAAGCGCCGATTAGTACTCCATACCCACGGAGCTTGGCGTTGATCAATTCTGAGCGACCGGCAACTAGCGAAGCCATTATCATCCACAAGCCACCAATAATTTCGTTGCTGCCGCCCAAGCCCAGTTTGATGGTGTAAGTACTCAACCACACACTCTCAGCAATCGAGCGATCGATGTCGAACAGCTCCAACACACGCTGTAAGCCGACATTGGCTAACATCCCTGCAGAGATGGCATGTGCTGCCCATATGCAGCCAAAACACAGCATCAACAAAGCTAGCATCGAACGCTGACACCGGATTTGTAGATACAGCGCCACACTAAAAAACACTAGGGCGATGCCAAACACCACATAAATCACAGCATTCCACACATACAACCACGCAAAGTGTTGCTGTAAAAACCCCACAGAGAATTCAGCATCAAGGCTGTTTTCAACATACAGAGACAGCGGCCCGAGCAACAAGACAAAACCCAGCACAAAAGCAAAACCACAGACCAGAGCTGAAGCTACCAGTACTCTCATATTGCAAGTGACTAAGGCACTTGTTTCGGCAGATGAACTGGAGCCTAAGCGACTCGAATAGAGTTCCATGACTACCTTCCTATGCTGCAGTCTAGACTGGAGAAGCGTGTGAGAGAATAAATCATCACGCATCCCCGCCCTGTTCTGACTCCGTGCTTGGCAATCGCCTGAGCAACACCAGCGGCAAACCAATATCACGAACGCTGCGCAGCAGGCCGTGCAAGGCTGCTTGATCTACGACCTCTCCCTTCAACAGCGTACAGCCCTTCTCTACTGAGATTGAGAAGCCCTCGAACCAGGTATGCCAAGCTGGCTCAAGATATCCCTCTAAAACGATTTCGTAAAAGCCACTGCCTGAGCCGCGATCAAATACGGAGTTTTCATCTGACATTTTTAAAACCCTCAACTGTGCGTTTTAACTTGGCTTTTAGCCGACTCCGTTGCACCAGCTGTTGCTTGTCGAGATAAGCACCGAAGCGTCTAAACCAGAGATTGAGGGATGTATCTGCAGCAGCAGGGAGACTTTGCAGCCACTCAGTTGCGCATAAAGCGGCATTGGAAAAGGTTGTCATCATGATCTGCTCCGGTGTAAGCAGTTGCAGGTCAATCCGTGCAACTTGGAAGCAAGTTTATGGATATGCGTGGTGAGCGGGCCTCACCACATCTGATGATTTAACCGGGAATTATCAGCGCAGACCCAGTTCTGCGGCCCGCTTGACGGCGGCACGGCGGCTGTTCACACCCAGTTTGGCGTAGATGTTCTTGCTGTGCGTACGCAAGGTATTGAGCGAGATAAACAAGGTGTTCGCGATCTCGGGGCCACTGAGCTCACTGTCGAGGCGACGCAAAACATCCAGCTCTCGCTCGCTGAGCGGCTCGGCCAAACCACTGGATATTTTGGCCACTGGGCCATGCGTCATAGGTTCTGCGCTGTTATCGCCAACAAGCTGCGCTGCATATTCATGGCAGGGAGCCAACTCTCGCAACAATTCTTCCAGAACTTGGCCTTCTAGAAACACAGCGCGATAGCCTTCTGACTGAGCCAATTCTACCGCCTCAGCCAACGCCTTTATCGATTTATCGCGCTGCGCTCTTTCGTTAAAGCACAGAGCCATCAACACGCGACACTCAACTAATCTGGTAACTCTACCTGCTTTTTTTGCAGCTTCAGATAGCCGCTGAAGTAAGGCCTCACAGCGATGCAAAAGCTCCTCGTCGCCATCGCGCCTGTGCTGTGCAAGCAGCAATCTAGCCACAAGCACATGATCAAACTCGCGCAGATAATACAACTCAGAACTATCGCCAAGCTCATTTTCGAGCTGCCACTGCTCGACAGCCTCAATGTTCCCGAACGCTAAATGCACCCGCGCGCGCCATGTGGCAAGTGATATTGAGTTAGGAGCCGGACTTGGAATATAAACCCGCTCTGCTTCGTTCAGTGCCGATAGAGCTGCTGAATAGTCTGCGTGACCGCAAGCCACTCTTGCCTTGACCACGTGCCAGAGATGCCTCGACTCCAGCAATTGCGCCTGAGGCCCAAGCGATTGAGCTTGCTGCAAAAAGCCGTCCGCCTCTAGCAACTGGTGCTGCTCTACTTTGACGGCCGCCAAGGTCACATAGATATCTGCCGCTCCCTGGGGAGCCACCCCTTGATGCTCTCGCAGGTTCGTCACACCAATTTCGCACAGGGCAACCGCTTCGCGCAGCCGCCCCTGAGCTACACGTAAAAGAGCCAACAAATTGAGTGTACTGATTATTGCACTTACATCTCCCGCAGCGTGCATGCTTTGATGGCCTTTTTCTATGCTGGTGTAGGCCCGCGACAACTCACCTTGAGACCAATAAACCGTGCCCAACAAAACAGCAGCAGCACCGCGAAACACAGTCTCTTTTTCATCGAGAAATTCGAGCGCTTTCTCTGCGTGAGTGACAATGCCTGGCAAATCACCGCGCGCTCCAGCCTGATAGGCACGCCCTATGGCTAACATGCCCGGAAGCTCCGACATTTCCTGAACAGACTCTACGGAGAGATCAGACGCAGTTTCTATTAGCTTTGGCTCAGCGAGCCATCGCTCTGCCTCCTGAAGAAATTCATCTGCGCGATCGATATCCGACGACAACAGGCAAAACCCATAGTGCGCACACAAGACCGGTCGCCGTTTTATTTCACTATCGGGCAGACCTGCGAGCCACGACAGCAAAGTGGGTTCAGGCATGGAAGCCCGTAGAGACGGCCACTCCCGCTCTATCAAGGCAGTAGAGTTCGCCCTATTGCCGGCTTCGAGGCTGTGCTGAATAGCTTCGATAGGGTATGTATTCGCTGCAAACCAACCACTAGCTCTTGAATGCAATTCGCTAACTACGTCGCCACCCTGCTCAAGCAACCGCGCGCGCAGCACGTCTCGAAAGAGATGATGATAACGAAACCACTGCCGCTTATCGTCCAGAGGTATCAGAAACAAATTGCTGTGATCAAAAGCAGCCAAACGCTCTTTACTGCCCGACTGCAAAGTTACAGCGTCACACAAACTAGCGTGCAGTCGATGCAATACAGATGTTTGCAACATAAACGAGCGATCAGACTCGCTGAGCTGCTGTAATACCTCTCCGACTAAGTAGTCCAAAACAAAGCGATGACTGCCCGTGAAGGCCTCTACAAACTCCTGCGGGTCTTGCCGACCTTGCAAAGACAAAGCGGCCAGCTGCAGTCCAGCAACCCAACCTTCGGTACGCTTTTCCAAAGCTAAAACAACTGATTCGGGTAGCTGCAAAGCCATGGTTTGCGAAAAAAAAGAGCAGGCTTCTTCAGCAGTAAAGCGCAAGTCTGACGCTCTAAACTCATTAAACCAGCCTTTGACACGCCAAGCAGCCAGCGGGAACTGCGGATCTTCTCTTGTCGACAGCATGACATGCAGTTGCGGCGGTAAGTGTTCAACTAAAAAGATAAGCGCTTGATCCACTTCCGCGCAATCGAGCAAGTGGTAATCATCAAGAACAATAACCATCTCCTGTTCGAGCACTGCAAGCTCGTTCAGAACACACACCAAGAGCTCCTCAGTGGGTGGAAGTTGCTGTGCTTGCAACAAAAGCGTTGAAGTCTCGGCAAAACCGGGCTGAACACGTGCGATGGCGGCCAAAAGATAAGTCAAAAATCGGGTTAGATCACTGTCGCCGCTGTCTAACGACAACCAAGCGATAGCTCGTCCGCTGCCCGCCACACACTCGCTCAGCAAAGTGCTCTTTCCAAAGCCCGCGGGAGCAGACAGCAAAGTAAGCTTACCGTGCAGGCCCGCCAAAAATTTTTCCAGTAAACGGGCTCTCGAAACCAGCTCCGGCCGCGGAGGTGGTATAAACAGTTTCGTCGTTATAATCGGAATCGGCATGGCTCGAAGTCTTAATGACGTTGCTTAACTTTTTAACAGATTACCTCACTTATGTCTTTGTCCGATCGCTTTCACAGAAGAAACTCAGGCCAAAGTCGCTAAAAATCACATGATCGTGTGATGACTCGATGACCCTGAATGCCCATGCTGCTGCCAGACATACTCGCCCTGCAGCACAGAGTTTATGATTGATCACATAACATCAAGAGGTTTATACAAGCATGGACATTCAATTTTTAGCAGCCTGTCTCTACGCATTTTTTGCCACGCTTCCCATGGCATGCCAGCTCGCATTAGCCTTTGGTGCACCCTGGGGGGAATTTACACTAGGCGGAAAATATCCGGGCGAACTGCCGACATGGTTGCGTCCAGTTGTACTCATTCAAGCCTTATTATTACTGGCCATGGCAATGGCCGTATTGCACCAAGCAAAAGTTATTGACTTAGGATGGCCCGACTGGACTTTCACCGCCGCAGGCTTGCTCACACTTGCGACATTTTTGGCCAATACCTTCACACCCTCAATACCAGAGCGCAGACTTTGGTCACCTGTGACATTTGCCCTACTTCTGCTGTACGCGCTGGTCTACATGCTGTAGCCGCCAACAACTCAGGACCAGGAGAAAGACGCATGCAAACTGTTTTAGTCGCCGGAGCTACCGGTTATTTAGGGAAGTATTTACTCAAAGAGTTTCATCAGCGAGGCTACCGAGTTGTCGCCCTTGTTCGTGATAAAGACAAAGCCAAGCGCCTAAACTTGGCTGCAGACGAGATATTACAAGCCGAAGTCACACGTCCAGAAACACTGAAAAACCAACTACAAGGTGTGGACTTAGTGGTGTCCAGCTTGGGAATCACCAAACAACAAGATGGCCTCGCTTATCGTGATGTTGACTATCAAGCTAATGTGAACCTCTTGCGCGAGGCGCTGCGCGCCAACGTGCCGCAATTTGCCTACGTACACGTTTTAAACGCAGCCAAAATGCTAGATGTACCATTGGTGGCCGCCAAACAAGCATTTGTGGATGAGCTACAAGCAGCACCCATCCGCTCTTCCGTGCTAGCTCCCTCGGGGTTTTTCTCCGATATGGCCGATTTTCTTACCATGGCACGTGCAGGGCGCGTTTACTTATTTGGCGATGGTCAATTACAGCTGAACCCCATTCACGGAGCTGATCTAGCGCACGCACTGGCTGACGCCACCTCACAAAACAAATCCTGGCTGAATATCGGCGGCCCCGAGACCTTTAGCCATCGAGAGCTTGCTCAGCTGGCTTTTGAAAGTCTCGACAAAAAATCAAAAATCACCTGCCTGCCCGACTCCGTCAGGCGCCTAGCACTTCGTGCGCTGCCCTATTTAAGTCAATTAAAAATGGCAGGCCCCGCGCAGTTCTTTTTGACGGCGATGGGCATGGATATGGTCGGTGAGCCACATGGTAAGCGCACACTGGCTGAACATTTCAAACGCGAAGCCACGCAACTTAGCAATTCCTAAATCATCGCACTCACACACAGATTCACCATATGTGGTGATGACCAATCACACGATCGACTCCGATTCTGTACCCGAACTTAAGCAAACGCACATGCAGAGACAACAGCAACAAACCCTGTTTCGACATGCGCACTAGCAAACCATCACTACAGACATTCGAGGTACACCATGAAATCAGAACTGAAATCACTCTCATCAACCTTTCTACTCGCCGCCTTACTGAGCACAACACTTACCGCATGCGACAGTGGATCATCCAGTGCCGCTGCACAGCCCGAGGCCTTTCAAGGCGTGTGGGAACGCAGCGGCTACGGTGAAATTTATCAGGTGAGCGCCAGCGGCGGGCGTGTATACGAGTACACGCGCTCCACTTGTTTGCTCAGCGAACTCGCTGACAACAGCGATTTGGCTGATTTTTTTACAGGATCAACGCTATCGAGCGACAAGCAAAGCGTCACCCTGAGCCAAGAGATAAGCGGCGGCTTTAGCATGGCGCTGGACAAAATCCCTGAGATACCTAGCCAATGCGCGCAACATTCCTTAACCCAGCAAGCAACACCAAGCGAAGTCTTCGAACATTTTGCACAGAGTTATTCGGATTATTATTCTTTTTTCGAAGAGCGCGGCATCGACTGGCAAGCGCAGGTTAGCAACGCGCGAGCTAGCCTGCACGACGACATAAGTGACGAGGCGCTGTTCGACCTACTCAGTGACATGATTTCAACGCTGGACGACGGACACGTGCAACTGCAAGGCAACGGCCAAACCTATCGACCAGCTCAGCTCAAAGGTGCCAATGCCATAGTAGAAGAGGCTTTTCTCCAGCAAGACAGCTTTGATGACCTGCAAACTTTCGCCGATGATCTAAGTCAAAAATATTGGCAGATAATTGCGGATATGCTCGACGAAGGAAGCGTCAGAGCGTTTGATGGCGCCCTGCCCAATAGAGTGATCTGGGGCACCATGCACAACGGACAAGTCGGCTACCTCTACATCGCCAGCATGGCCTATCTGTCGCCAAGCGATGACGGCTTAGACCAATGGGCCAACGCCGAAGTGATGAACGATGTCATGAGCGATGCGATGCGAGACCTAGGTAATACCCAAGGCATGATCATCGACCTACGCAACAACATCGGCGGACACGATACAGTCAGCCAAGTAGTAGCGAGCTACTTCACTGATCAGACGCGATTTTACGGAGCAAAACAGGCGCGCAGCTACCTTGGAGAAACACCATTGCTCGAGTCTTTTGTAGAGCCCCGCGGCGAGACGCCCTATCTAAACCCCGTCGCACTTATCGCAGGTGTGGAAACCGCCAGCGCTGCTGAATCATTTATTTTGGGCATGCGCGCTAATCCACAGGTAACGCAGATAGGCGAAAACACTAACGGTATTCTCTCTGATGTGCTGGAACGCACTCTGCCCAATGGTTGGGATTTTTGGCTGGCCAACGAGGTCTACCTCGATCAAAACGGCCTGTCATATGAAGTCACCGGTATCCCACCGCATCAAACGGCTCCGGTGTTTTCTATTGCGGGTATCGAGTCAGGCCAAAATCTAGCGATTGACGCCGCACTTGAAGTGCTGGATTTCTAAACACAGAGCTTTCCAACCACGCTCCACTCGCTCTGAGTGGAGCGTGCAATGCTTTAGACCTCTGCCATATCACCCTTGCTCTCAAGCCACTCACGCCGATCAGAGGAGCGCTTTTTGGCCAGCAACATATCCATAATCACCGCAGCGTCCTCAGGTGACTCAACCGTCAGCTGCACCAGCCGACGCGTGTCGGGGTTGGTGGTGGTCTCGCGTAACTGCAGCGGGTTCATCTCACCGAGTCCTTTAAATCGTGTCACTACTGGCTTCGATTTTTTCTTTTCAGCTTCTGCTCGATCAATAACAGCTTGCTTCTCACTCTCGTCGATGCAGTAGTGCACTTCCTTACCGATATCCACGCGAAACAACGGCGGCATCGCAACATACACATGCCCCGCCGCAACCAGCGGGTAAAAATGCTTCACAAAGAGAGCGCATATCAACGTGGCGATATGCGCGCCATCCGAGTCAGCATCCGCGAGGATACAAATTTTGCCGTAGCGCAACTTGCTCAAATCGTCTGAACCTGGCTCTAAACCGATTGCCACCGAGATGTCGTGCACCTCTTGCGAGGCCAGCACTTGATCAGAATCCACTTCCCACGTATTCAGAATTTTACCGCGCAATGGCATCACGGCTTGGAACTCACGCTCACGCGCCTGCTTGGTTGAACCCCCAGCTGAATCCCCTTCGACCAAAAACAACTCAGTGCGCGAGAGATCAGTCGATGAGCAATCGGCCAACTTGCCAGGCAGTGCCGGCCCTTGCGTGATGCGCTTGCGCACAACTTTCTTTTCAGCTTTCAGGCGCCTTTGCGCACTAAAAATAGCCAGCTTGGCCAGATTATCACCAGAAGCTGGGTGCTGGTTTAGCCACAGTAAAAAAGCGTCTTTCACGACACCGGTGACATAACCCGCACACTCACGCGAGCTCAAGCGCTCTTTGGTCTGTCCTGCAAACTGCGGGTCGTGCATCTTCACCGACAACACATAACTGACCCGCTCCCAGACATCGTCTGGCGCTAGTTTCACACCGCGTGGCAGCAGATTTCGGTAATCACAGAACTCACGCATGGCTTCGGTCAGCCCCGTACGCAACCCGTTTACATGGGTGCCGCCCTGCGCGGTTGGTACCAAGTTTACGTAACTCTCCGTGGTTAGCTCGCCACCTTCAGGCTGCCAAACCAAGGCCCAGTCAACCGCTTCGCGCTCAGTCTTGTGTGCTCCCACAAAAGGCACTTCGGGCAACAGTTCATAACCGCGTACCGCTTCTGACAAATAATCGGACAAGCCATCTTCGTACAGCCACTCGTGTTTTTCGTCGGCTTTGACATCGCGGAAGACAACTTTTAAGCCAGGACACAACACGGCCTTGGCGCGCAGCAGATGAATCAGCCGCGGCACCGAGAACTTGAACGAATCGAAGTACGACGCCTCGGGCCAAAAATGCAACGATGTACCGGTATTGCGCTGCCCCACGCTGCCGACCACTTTGAGCTTACTGGTCGGCTCGCCTTTGGCGTAAGTCTGCAAATACTCGTTGCCGTTGCGGCGGATACGCACTTCAAGTTTTTCTGAGAGCGCGTTGACAACCGAAACACCCACGCCGTGCAGACCACCCGAGAAGCTATAACTACCTTCGCTAAATTTACCGCCCGCATGCAAGGTGGTGAGAATAACTTCAACGCCAGGTTTTTTTTGAGTTGGGTGTTTATCCACCGGCATACCGCGGCCGTCATCGATCACTTCCAGCGATTGATCCGCGTGCAATATGACTTCAAGCCGCTTGCAGTGCCCAGCCATCGCCTCATCGATGCTGTTATCGATCACCTCTTGCCCTAAGTGGTTGGGCCTTGTGGTGTCGGTATACATACCGGGGCGTTTGCGAACGGGGTCCAGTCCGCTGAGGACTTCAATCGAGGAGGCGTCGTATGTGGAGCTCATGATTTACTTCGTTTGGGGCAAATAAGCCACGTGAGTGGGGCCATTATTTAGTGACAGCTCCTGCGAGCATAGTCTGCTCTGGGGCAAGTTGAGCTTCTGCGAGCCTTAATTTATTCATGGTGCACTCAGTCAGGTAGCACTGGTTTCAGTGTCATTTGAGATACATCAAGGTAAATCTGGCCTAAAAATTCTCAGGCTTGCAGCAAGTTCCGCTGTCTACACATTTGTCTATAAAATCAGATCGAGCACGACTCAACCCGTTGGCTAGGATGCGCATTCTACGCTGATTTTAGTGCACGCTGACACCCTGTGCCTACACGCTACAACAACAATGCGCTCGAGCCTGCCGCAGCGACCGTATCAACAACAGCGTGCAACGGTAGCCACAGACCACAATAATCGGGACAATAGCCGCAATACGCCGCGTGCGGCTGCACTTGAAACAGCGCTCGCCGCCTCCATTTATAGACGCTAACTAGCAAACTATCGAGACTCAATAACATGTCAGACTCGCCCTTCATCATTGACGTAGACGAAACGAACTTCATGCAAGTGGTCGTCGAGGGGTCAATGCAGACACCCGTGCTGGTAGACTTCTGGGCCGATTGGTGTGAGCCCTGTAAGCAGCTGATGCCGATACTAGAGAAGCTCGCCATCGAAGCCAACGGCGCTTTTATACTGGCCAAATGCGACGCCGACGCGAACCAAAACATCACCGGTCAAATCGGTATTCGCAGCCTGCCCACCGTGTTGTTGTTTGGCCAGGGGCAACCGGTTGATCAATTTATGGGTGCCCTGCCTGAAGGCGAGATACGCACCTTGCTTGAAAAACACGGCATCAGCTTTGAAGCCGTGGAAGAAGAGCAAGTCGGCGGCCTAGCGGCTGCGCGCGAGTTAATGGCTGCAGGCCAAAACGCGCAAGCGCTGGAACTACTGCGCCAAGCGCAAGCCGAAGACCCAGAAAATGGCGACCTCTTAATCGCCATGGGTGAAGCCTGCCTCGCTACCGGTGATCACGCCACCGTCGACACCGTATTGAATAACCTGCCAGAAAGCCACGCCAACAACAGCGATGCCAACCGTCTGCGCGGTATGTACACCTTTGCCAAAGCAGACGACGCCAGTGTCGACATTGCCACCTTGGCCGCCGCAGTCGAATCAGGGGACGCCAGCAGCGAGCAACGCTACAAATACGCGGTCAAACTGGTAGCCTCGGGCCAAATCCAAGCCGCAATGGATCAACTGCTCGCGCTGATGATGCGCGATCGAGAGTACGGCGAAGACGGTGCTCGCATGGGCTTAATCGCCATTTTTGATATCTTGGGGCAAGACCCACTGGCCGCAAAGTACCGCCGCAAGATGGCCAGCTACGTCTTGTAAGCGTCGCAATAAGCAGCTGCCGAAAGGCACAAAAAAGGCCGCGAAATTTCGCGGCCTTTTTGCGTTTTAGCGCTTCACTTTATCCTGCAGGCAAAGCGGGTTTCGCTTTCAGCATTTCGATAAAGTCACCCGCCGGACGGAATCCATCTACCCGCTCACCGGTATCCAAAATAATCGTCGGTGTCGCATTGACCTCAACCGTGCGCGTCAACTCCATGTGTTCATCAACAGGATGTTCACAGGCTTCAGCTGGTGCGACCGCTTTCCCCTCTTTGCCATCTGTTAAGGCTTGCTGCTGATCTGCGCTACACCAAATATTGATGTGCTGCTGGTGCGGCTGGCTGTTCATGCCCGCCCGCGCGAACAAAACATAATGCACCGTGATACCGGCGTCGGTCATATCACCGATTTGCTGATGAAAACGCGCGCAGTAAGGGCAGGTAATGTCGGTGAACACGTACATCGAACGGCCATTGAGATCCGCATCGCTGTCACCGTCAAAATTCAAAAAGCGCTCTGCACCAAAGTCACGCAAGGTCTTCACCCAGACTTTGCCCATTTCTTCGTATCGAGCAAGCTGCAGCTCATCACTGCGATCACGAGTCAAATTGCGGCCAGAAGCCAGCTCCATCAAACTGCCGTCTAATACGTAATCAGCGTCTTCCGATACATAGACCACACGAAAGCCGTCGAACACCACTTCATAGACGCCAGCGATAGGCGACTCAAGCACGCTCTTGATATCGAGTTGAGGCATCTTCTCTGCCAATCTCTCGTGCACTTCGTCAGCGCTATCGGCGCTGCTTACCGCGGAGTACGACATGGCTAGCGCGCCAACCATAAGAGCGCCGAGTGCACGCATTAACTGCTTCATAATTTAGACTCTTCAAAAAATCAATTGAGGTTCGACCGCTCTACACTGACGCAAGTTCAGCGCAGACAGCCATTTATAGCGGATTGTAGCTTCTGATCATCATGCCCGAGGGTGATGATTTTTGTGCACATCTTGCAAACGCAAACGAGCAACATGGGTATAAATCTGTGTTGTAGATAAGTCTGCATGCCCTAGCAGCAATTGCACCACTCGCAAGTCCGCGTCGTGATTGACCAAATGCGTAGCAAAAGCATGTCTCAAGGTATGCGGAGAAATAACGGTACTCAGACCAGCCAACAACGCGTATTTTTTAATTGCATGCCAGACATTTTGCCTTGTCATGCCCTTGCCACGCGCTGTTAAAAACAACACATCGCCGTGGTTAACACCCGCCCTCAACAACTCAGTGCGCGCATCACGGGCGTAGCGCTCAAGCCAATCTTGCGCCACTTCCCCCAGCGGCACTATACGCTCTTTGTCGCCTTTACCGCGCACACGCAGAGCGCCTTGCTGCAGGTTCACCTGCAAAATCGTCAAGCTCACCAACTCGCCAACGCGTAAACCGCAAGCGTACATCAGTTCAAACATCGCACGGTCACGCAAGCCAATGGCCGAGCCTAAATCAGGTGCCGCTAACAATCGCTCTACATCGCTTTCGCTCAATGTACGCGGCAGACGTCGCCCCAACTTGGGTGACTCTATAAGCGCCGTGGGGTCTTCGTCACGCATGCCTTCACGCACTAACCAGCGATAAAACCGGCGCAGTACAGAAAGCTTGCGCGCTGACGAGCGAGGCTTGAGATTTTTGGAGAACAACTCACCCAGATAAGACTGCAAATCGGCACGCTGCAAGTGATGCAACTCCAACCCCGCTCGCTCCCCCCACAAGTCCAGAGCCGACAAATCACTGCGATACGCTTGCAAGGTATTTTCGCTCAACCCTTTTTCCATCCACAACGCATCGACAAATCGTTCAATTAACGCGTGGTGCGCCGCTTCTTCAGTCACAGTCTTTTCAACTCAAAACCCAGTCACACTATTGTAGAGCATCTGCTCTCGACCTATGATTCCCACTACTTTTTAAACACGAGCGCGACAATGACCGCCGACACTGCTGATTGCCAGAGTGATTACGACCCCAACTCACTTTCACTCGACGATGCGCGGGTGCGAATATTGAGCTGTTTCAACGCCGCCCTAACAGTCGAAACGCTGCCGCTTGCACAAACCCTCAACCGAGTGCTCGCACAAGATATAAAGGCACCACGAGATGTACCGCCCTACCGCAACTCGGCCATGGACGGATTTGCCTGTCGGTCACAGGACCTACCAGATTCAGGTTTAGTTAGCTTCGACATAATCGGTGACTCACTCGCGGGCCATGCTTTTACCGAACAGCTGCAAAGCCAACAAGCGATACGCGTCACCACTGGCGCGGTGCTGCCCGACAGCGCCGATATCGTCGTCATGCAAGAACGCGCGCAAAGCGACAACAACAAAGTCAGCTTCGATGTGCGAGACACTCAAAATAAAAGCTTTGTGCGCGAGCGCGGAAGCGACACCCGAAGCGGCGATGCCGTCATGCAGGCTGGCCAACGTTTAGGTCCCGCGCAAATCGCCGTGCTCGCTTCCATCGGTACAACTGAAGTTGTCTTGTATCAAAAACCCCGAGTAGCGATTCTCTCAACAGGTGATGAGCTAGTCGAAATTGGCGACACACCCGCGATCGATCAAATCTTCGACAGCAATCGCCCTGCTCTATTCGCACTGCTTCAAAACGCTCAAATCGACGTTGTTGATCTCGGCATTTGCAAAGACAACCCCAGCGCTATAAAAGCAAGCTTACTCAAAGCTGCCGAAGAAGCCGATGTCATCATCAGTAGCGGAGGCGTCAGTGTTGGACAAGCGGATCATCTGCGCTCAGTACTTGAGCAAATTGGAGAGTTAAATTTCTGGAAGATATCCATGAAACCCGGAAGACCCTTAACGTTTGGCAGCATCAACAACACACACTATTTTGGTTTGCCGGGAAACCCCGTCTCCACCTTAGTGACTTTTCAGCAGCTCGTTGAACCCGCGCTCAAAAAACTATCAGGTGAAAACAACAGCAGCACTCAGATCAGTTTGTTTGCACGCTGCGAAAGCCCGCTGAAAAAACAACCTGGCCGACAAGAGTTCCAACGCGGCATCTTGCAGCAAAGCAGCGAAGGTGAATTGTTGGTGAAAGCGACAGGTGCGCAGGACTCACACATCCTCAGCTCAGTCAGTCGTGCAAACTGCTTGATAGATCTCTCAGCGCAGAGCGCCGGTGCTGAAGTTGGTGAAAGTGTGCGTATACATTTGCTGTAATAAAACCGCACAACTTGGTACACAAATTCAAGACACAAAAAAGACGACCCGTAGGTCGCCTTTTTTAAAGCGCTGGCAACTTAGCTAGTAGCAGCAACTTTCTTCGCTACTGTTTTCTTAGCAGCAGTCTTTTTAGCAGCGGTTTTCTTCGCAGCAGTCTTCTTACGACGTGCAGGAGCAGCAGCGCCTTTTGCAGCTTTAGCAGCGATGGTGCTGATCTCAGCAAGGCCAGCAGCCATAGCAGCAGAGACTTTTTCAGCTTTAGCGGCAGTAGCAACCTGAGCTTTCAGCTCACGTACTTCTTTTTTCAATGCAGCAACTTGTGCTTTCATTGCAGCGTCTGGACGAGCAGCGGCTGGTTTCTTAGCGATAGCAGATGCAGCTTTAGGCGGACGGCCACGAGCGGCAGTTTTCTTAGCAACAGTTTTTTTAGCAGCAGTTTTCTTAGCTGCGGTCTTCTTCATTCGGGCCATTTCCACACTCCAAAGTGTTGAGGTAATTCAGCGAGATTATAAAACGTATAATGCAAATTGCAATTCGGGCACAATATGCTGTCTTTATACAACAGCAAAAAGTGTGACAATTGTAGAAAAAAAACTCACATAAAGCACATAAAACAGGAATTAATTTTAACGTGAGCGATTCTGAGAACAAAATCCAACACCCCGCAGGCGTGTTTCGTCGATTTGCAGCCATGACCTACGACGCACTTTTACTGTTCGCCACCTTGCTTGTCGCGATGGGAATTGCCAAGGCAATAACTGGCGCAGAAATGGTTCCTAGACTGCTAGGACAAGCCATCGTGCTGTTGGTGATTTTTGGTTTTTTTGCTTTCTTTTGGAAGCGCGGTGGCAAGACTCTCGGTATGCAAACATGGCGCTTACACCTAGAAAGCAACGACGGTAGCGACGTAACGTTTAAGCATTGTGCGCTGCGAATTGTGGGCGCTACATTATCGTTTGCGACTGGCGGTCTAGGGTATTTTTGGCTCTGGTTCGACAAACAAAACCGAGCATTGCCGGATATTCTTAGCAATACAATGGTCTTTCATAAACCCAAAGACAAAAAGAAAAAAGCCGACAAAAAAGTCGGCTGATAACTCTATAGAAAACTTGCAAACAGCATTATGAATCCTGTTTTCGCAACATCCAGTAGGCAACTAGAGCAAACAACATAACCGCTGCCAGCGTATTAACGCTGGCGTGGTAGCCCATCAATTGCCCCATACTCACCGTGACATTGTTCAGCAACATAAACCCTAGGCCGACAATGCTGGCGATGAATATTCGCTGACCGGCATTGCCGTCACGGGCTGAGCCAAACACCATTGGCACCGCCAGCAACAACATCACAATGACCGTAAAGGGCGTGACTATTTTTTGCCAAAGTGCATGCTCCTCAACCGTGACATTAATTCCGTTGTCACGCAGATAATCGATGTTACTCAGCAGGCCACTGACCGACATCCAGCGCATATCTTGAGACACCATTTTGACAAAATCAGTGTCGACCAAATGCTCGATGTGACGACTTGATTGCTGCTCAACATCTATGCGAGTTGCTTGCGGCGTTACATCGCGCACACTAATTAAACGCCATTGATTATCCTCGCCTCGGACGGCGCGTTTGGCGCGCGTCACGCGCAAAATGCGCTGACCATCGGTCTCAAAGATACTCACACCACGCAAAATTTGGTCACCAACAACTGATCCAACACGCACATAGTTGTCACCTTCACGCACCCAAAAGCCTGCCGAACGCTGACTCAAGGTAGAACTACTTACACCTAATTTAACTTGCTGCACTTTGTTCGCAGCAAACGGCACAACAAATTCGCCCATCAATACAAGTGCAATTGCTAACGGGATACCCGCGTGCAAAACAGAAATAAAGACACGCCATACCGATGCGCCAGCCGTGCGTATAGCTGTGAGTTCGTTTTGAGAAGCGAGTGAGCCCAAACCTAACACCGCACCGAGTAACACCGCGACTGGCATCATTTTGTAAATCGACAGCGGCAGCTCCCACAGCACCAAAAGCGCCGCACGCAACACATCACCACGCTGCAACTCTCGAATCATCGAAAACAACGCATCGAGAGATATCAGCACCAGCAGCACCAGCGCCGTCGCCAACAGCACTTGCTTAGCTATATAAAGATCAATCACTTTCATGCGCTGATACGCCTAGATTTTTTAACAAAGACTATATCCCCACGCTTTATAAACAGCAGCAGCGCCAAAGCAATCAGCACCGCATGTGCCCACCACAACAGTGGCACTTCAGGCAAAGCGCCCACAGCAACCTGTCTGCGCATCACCACCATGGCGTTGGCGTAAGCAATATAAGCAAGTAAACCGTAAAGCACGTTACCAAACCTGCCCTTACGCGGCGCAGAATAACTCAGTGCCACAGCCAAAACTGCCAAGACCAATACAGCCAACGGCATTGCGAAGCGCCAGTGCAACTCAGCTCGCATAACCGGATCATCGCTGGACATGAGTGCGGTGGTCGACATAGAAGCCGCATCAATTGCTGCCGTACCCGTTGCGCGTTCGGGCAAGCGCAAACCGTGTTTAGCAAAATCCGTAAGCACAAAACCTTTTTCGTCCGACTCCAAGCGTTGCCCGTCTAACAACACCAGATACTCATCACCTTTTTCTTCGTCGCGCTGATAGTCGGCAAAACGCGCAACTTCAACCGCCCAATCATCATCTGAATCGGTATAAACAAACACGGTTGAAATGCGTTTGCCGTCTTGCGAAATCTCTTCGGAATAAAACGTATCCGCCCCACTACCAATGTCGCTAAACGTACCCGGCGATAAAAAGGCTAACGGAGATTGCTTGGCAACCCCGGCAACCAATGCCTCTTGCTGGCTCAAACTCCAAGGCGTGACAACCAGCGAAAGCGCACCAGCCAACAGACTAAATCCGCCCGCCACCAGTAAAGCTGGCTGACAAAAACGCACCAAGCTGACACCACAGGCATTAAATGCAGCCATTTCACTGTCGCGATACAAGCGCCCAACCGTCACCAAGGTTGCCAACAGCACACTCAGCGGCACCACTACTCCCAACAAGCCGACAATGTTATATGCCAACAACTTACCCACCGTCAGCAAAGGCAAGCCATCAGCCACCGCGTCACTTAAAACACTACTTAGTGACTGCGCGACAAGAATTAAAACCAACACCGAAGTCACCGCTGCAGTAGTCAGCAGTAATTCTTTGGCGATGTAGCGATCGATCACTTTCACGGTGAATACCTTTCAGTCGCACTTCAGCGACAATAAAAACAGGACACGCTTGCTGCGTGAACGTTAAAGCTGCAGTAGATTATGGTAGATTGCGTGCTGAAACACCGCCGCAATTACACATTCGCCGCTGACGACGAGACTCTAAGATGAAATTTTCCCTGCGCTCCGGCAAAGCTGCCGACATTAAAACCGATTGTACAGTGCTACCTGTCAACTCAACCGGCAAACTCAGCCCAAGTGGTATCAGCATCGACGAAGCCAGCGGTCATGCACTGAGCAAATTGTTAGCACGAGACGAATTGGGCAAAGCCAACGGCGATACGCTGCTGCTGCAAGAGCTCACTGGTTGCAAGACCGTGCGCACACTATTAGTGCGTGTTGGCACAAGCAGTGAAGTCAGTGCTACTGACTTTCGTGCTTCTCTTAACGCTGCAGCCCCCACCATTGGGCGCGCGCAACACACAGATGTGCAAAGCTACCTCTGCGAAGTTGAAGTAATAACATTTAGCTTAAGCGAGCGCGTAGAAGCTGAAGTACAAATTCTGCGCGACCACCGCTACAGCTTTGAAAGCCACAAGAGCAAAAAAAGCAAAGCCACTGGCATCAAGAGCTACCGACTCGGCGCAGCCAGTATAGCCGCTAACAAGCAGGCCATCGCCACGGCTAGCGCACTGGCAGACGGCATAGACCTATGCCGAGAACTCGGCAACACTGCACCCAATATCTGCAACCCCAAATGGTTAGTCACCCGCGCTAGGCAAATGGCGCGTGCTCACAGCAAACTCAACGTCAGCGTGCTCGACGAAAAACAAATGGCCAAACTGGGTATGGGTGCCATGATGGGCGTAGCACGTGGCTCGGCCCAAGCGCCCCGCATGATCATCTTCGAATACAAAGGCGGCACGGCCAAGCAACAACCACTTGCGCTAGTAGGCAAAGGCGTCACCTTCGACAGTGGTGGTATTAACATCAAACCAAGCCCAGGCTTGGACGAGATGAAATACGACATGTGCGGCGCAGCCACTGTATTTGGCGCCGTTGAAGCGGCCGCCGGCATGAACCTCAACTGCAACATCGTTGGCATAGTTGCCGCCGCCGAGAACATGCCCAGCGCTGACAGCTATCGCCCCGGCGATGTGCTCACCAGCCTATCGGGCAAAACCATCGAGATCAAAAACACTGACGCCGAAGGCCGCTTGTTACTCGCCGACGCACTCACTTATGTCGGCAAATACAAACCACACTCCGTGATCGATATGGCCACTCTCACCGGCGCGTGCATTGTCGCACTCGGTCACGAAATCAGTGCTGTCATGGGCAACAACGACGAACTCTGCCAAGAGCTATTCCAAGCGGGAAAAGCGGCTGCTGACCCCTGCTGGCAAATGCCCCTATGGGACTGCTACAAACCCGCTCTCAAGAGTGACGTAGCCGACATCAGCAATTTGGGTGGCAAAGGCGCTGGCACCATCACCGCAGGAATATTTTTACAAGAGTTCGCCAGTGATTACCGCTGGGCTCACTTAGATATCGCCGGTGTTGCCTGGCCACACCGCGGCACCTCTTTCGCCAGTGGCCGCCCCGTGCCCATGTTATTGCGCTATATAAGGAATGAGTGCACAAGCAAATGACCAAAGTCGAAATACACGTCTTTGACCCAGGCAGTAGTCAGTGCTTCAAGCACTACGTCACAGAACTCGTGCGCACCCGCACCCGCTACTGCCAAGTAAGCTTATGTGTGGATGACGCAGAACAAGAGGCGCACTGGCGGCAAGAACTCAGCGAACTTTCGGCAGTCGAAGTATTTAACCAAGACGCCGACGTGCCACCTATCCCCTTTCAAGGTGAGATGCTGGTAACGCTGTCGTCGCAGGTGTCACCCTTGTTTAGCGCGTTTAAACAAACGATAGACTTAGTGATTGATAGCGAAAGTGCTCGCGAGAGTGGCCGACTGCGCTATCGTTTTTATCGTGATCGCGGCTACCCGCTGCGCCACGTCAAAGTTCAAGACATGGAACCGCAGACATGAGTGATAGCGAATCCGAAGACATCCCCGTGCTCAAAGACGTGGTCAAGCGCGGCGACGAAGATGTCATAAAAACGGCAAGACTGGAAAAAGAGATTTTTGAAGAGCTCGATATGCTAGCCCCACAGCTGCAGCGAAAAAAAGAGCAGTCCGACAGCAATAGTGCGCAGACCCCTGCGGATTTAAAATCGGGCAACCTGCCGGACGCCATCGAAAACATCATCGAACACCACAGCCGTGCAATGCGTCGGGAAATCGCACAGTTGTTAGAAAACCGTTTGGGTTTGAAGCCTTAAAAGGCTCATACGGTGCCACTCGGGCACCAAAACCTCCCAAACACTGCTCTACACCGGCGCCAATTCATACAAGATGTTAAGGCGTCTCAACACATGGCCGATAACAGCCGATAACACACGGCTAATTTAGGATCGACCATGTTCAAGTCCATTTTCCGCGGCACCCTGCTCGCGGCGGGTATCTTGTTTAGCACTGCAGCTTTCGCGGAAGACGAAGGCGATGCCGATGCCGATGCCGCCAAATCAGACCCGCTGTTCGTCAGCATGGTGCCTCACTTCACTGTGAACCTTGGCGCAGCACGTTTTCTTAACATGACCGCCGAAACACTGGTGGGCGATGAAGACACCAAAGCCGCACTCGAAAAAAACATGCCGGCCATTCGCCACACTATTTTGATGATGCTGGCGGATCTAGTCCCCGAAGATCTTTCCACTTCGCGACAAAAAGAAGTCATGCGGCGGGACCTCACGCGTGCCATGCGAAAAACACTCAAAGACTTGGGCACTGACGACGATGTGCGGGGGTTTTATATCACCAGCTTGGTTATCCAGTGATTTATTAATACGCGCACTAAGCACTTTGCTCTGCACTTATTACGCTACAAAACGGCCAAATTTCCAGCACAGCCAATGTAAAAACGCTTTAATCTACAAGCAGGAACTTCCTAATGGCTAGAAAGAAAGACATCTGTTATCTCGAAGATACCAGCGTCGAAGCCTTAGCAAACGCACTTCAGACATTCGAGCGGGCTAATAAAAAGACCGTCTTTATTTTTGCGAGTGCGGCCAACAACTATCAGCAACACGAGCTGTCACCACTTCTGCAATCTCAAACACTATCAGTGTTTGGTGGCGTATTCCCAAGCGTTGTACTCGGTGGCAAATTGTATGAAACAGGCACTGTGCTGATTGCATTCGAAGAACGCATGCCTATTACCATCTACAACAATATATCTGAAGAGATCGACAAAGCCATCACAGGTACCACCACAGACATCGACAAAAACGCGAGCTTGATTATTTTAGTTGATGCGTTGCGCGAGGGCATGGAGAACTTTTTAGAACAACTCTACCAAAACTTAGGCTCAGGCTTGCAGATCATTGGCGGTGCCGCGGGCTCGCCCGATTTAATTCCAAAACCCTGCTTGTTCAGCAACCAAGGTTTTATAGAGGACGCGGCTGTCGTTGCGACTCTGCCAAACAAGCTAACTGCGGTAACAGGCCACGGCTGGGAGATACTGGATGGGCCCTACGTGATCACAGAATCACATGGCCATGACATCATCAGCATAAACTACAAGCCTGCCTTTGAAATCTATCAAGAAGCAATCCTCAATTTATCTGGCACGCAAATTACCGAGGATAATTTTTTTACTGTTTCCAAGAGCTACCCCCTAGGAATAGCGGAGCTCAGCGGGGATTTATTGGTTAGAGACCCGGGTGGCACTAAAGCAGGTTCTATCAGCTGTTTTGGCAATATGCCACAAAACTCTACGGTGTACATCCTGCGCGGAGACGCCAAAAAACTCATTGACACGGCACTTGAGAAATCAAAAGAAGTCTTGAGTGAAAGTGACAACTCTAACAAAACCGTACTGCTGTTCGACTGTTTCGGTCGACAGATGTACTTAGGCAAACAAGCCAATGATGAACTCAACGGAATAGAAAACCACCTCGACACCCACACCAGTGTTGTCGGTGCGTTTTCTCTCGGCGAAATAGCCAATAGACACGGTGGGCCCATGCAACTGATGAACAACTCGTTCGCGATAGGGAGCTTCTAAAGTGCATTCACACAAGGTAACAAGACAACTGCCGAGGCAAACGTGTTAAAACATAACAAACACCATCACAATGCATTGCAAATTATCTCAGTGCAACACGAGCTTGCCATGGCCATTGGCACTGAAATATCACTGCGTGAAATGCTGCAGGTGTTTATGCAAGTTTGCGTCAAAAGACTCGGGCTCGTGGGTGTGCATTGTTATATCTACACCGACGCGCAAGGGTGGCCCGAAACGCGACAAGGCGAGATAGGAACGACAGAGCTACCGTCGCACTTCATCAGCGTGCCAAATTTACACAACGGCGTTCAGCTAGATAAAACCAAGCGTCTCGATGGCTTATTGCACGGAGACTACTCTGCCGGATACTGCTACGAAGCGAGCAGCGAAGAACACTTTTATAGCTTCGAGCTACCAGCACACGGCCTGTTTATACTGCAACTACGAAACGCCATCAACAGCACGCTCCTGAACGCTTTAAAGCCCATTTTTTCTCGCTTGGGCAGCAGCTGCCAAGCCTCGATTTTGCACGAAACTCTGCTACGAGAAATGCTCGCGCGTGAAGAGGTCGAAAGAACACTACAACACCAAGCATTCCACAATAGCACCACAGATCTGCCCAACCGTCATATGCTGCTGCAGATTATGGAGCACGAGAATTTTTGGTCCGACACTGACAGCGTAAAAAAAGCACTGCTGTGTATCGAGATAGACAATTTCAAAAAAATATCCGACATCATGGGCCATACGTTTGGCGATGAGATTCAGAAAAACTTTGCCGCAGCCCTGAAAAAAATCATCCGCAGCAACGACAGCGTCAGCCAAATCGACACGGACGTCTTCATGGTTATCATCGACCCCAGCGACCAATACGACAAGTCGTTACACGAGATTGTAACTGCGGTCATAACACGGCTCAAAGTACTGATTGCAGAACCTATGACCATCGGCGCTAACGCCATTCAACTGTCGATAAAAGCGGGTTATGACATTTTCCCCAACCCTGACTTTCTCTCCGAAGAAATCATCAAACACGCGGAAATCGCCAAATCCGAATCAGCATTACAGCCCGAAGAAATAGCGACGTTCTACGACGCCTCGATGCAGGAAAAAGCCAACAACCGTGTATACATGGAGCAAGACTTAAAACTGGCCGCCTTCAACAACGAGCTATCGCTATGGTGGCAACCGCAATACAACGCCGAGCGGCAGTTGATCGGTGCCGAAGCGTTGCTGCGTTGGAAGCACAAAAAATGGGGTTTTGTCTCTCCTGGTGAGTTTATCCCGATTGCCGAAGAGAGCGAACTCATCGAAGAAATTGGCGACTGGGTTCTAGAAACCGCATGCCAACAACTCGCCGAACTGTGTGAACTAGGCATCCCCGAGGGCTTCAAAAAACTCTCTATCAATGTCAACGCACGGCAGTTAATTCAAGAGAATTTCGTCGAGAGCGTGCTGCTAAAAGTCGAGCAATACAATATCCCCAGCGGTCTACTGGCCATTGAGCTCACCGAGAGCACACTGGTGCAGAGCTTTGACCGAGCTGTCGCACTAATCAAGCGCTTAAAGCGAGCGGGCATCGACTGTTCCATCGATGACTTTGGCACAGGGTATTCCAGCCTGAGTTACATTAAGCAACTGCCCTTTCAAACCATTAAAATAGATTTAACCTTTGTGCGCGATATACACCTCAGCAAAGGCGACCAAGCAATCGCCAAAACGCTACTGTATCTGGGAAAGATGCTAAACAAAGACATAATCGCCGAAGGCGTTGAAAGCGACGAAGAACTGCAATGCTTGCTACAGATGGGCTGCAATCAGTTTCAGGGCTACTACTTCGACAAACCCACGCCGCTGCAGACGCTCAAAGAACGCTGGTACCCAGACAACATTCAAGCACTGCTTAGCGCATAAGCCATACATCACTCCACAACGCAGCCAGCAATACTCGAATGCTGACTGCTGAGCAGCAGACGCTTTATACTCATCAATAACCGATTCTGATGGTATCAAGCAATGAACCCAACAACGTTAAGTGCAACTGACGTCGACGCACTGCGATCTGGCACCACCCTGCTTTGGCTCAATGCACTTTATACTCACGCCAACGCAGCACCCGCCACCGCAAACTCATCAGAACTCTTCGAGGCTGAAGCACGCTTGCAACGCTTTGCGCCAGTGCTCACCCAACTCTTCCCCGAATTAGAAGCATCAAACGGCTTGATTGAATCCCCCTTATTACCGGTGACTCAGCTGGCAAAAAACATGGATTTGCAAGGCGGCAAGCTGCTTTTAAAAGCCGACCACGCGCTGCCCGTTGCCGGTTCCATCAAAGCACGTGGTGGTATACACGAGGTGTTATGTTTTGCCGAAGCGCTGGCCCTGCAGCACGGCATCATAGATTCTGACGTGGACGACTACCTCAAACTCACAGGCGACGACGCCAGAGCGCTTTTTTCGCAGTACACCGTCGCCGTTGGCAGCACCGGCAATCTCGGGTTGAGCATTGGTATTATCGGGGCCGCACTGGGCTTTCAAGCAATTGTGCATATGTCGACCGACGCCAAAGCGTGGAAAAAGACACGCCTGCGTGATCGTGGCGTCACCGTGGTCGAGCACGACGCCGACTACGGTGCGGCAGTTGCCGCAGGTCGTGCCAGTGCTGACGCCGACCCCAAAGCCTATTTTGTCGACGACGAAAACTCCAGCAAGTTATTTATGGGTTACGCAGTGGCAGCGCTTCGCCTGCAACAACAGCTGCAAGATCAACACATAAAAGTAGACGCTGAACACCCGCTGTTTGTGTATTTACCGGCCGGTGTAGGCGGTGCGCCCGGCGGTATCACCTACGGTTTAAAACAATGTTTTGGCCCGCACGTGCATTGTTTTATGGCAGAGCCGGTACAAGCACCCTGCATGTTGCTGGGCTACGCCAGTGCCGCAGGTAGCGAGCCTGCACCGGTGTATGACTACGGCTTGCGCATCAACACCGACGCCGACGGCCTGGCAGTGGGCACAGCGTCGCAGTGGGTCTGCGATGCAACGCGTGATTTAGTCTCAGGGGTATTCACCGCAACCGATGCACAGTTGTATCAATCGCTCTTGGTGCTCTATGAGTCAGAAAACATTGAAGTCGAACCATCGGCGGCTATTGCTTGTCTTGGCCCGCAGATGTTGCAAAGCCCAGCGGGACAAACGTACCTAGAGCAACACGGCCTAGTGCAAAACATGGCCAACGCCCATCATATTGCATGGCTGACCGGCGGCTCGTTTGTACCGCCAGAAGAACACCTCAAGTACCGTGAAAAAGCTTGCTCAATCACTGTTGCTTAGCGATCACACTTAGCCAACCACTGCCCCAGTAGTTCTATCGAAGCCCGTTGTTCGGGCTGATAGTTCGCATGGCACAGCCGCACACAGTGGCCATAATAACCGCGATGTGAAAACAACTTGCCCGGCGATATAGCAATGTCTTGGCTCAGCGCATACTTGGCCAAATCCATCGCACTGTACCGCTGCGGCATCTCTATCCACAGCTGAAAGCCACCCGAGGGTTGCGAGATTTTTGTGCCCTCAGGAAAGCAGCCGGCTATCACTGCACGCAAATCACGCCCGCGCTTGGCATAAATATCCCGCGACAGTCGAATATGGCGGTCGTAGTGTCCCTCAGCCATGTGGCGAGCAATAGCCTGCTGCGTCATACGCGCTGATCGCTGCGAAACGGCCCGTTTAAAGTCCAATGCTTTGTCCTTCCAACGCGCGGCATCTAGCCAACCAATACGCAACTCTGGCGCCAGAGTTTTACTAAACGACGAACACGTCAGCACTCGGTCTTGCGTATCAAAAGCCCGCAGCGTGCGCTGCCTGTGCCGCGCATATAACAGCTCACCGTGAGTGTCGTCTTCCAACACCGCCACATCGTGCGCGTTGGCCAGCGCCACCAGCGCCTGGCGGCTGTTGTCGTTCATGCTGCAGCCCAGAGGGTTTTGCGCGGAGCTGCTAACCACAATTGCTTTGACCGGTAACTCATCCAAGGCGAGCCCCAATGCAGGCAAGTTGATGCCTTCACTCGAATCCGTCGGGATCTCGATCATCTTGCGCCCGCTCTGCTCAATAGCGCTGATCAGCCCGTGGTAGGTTGGTGTTTCAACGGCGATTAAATCACCCGGCTTTGTCACCACGTTTATCGCGATAAACAACGCCTCTTGCGCACCGCAGGTGATGATCAAATCATCCGCCAAGGTTTCTATGCCGCTTTTCACTGCACGCGCTGCGATCTCTTGGCGCAAAAAAGCATCACCAGCAACTGGGCCATAGTTTTCAAGGTCACGCCGCGCCATGCGCCGAATCATGCGGCAGACCTCACGCGCGCCAGCTGTACTGGTGTCAGGCGAACCACTGGCAAAATACGCCGTAAACTTATGCGCGTGCCACGCAATGCTATTAAAGCCATCGAGCAGTTCTTTTTCGTTGCGCGCTACCGGCACCTTGCCAGACGCTGTGGGCAACGCCACCCGCTGAACCGCTGCGTCCTGCAAGAAGTACCCAGATCTCTGGCGCGACTCCACCAAGCCACTGCGCTCTAACTCTTCGTAAACACGCAATGCGGTGCTGATGCTCACACTCTCACGCGAGGCAAAATCTCGCAGCGACATCAAACGGTCTCCCACCTGTCCGGTGGATTCTAGGTGGCGCTGAGTCTGCTCAGCCAACTGTCTGTACTTGGGGGTATCTGCTCTCATCTGTGCACTATATCAGCCTAAAACACCGAACAAGCAGTACAGATTCACCTCAAAATAAGCAGAGCAGAGCGCATTCAGACTGAGTGATCTGCGCCAAGACGCGCAGCTGTGTATCTGGGGCAGGCTCGCGATACTCACTAACATGCACACTCATCGCAGAAAGTGAGAACAACATGCAGCGTGTAGAGAAAATCGCAGGGGCGTTAAAGCACCACAACGAACTCAATCTAAAACACATCCCGTGGAAACTTTGCTTGCTTCGCTACCGCACGCGCCAGCAATTAAAAGCACTGTCGATCAACGACCCAGAGCGTGTTATGCAAGACCTTGGTTTAGACCGAAATGCCGTGCGAGAGGAATGCAAAAAGTGGTTTTGGCAGGCATGAAAACTGAGAAGTTAATGTAAAAAAATGGGTGTGCAGGCGGCTCGCCTACCCATGCCTCTTGCGTGGGGTTTTAGCCGCAAATATGACAGTCGAGCCGCCTGCATTCTTGCAAATGCACTACAACAAGGTATCTAAAAACGCTTGCAAATCTTCCCGCATTTCAACAAGACCTGCTTGATTTAGCGCTTCTAAGCCAATCAACGCCGCGTACAACAATCGACCGCGAATTTGTGCATCGCGCGGCTTAACACCGAGCTGTAAAAACAGCTTCTCACAGTAGTCGATACGTGCCGTGTCAACAGCGTTTAAGCGCTCGCCCACAGCGATGTCGGCGCGACCCCAGCAACGAATAGCACCCTCGGCCCCCTGCCCGCCCACTGCTGCCGGCGGAGGTTCGGTGGCCATGTGTACCAAATGCCGCAAGCGCTCGGCGGGGTCTTGGCTATGTGCCTCAACCACTTCAATAATGCCCTGCGTAGCCAGCGCCACCCAGTGTTCAATCATCGCTTCACGAAAGGCTGCCAAATTGGCGAAATGCCAATAAAAAGAACCCTTGCTAACACCCAGCTCTCGAGCCAGTGGCTCAGCTTTTAAGCCAGCTGGCCCACGCTCACACAACGCTCTAAAACCGGCGTTGATCCATGCAATTTTATCGAGTTGTTGTTTGTTTTCCATGGCGACACCATACGCTAGCGTATTGACAACAGCAAAAGCCTAATTCACCATACTGCATCGTATGGTAACTGAGAACAAACACATGACGGAACTCATCGCATGGGCTGTATTTTTGATACTAAGCACCATTGCCGCACTGCATTATCTCTGGGCCAGCGGCAGCACTTGGCCAGTCGCCACCCAAGAGCAATTTGTTCGCAGCTTTATTGGCGTGCAATCTGCCAAAACCATGCCCGGCAAAAGACTTACCGTGTTGGTCGCCACGCTCATACTGGCAGCGGCGGCGTCAGCCCCATGGGGGGCAGCGCTGATCACCTTGCCTCTGCCGTCATGGAGCAAACCCATCTTGCTCTGGGCACTGTTCGCGGTGTTTTTACTGCGCGGCCTATCCACCTACGGTTTGCCCAATCTACCGCGAGCCGAGCCCTTCAAAACCCTAGACCGCCGTTATTTTGCACCGCTGTGTTTAGTCTTGGCTGCCGGCTTTTTGAACATCGCACTCAACCTCTAACAGCCAGTATAAAACCACAGCAAACACCAAAACCCTCAGACGCAAAAAGGCGAAGCCGAGCAAGACATAAGACAACCATCAAAGCTCGAACAGAGATCCACTCACCGCAGTCAGCAAGCGCCACCCCTGTAGGTGAGCCTTCAGGCTCACATGAGAGGTTTACAAATGAGCCTCGCAGCCAGCGCATTCACATTTCGACAAGAGCAGTTAAAACAACAATCATCAACCACCACGAGGAATTCATCATGAACAACCTGCTACTCACCGCAGGCGCTGTTGGCCTATTCACCACCGCATTACACATCTTTGGCGGCCAAATCACCCTCATCCGTCCGCTGCTGCAATCCACCTTAGCCAGCGACGTCAAAGCGTGCTTGCTGGTCTGCTGGCACACGGTGTCAGCGTACTTACTGCTCACCTCTGGCCTCTACCTCTTCGCCGGCCTCAACCCACCAGCTGAGCCAGCCCAAGACATCACCGTTTTACTCAACGCCATCTCCAGTTTTTACCTGCTATTCACCGCGCTTTTCATCGTCATTGGCTGGACCTTCTTCGGCTACCGCACATTCTACAAACTGCCGCAATGGACCCTACTGCTGCCCATCGGCGTACTCGGTCTACTGGGCACCACAAATTCCTAAACACCCAAAACCATCAACCACCACAACGCGTAGGCGCATTAAGGCGAAGCCGCATCGCGCAACATACCTTCCCGAAAAAAGCCCAATCACCCACCCGGTAACCACGCTTTTTTCAGAGCCCCTATTCCCTTCCCTAACCGCCTCTTTGGCTCGCACATCTTTTGCGCGCCCAGCCGAAGTTTCTAGGTTAAAATGGCCAATTGAATACACAACCGGTTCCCGCCCCCATGGATAAGACATTTGACCCCTCCGCTATCGAAGCCCGCCTCTACCCAGAGTGGGAGGCCAAGGGGTATTTTGTAGAGCCTGCCGACACGCCAGATAAGCCCTCCTACAGCATCATGATCCCGCCGCCGAACGTCACCGGCAGCCTGCACATGGGCCACGCGTTTCAGCACACCATCATGGATATCTTGGTGCGCTACCGCCGCATGGCGGGCGACAACGCACGCTGGGTCGTCGGCACGGACCACGCGGGCATCGCCACGCAGATGGTCGTCGAGCGCAAGCTGGCCGCCGAAGAAGGCAAAACACGCCTCGATCTAGGCCGCGAAGACTTCATCAAAAAAGTCTGGGAATGGAAAGACGAATCCGGCGGCACCATCACCCAACAGATGCGTCGCCTCGGCAACTCGGTCGACTGGGACAACGAGCGCTTCACCATGGACGACGGCTTCTACAAAGCCGTGCAAGAAGTGTTTATCCGCCTCCACAAAGAAGGCCTGATCTACCGCGGCAAGCGTCTGGTCAACTGGGATCCAAAACTACACACCGCCATCTCTGACCTCGAAGTCGAGAACAAAGAATCCAACGGCAGCATGTGGCACCTGCGCTACCCGCTCGCCGACGGCGCCACCACAGCGGACGGCAAAGACCACCTCATCGTCGCCACCACCCGCCCCGAGACCCTACTCGGTGACTCCGGCGTGGCCGTGAACCCCGAAGACCCACGCTACAAAGACTTGATCGGCAAAGAAGTGCTGCTGCCACTGGTCAACCGTCGCATCCCCATCGTCGGCGACGAACACGCCGACATGGAAAAAGGCACCGGTTGCGTCAAGATCACCCCCGCGCACGACTTCAACGATTACGCCGTGGGCAAGCGCCAGAACCTGCTGCTGATCAACATCCTCACGCTCAACGCCGACATCCGCGACGCCGCACAAATCTTCAACACCGACGGCAGCCTCAACGACACAGCCGACACCACCCTGCCGGAGAAATACCACGGCATGGAGCGCTTCGCGGCGCGCAAGGCTATCGTCGCTGAAATGGACGAGCTCGGCCTGCTCGACGAAATCAAGAAGCACACCCTGCAAGTGCCTTACGGCGATCGCGGCGGTGTCGTCATCGAACCCATGCTCACCGACCAGTGGTACGTGGACGCCAAGACCCTCGCCAAGCCCGCCATCGAAGCGGTCAAAAACGGCGACATCGAGTTTGTGCCCAAGAACTACGAAAACCTCTACTTCAGCTGGATGAACGATATACAAGACTGGTGCATCTCACGCCAGCTCTGGTGGGGACACCGCATCCCGGCGTGGTACGACGAAGCCGGTAACGTCTACGTCGGTCGCTCCGAGGCCGAAGTGCGCGCCGAGAACAACATCAGCGACAGCGAAACACTGCGCCAAGACGAAGACGTACTCGACACCTGGTTCAGCTCGGGTCTGTGGACTTTCGGCACCCTCGGCTGGCCCGAGAACACCGCCGACCTCGCCAAGTTCCACCCCAGCTCTACCCTCGTCACCGGCTTCGACATCATCTTCTTCTGGGTGGCGCGCATGATCATGATGACCATGCACTTCATCAAAGACGAAGACGGCAAGCCACAGGTGCCGTTCAAGACCATCTACATGACAGGCCTGATCCGCGACGAGAGCGGCAACAAGATGTCCAAGTCCAAGGGCAACGTACTCGACCCGCTGGACATGATCGACGGCATCTCCCTACCCGATCTGCTCGAAAAACGCACCGGCAACATGATGCAACCGCAGCTCGCCGAGAAGATCGGCAAGAGCACCAGCAAAGCATTCCCCGACGGCATCACCGCCCACGGCACCGACGCCCTGCGCTTCACCCTCGCCGCCCTCGCCTCCACCGGCCGCGACATCAACTGGGACATGAAGCGCCTCGAAGGCTACCGCAACTTCTGCAACAAGCTGTGGAACGCCACCCGCTACGTGCTGCAACAAACCGAAGAGCAAGACTGCGGTGTGAACGACGAACCAGTCGAGCTATCCGTCGCCGACCGCTGGATCATCAGCCGCCTGCAAGAAGTCGAAGCCACTGCCACCGCACAGCTCGACGAATTCCGCTTCGACCAGCTCGCGCGCACCTTGTACGAGTTCGCGTGGAACGACTACTGCGATTGGTACCTCGAGCTGACTAAAGCCGTACTCACGGGTGATGCATCGGATGAAGCCAAGCGCGGCACACGCCGCACCCTCGTGCGCGTGCTCGAAGTCATGCTGCGCCTCATGCACCCCATCATGCCGTTTGTCACCGAAGAGCTGTGGCAGCGTGTTGCACCGTTAGCCGGTAAGACTGGTGACACCATCATGCTAGAAGCCTGGCCGGTGGCCGACGACAGCCGTATCGACGAAGCTGCTGTTTCTGATGTCACTTGGATTCAGCAAGTCATCCTAGAGATTCGCCGTATTCGGGCTGAGATGGATATTGCGCCTGGTGTGCCGCTGCCTATCTTGTTTGATGGGGGCGATGCTGCGGATCGTCAGCGTCAGACGGACAACGCTACCCTGCTGACCAGCATGGGCCGTTTGGAGAGCATGCAGTGGTTAGACGGTGCGGAAGCGCCTATGTGTGCGACTGCGCTGGTTGGGGATCTGCGGGTGATGATTCCGCTGGCAGGCCTCATTGATAAGGATGCTGAGCTGGCGCGATTGGATAAAGAGATCGCTAAGCTGGATAAGGATATTGAGATTGTTGGGAAGAAGTTGAGTAATGAGGGGTTTGTGGCAAGAGCGCCTGAGGCTGTT
>ENA-ORXM01001437-ORXM01001437.1-marine-metagenome-genome-assembly--contig:-NODE-1437-length-33407-cov-3.564266_pt1 | contig 33407 bp, 25 predicted proteins | sample MGYA00237867_ERZ511480 | MGnify/ENA primary metagenome ERZ511480 (study PRJEB26309, sample SAMN06266103) | marine metagenome | isolation source: Algal blade | place: United Kingdom:Sidmouth, United... | reverse complement strand
TGCGCCGCCTCGTGAAAGGAGCCGCCGGGCGTCTCGCTCTCCCGCCTGACGTTTCGAAGGTGCAGGAAGTGCACGCGCGGCCCCAGCGCCCGCATCATCGCCGGCAGATCGTTGTCGGCGCGGGCGCCGAGCGAGCCCGAGCAGAGCGTCACGCCGTTGGCCGGACTATCGACGGCGGCGAGCATCGACTCGTGGTCGGCGAGCGTCGAGACGACGCGCGGCAGCCCGAGCAGCGGGAAGGGCGGATCGTCGGGATGACAGCAGAGGCGCATGCCGAGGCGCTCGGCGACCGGCACCACGTGCTCGAGGAAGTCGGCGTGATGACGCCGGAGACGCGCCGCGTCGATACCGTCGTAGGTCGCCAGCAGCTCCCGAAGCCCCTCGAGGGTGAGCCCCTCGACCGCTCCCGGGAGCCCGCAGACGACGATCCGTACCAGTGCCTCGCGCGAGGCGTCGTCCATTGCCGCGTGCCGCCGCGCGGCCTCCTCGATGACCGCCTCGGGCAGCTCCTCGCGCGCGCCCTCGCGTCCGAGCAGGTGGATGTCGAAGAGGGCGAAGTCGATCGCGTCGAAGCGCATCGCCGTGCCGCCGTGCGGGAGACGCCAGGCGAGGTCGGTGCGCGTCCAGTCGAGCACCGGCATGAAGTTGTAGCAGACGGTCGAGAGGCCACGGGCGGCCAGCGCCTCGAGGCTCGCGCACCAGTTGTCGAGGTGGGTGCGCCAGCTTCCGCTCTGCGTCTTGATCGCCTCCGAGACCGGCAGGCTCTCCACGACCTCCCATTCGAGACCGGAGGGCGAGCCGTCGCGACGGCTCGCGATCTCCCGCTGACGCGTCGCGATCGCCTCCTCCGTCCAACGCGTCCCGGCGGGCAACTGATGGAGCGCGCTGACCACGCCCTCGACCCCCGCCTGAAGCATCCAGTCGACGGGCACGACATCGGCCGGCCCGAACCATCGCCATGTCGCCCTCATCCGAAACGCTCCATCCGAGTCATCGTCATCGCGGCGGCGGCCCCCGAGCACCTCGCCGTCATCCCGACCGCCCGGGCGCTCACGCGACACGCTCCAGCAAGCCGAGCGCGTCGTCACCGGCCTCGATCCCGCGGCGCAGCCGCTCGGCGGCGGGATCGTCGACGGTGCGCCCTGCCGTGAACTCGGCGGCGAGGAAGGTGTGCCAGGCCTCGAGCACGGTGTCGCAAGCGGGACTCGCGAGACCGTCGGCCGCCCGCGCGGCCCGGGTCTCGAGCACGCGGATCGGCAGCTTCAGTGACCCGTCCATCGCGATCTGCCGAAGACGGTGCGCGAGGGCGGGGTTGGCGAAGCGTTCGAGCAGCGCCGCACGATAGGTGTCGGCACCGTCGCGCACCGCCCCGACGAGCGTCGTCGCGGCCTCGTCCATCAGCGCGAGCGTGCCCGCACGCAGCACCGGATCGGCGATGGCCTCGTGCACGAACTGGTGGCCGGCGAGCGTACCGGCATAGGCGAGGTAGCTATGCGCGCCGTTGAGCAGGCGGAGCTTGCGCCGCTCGAAGGGTGCGACATCGTCGGTGAAGACGACGCCCGCCGTCTCCCACGGCGGACGTGAGCCGGCGAAGTCGTCCTCGATCACCCACTCGCTGAACGACTCGGTGGCGACCGGAGCGGCGGCGGGCAGCTCGGTCGCGGCGATGCGGGTACGCAGTGCCTCGTCGGCCGCGGGCGTTATCCGATCGACCATCGAGGAGGGGAAGGTGACGGCGGGAGACTCGAAGGCGGCGGCGTCGAGTCCGACCGTCCGGGCCGCCTCTCGCACCGCGCGGGCGAGCTTCTCCCCGTTGCCGGGTAGGTTGTCGCAGCTGAGCACCGTCACGGGCGCTCCGTGAGCGGCGCGCCGCGCGAGTCCCGCGACGAGGAAGCCGATCGCCGTGGCCGGCGGCTCACCCGTGCGAAGCGCCTCGAGATCCCCCACCACCTCGGGTGACTCGAGCGCGAGCCGCCCGTCGGCGCCGAGCGCGTAGCCCTTCTCCGTCACCGTCAGCGTGACCAGCGCGACGCTCGGATCGGCGATCGCGGCGGTGACCTTCTCCGGATCCTCGGGGGCGACGAGCACGTCGTCGACGACATCGACGCGGTGCAGCGTTTCGCCGTCCGCGTCCGCCACGGCCAGCGTGTAGGCGAACCGATCGGGAGCGAGCGCGTCGCGCACCGACGCGCTCCGCAGCGAGACGCCGGTGATGCGCCAACGCGCCTCCCCGGCCGCGTTCGCCGCGTGCGTGTACCACGCTTGGTGAGCGCGATGGAAGTGGCCGATACCGAGGTGCAGGATACGATTCATGCCGTGCCAGGTGGTAGGTGACGCGAATGACATCGCGGCGGCTCGCTCACGCGAGCCGATAGGTGTCGAGCGCGGCGTCGCGGGCGAGCCAGCTCGCGAGGCGTTCGGCGTCGCTCATGCCGAAGCGTCCGGCCGCGACCTGCGCGCCGAGGTGCCGGGCGACAGCGCGGCGCCACATGTCGTGCCGCGCCGGGATCGACATGAGCGCGCGGGTATCGTCGTTGAAACCGGCGAGGTTGAAGTAGCCGGCCGTCTCGACGACGGCGTCGAAGTAGCGGGCGATGCCGTTCGGGCTATCGTGGAACCACCACGGCGGGCCCAATCTGAGCGCGGGCCAGTGCCCGGCCATCGGCGCGAGCTCGCGCGCGTAGCCGCTCTCGTCGAGCGTGAACGCGACGAGCCTGAGCGCCGCCTCGTTGCCGACCCGATCGAGCAACGCTCCGAGCCCGCCCACCCAGTCGGTCCGGCCCGGGATATCGCCGCCCGTGTCGGCGCCGAAGCGCTCGCGCACCGCCCGGTTGGTCGAACGCCGCGCCCCGGCGTGCAGCTGCATGACGAGCCCGTCCTCGACGGACATCTCCGCCATCTCGATCAGCATGTGGTTGTGGAAGCGTGCGGCGCCCGCAGCGGAGGCGGTGCCGGAGCGCGCACGCGCGAGCAGCCGCTCGACCTCCCCGTCATCGAGCCGCTCGGTGGCGAGCTCGGTGACCGCGTGATCGGTCGCCGACGCCCCGCGGGCGATGAAATGGACGCGACGGGCGGCGAGCGCGGCGCGGTAGCCGGCGAGCGTCGCGGTGTCCTCTCCGGTCATCTCTCCGAGCCGCTCGAGGGCCTCGGCGAAGCCGGGGGTGGCCGGGTCGAGCACGGCATCGGGGCGAAAGGTCGGCAGAAGCCGCGTCGGGTGCTCGAGGGCGGCGAAGACGGCGTGCTCGTCGAGCGTGTCGAGCGCCCCGTCAGTCGTCGCCAGCACCTCGAGGCCGAAGCGCTCGAGCAACGCGCGCGGGCGAAAGGCGTCGCGGGCGAGAGCCGCGGCGACGGTATCGTGGATCTCGTCGGCGGTGTCCGGCCCGAGCGGAGTGTCGATGTCGAACACCTCGGCGAGGGTGTGCGTCAGCCAGCCGCGCGAGGGAGTACCGAGAAAGAGGTGCCAGTGCGCGGCGAAGGTGCGGAAGATCGTCCGCGAGTCGCGCTCGCCCGGCGGCACGCCGACGCCGAGCGCCTCCATCGGCACGCCCTGCGAGTAGGCGAGTCGGAAGAGGTAGTGATCGGGAACGATCAGGAGCTCGGCGGGATCGGCGAAGGGGCGGTCCTCGGCGAACCAGGCCGGCACCGTGTGACCGTGCGGGGAGACGATGGGCAGCTCCCTGACTCTCTCGTACAGCGCTTCGGCGACGCCGCCCTCGGGCCACCCCTCTCCCGTCGCTACCGTCATGCTCGCCACTCGCGGAGTGAACTCGATGTCGTCGCTGCCGTCACGCTCGCCGCCGGCACGCCGTCAGAGCGTCCCACGGATCGGCATGTCGCGCTCGAGCGTCTTCTCGATCCCGTCGACGAGCACGTCGAGATCGGGGCGGCAGGAGGCCGCGTTCGAGGTGGCGAGGATCTGCACCCGCCCGTCCGGGGTCAGGAACAGGACACCCGGCTCGGCGAAGGGGCGTGCCCCCTCGTGTTCGGCGACGGGCTCGGAGACGTAGAGGCCCAGCTGGCGCATCGCCGCGACATCGAGCGAGTGCCCGAGCGCGAAGCGCCAGCCGCCCTCGTCCCGATCGGCAGCCGCATCCTCCGCACCGTCGGCCGAAACCACGAGCACCGCGACATCGATCGCCCGCAACCGATCGAGCAGAGCGTCGAGCTTCGCCAGGTAGGGCTTGCAGCGTCCGCAGAAGCGGCCCCGGTAGACGACGAGAAGCTCCCAGCCGCCGCTGGTACCGGGCACGACGCTGCCGCCGTCGACGCGCTCGATGGTGATCTCGGGCAGAGGCATACCCGGCCTCGCCGTCTCTAGCGTGTCCACTTTCATGCTCCCGTCAGGTCTCGCTCTCGAAGAAGTCGGCGTGCCGACGCTGCAGCTCGTCGAGTATCGTCAGCACCTGTCCGATGTGCGCCGACAGCCGCGCTCTCGCCGTACCTTCGTCGCCGGCACGGATCGCCGCGACGATGCCGGCATGCTCCCCCACTATACGACGCGTGTAGTCCGCGTCCGCCGGGCACAGCGCCCGCAGACGCGCGAGCCGCGCCTTCTCGCGCACCAGCACGTGCACGAGCCGCGCATGACCGGTGGCTTCGGCGAGCAGGTGGTGGAACTCGTCGTCGAGACGCCCGAAGGCGTCGAGCTCGCCTCGCTCCGCCGCCTTCGCGGCCGCGGCGAGGTTCCGCTCCACCCGCGTCGACACGGCCTCCTCGAGACCGCTTCGCGCGAGCTCCGCGACGGCGGCGGACTCGAGCGCGTCGCGAACGAAATGGGCACCGCGAACGGCCGACGCCGTGAATCGCGTGACGTAGTTGCCGCGGCTCGGTCGCGTCTCGATCAAGCCCTCCTCGCCGAGCCGGGCGAGCGCGGCACGCACCGGCGTGCGGCTGGCGCCGACCGCGCGGGCGATGTCGGCTTCCGACACGCGCGTGCCCGGAGCGAGCTTCAGGGAGAGGATCGCCTCGAGCAGGGTCGCGTGGATCTGATCGACGGGGGCCTCGTCGAGACGCACGCGTTCGAGCGAGGTACCGGCCGTCGTCGCGCCGCTCATGTCTCCTCCACCACTCGCCCGTGTCGTGCCCGGACGCACCGGTTCCGGCATCGAGCCTACCAGAATACCGGTATACCGGTTATGCTGACTCCGATCAGGAACCGATCCGAGGCGGCGTGTCCCGCCCTTCACCACTCGAGGAGACAGGCATGAGGAACGGCTCGGGGAACGGCTCGACGCTAGAAGGCAAGACCGCCATCGTCACCGGTGGTGGCCGCGACATCGGTCGCGCCTGTGCGCTGCGCCTTGCGGAGGTCGGGGCGAGCGTCGCGATCAACTACCACTCGAGCGCCGAGGGCGCCGACTCGGCGGTCGCCGAGATCACGGCAGCGGGCGGCTCGGCTTTCGCGCGTCGAGGGGACATGACGCGGGCGGACGATGTCACCGCCCTCGTCCGGGCGACGCTCGAGCGCTTCGGCGGCATCGACGTGCTCGTGCACGTCACCGGCGGACTCGTAGCGAGGAAGACCGTGCCCGAGATCACCCTCGAGCACTGGAACGCCGTCATGGACCTGAACGTCACCTCGTTTCTGCTGCTGGTTCAGACCGCACAGCCACACCTCGGCTCCGGCGGCTCGATCGTCGCCCTCTCCTCGCAGGCCGCGCGCGACGGCGGTGGGGGCGGGGCGGTCGCCTACGGCGCGGCCAAGGGTGCCGTCACCACCATGGTGCGCGGTCTGGCCAAGGAGCTCGGCCCGGACGTCCGTGTCAACGCGATCTGTCCGGGCATGATCTCCACCACTTTCCACGACACCTTCACCAAGGACGAGGTCCGCACCAAGGTCGCCGGCGCCACGCCGCTCGGGCGAGAGGGCACCGCCCGGGAGGTCGCCGAGCTGGTGCGCTTTCTCGCCTCTGACGAGTCCTCGTTCATGACCGGCGCCAACGTCGACATCAACGGCGGGCTGGTCTTCTCCTGATCGACCGCGTCCCGCCCTCCGGCGCGGCACCGAGAACACGCCGCGGCCGCGACGCCGGCCGCCCCGTATCGCCGCCGATCGCGCGGCACCCTTCCCACCCGAGGAGACCGATCATGACGACCCCGACGAACCGAATCGCCCGTGCCCTCCCGGCACTGGCACTGACCCTCGCGGCGCTCGGCGCGAGCGTAGCGGCGCAGGCGGCGGAGCTGCGCGCCTGGAACATCCACCCCGAAGGCTATCCGAACACCACCGCCCTCGAGCAGTTCGCCAGCGAGGTTGCGGAGAAGACGGACGGCGAGCTGACGATCAAGCTCTACAACGGCGGCGTGCTCGGCTCGCAGCCGGACGCGATCGAGCAGCTGCGGCTCGGTGCGCTCGATGTCGGTCAGTTCAACCTCGGCCCGATGGGCCAGGCGGTGCCGGAGACGAACGTCGTCTCGCTGCCGTTCATCTTCAAGAGCATTCCGTCGATGTACGAGCTGATGGACGGCGAGGTCGGCGCGGCGCTGAACGAGGGCATGGAGCAGAAGGGCATCGTCGCCCTCGCCTGGTACGGCTCCGGAGCCCGCTCGTTCTACAACTCGCAGCAGCCGATCAGTAGCCCGGCCGATGTCGAGGGCCTGAAGGTACGCGTCATGAACAACGATCTCTTCGTCGGCATGATCGAGTCGATGGGAGGGAACGCGACGCCGATGGCCTTCGCCGAGGTCTACCAGTCGCTGAAGACCGGCGTCGTCGACGGCGCGGAGAACAACCCGCCCTCCTACGAGTCGACCAGCCATTTCGAGGTCGCCCAGTACTACTCGCTCACCGAGCACCTGATCATTCCCGAGTGTCTCTGCATGAGCAAGGCGGCCTACGACAAGCTCACCGACGAGCACAAGGGGATCGTCCGGAACGCGGCCGTCGCGAGCGCCGAGACCCAGCGCGAGCTCTGGGCGGAGCGCGAGGAGCAGAGCATGCAGGTCGTTCGCGAGGGCGGCACGGAGATCAACGAGATCGCCGACAAGGGCCCCTTCCAGGAGGCGATGGCGCCGGTCTACGACGCCTTCTTGGAGAACAATCCGGATCTCGAGCCGCTGGTCTCGATGATGCGCGAGGCCGAGTGAGCGCTACCGCGTAGCGGCACGCCGTCCGGACGGTCTCCTCGCGGGATCGTTCGGACGGACGTCCACGCCGACTCCGCCCGGCCGATCCGAACCGCTCGTCGGTCCCGAGAGCTTCCACGCGCCGCGCCGAGCACGCCTTCCATCCGGAGGAACGACCCCGTGAACCCCGCTCTGGCGACACTCGGCCGCACGCTCGACACCGCGCTTCGCCGTCTCCGCGACCTCTGCGTGCTGGTCAGCAGCGTCGCGATGGTCGCCCTGATCGTCGTCTTCGCGTGGCTCGTGTTCGGCCGCTACGTGCTGAACCAGACCCCGACCTGGGTCGAGCAGCTGGCCCTCGTGCTCATCGTCTGGATCACCTTTCTCGGCTCGGGCGCCGGCGTCCACGACGACACCCACCTCGGCGTGAGCTTCATCAGGGAGGCCATGCCCGCGCCGATACGCCACGTGCTGCGCATCCTCTGCGAGCTCGTGGTCGCGGGGTTCGGGCTCGTCATGCTCCTCGCCTGCTCCGAGCTCGTCCGGTTCGGCTGGTCGACGAAGATCCCGATGCTGAACGTGCCGGAGGGTGTGCGCACGCTGGCCGCGGCGATCGCCGGCGCTCTGATCTTCCTGTTCGGTGCCGCGCGCGTCGTCGCCCTCCTCGTCGGGGGCGTCTCGCCGGAACGGCCCCCCGTGCCGATCTCGGACGAACGGAGCGGCTGAGCGGTGGGACTCGCCCTGCTCCTCGGCACCTTCGTCGTCGGCGTCCTGATCGGCGTCCCGGTGGCGTTCGCGATGGCCATCTCGGCGCTCGTCGCCTTCCTCTACGAAGGGTTCCCGATGCTGATCGCGTTCCAGCGCATCACCTCGGGCGTGACCATCTTCTCGCTGCTCGCGATCCCGTTCTTCATCTTCGCCGGCGAGCTCATGCTGCACGGCGGCATCGCGAGACGGCTGGTGCGCTTCGCCTCGACGCTGGTCGGGCATGTCCGCGGCGGTCTCGCCTCGGTCAACATCTTCTCGAGCATGCTGTTCGGCGGCATCTCCGGCTCGGCCGTGGCCGACATCTCGGCCCTCGGCTCCCTGATGATTCCGGTCATGAAGGAGAAGGGCTATCGCGGCGACTACGCGGTCAACGTCACCGTCACCTCCTCGATCGCGGGCGTGGTCATCCCGCCGAGTCACAACATGATCATCTACTCGGTCGCGGCCGGTGGCGGGCTCTCCATCTCCTCGCTGTTCCTCGCCGGCGTGGTACCGGGGCTGCTGATGTGCCTCTGTCTCGCGATCGCCGCCTACGTCATCGCGCTCCGTCACGGCTACCCTTCGGAGCCGTTCCCCGGTCTCAAGGCGGTGGCGCTCTCGGCCGCCGCCGCCCTGCCCGGCTTCGTCACCGCGGTCATCATCGTCGGCGGCGTGCTGTCGGGCGTGTTCACCGTGACCGAGTCCGGCGCGTTCGGCGCGATCTACGCGCTGGTGCTGACCGGGCTCGTCTACCGATCCCTCAGCTGGGCGAGCTTCAAGGTCGCGGTGGTGACCTCCGTTCGCACGACGGCGATGGTCATGATCCTGATCGGCTGCGCCAATGCCTTCGGCTACCTGCTCGCGCTGTATGACGTACCGACGCTGCTCGCCGCCGGGCTGACCACGATCTCGGAGAACCCGCTGATCATCATCCTGATGATCAACCTGATCCTGCTCGCGCTCGGCATGATCATGGACATGGCGGCTCTGATCCTGATCTGCACGCCGATCTTCCTGCCGATCGCGGCCGAGCTCGGCATGAGTCCGATCCAGTTCGGGATCATGCTGTTGATGAATCTCGGGCTCGGGCTCTGCACGCCCCCGGTGGGGGTCTGTCTGTTCGTCGGCTGCGCGGTCGGTGACGTGCCGATCGAGCGCGCGGTGAGGACGATCTGGCCGTTCTACCTCGCCATGCTCGCCGCCCTCCTGCTCGTCGCCTACGTGCCGGCGGTGTCGCTATGGCTACCGAGTGCGCTCGGCGGCGGGTAGATTCCGCCGAGCCCGCCTTCTCGCCCTCTCGATCGCGGCGGACGGTTCCGTCGATACGGGGGCCGGAACGGGAGGTCGACGACAGACGGGGCGGGCGTCACCGGCTCAGGTGGCGAGATCCTCGCGCCGCCCGCTCTCGGCCGACTCGACCAACGCCTCGATCAGGCGGATCGCCTCGCGCGATTCGCTCGCGAGCACCGGTGGCGGCTCGCCCGAGCGGATGGCTCGGGCCAGATCGGCGTAGAGTCCCGGCCAGTCGCCGCGCTCGCTCGGTAACGTTCGCGACACGGGCTGGCCGTCGACGATCGCGGTCAGCGTACCGTGGTGAGCGTCGGGCTCGACTCCGTAGCGCGGGTCGGTCACGAGCAGCCCCTCGTGCCGAAGCTGGGGCTCCTGCGGATCCATGTACGACTTCGTCCACGAACCGCGCGTACCGTGCACCCGGTAACGAAGGCGGTGGTCGGCGGCGGCGAGACTCGCCGAGACCTCGATGCGCAGCGCTCCCTTGCCCATCAGCGCGTGGAAGGCATCGACGATCACGCCATCGGGGCGCACGCGACGCACATCCCCCTGGATCCAGTCGGGCATGCCGAACAGCTGCAGCGCCTGATCGAACAGGTGCGCGCCGAGATCGTAGTGGACACCGACGCCGGGGACGTCCCGCTCCTGCCAGCGCTCGCGCGGCACGCTCCAGGCATCGAAGTGCGCGCGATAGTGCGTCACCTCACCGAGAGCGTCCTCGGCGAGCAGTCGTTTCAGGGTGAGGAAGTCCGCGTCGCGGCGGCGGTTCTGGAAGCAGGTGGCGACGACACCCGCTCTCTCGGCCGCCTCGATGACGCGCGTCGCCTCGGCCACGCTCGGGGCGAAGGGCTTGTCGGACATGACGTGCTTTCCCGCCGCGATCGCCTCGAGCATCAGCGGCACGTGCGTCGGCGTCGGGCTCGCGAGCACGACGAGCTCGATCGCCTCGTCCGCGATCAACCCGGCGGCGTCGTCGTGGACGCGCACACGGGGGTGCTCGGCGCGCACCTTCGCCGCATCGCTCGAGGCGACGGCGACCAGCTCGACCGGAGCTGCGGGGTAGAGCGCCGCGTGAAAGACGCGCCCCGCCAATCCGTAGCCGACGAGACCGACGCGTAGTGGCGATGTCTCCGCCGAGACGTTCGCGTCCTTCTCGCTCATTCGATTCGCCTGCCGTCGGATGGGTCGAAGAAATGGGTCTTCCTCATGTCGAGGACGAGCCGGGCACGCTCGCCGGCGACGATGCCCGAGTCGTTGCGGACGCGCGCGGTCATCGAGACCTCGCCGTCGCGGGTGAAGACGAAGGTGTCGGAGCCGGTCGGCTCCACCAGCTCGACGGTGCGCTCGATCTCCACCAGCCGCCCGGTGCCGGCCGCGAGACCGTCCGCCCGGCTCTCGACCGATTTCGTCATCGGGTTCGCGATCGCTTCGGCGTGCACTCCGCCCCGATCGGTCAGATCCTCGGCGCGGATACCGAGCTCGACCGCCCGCCCTTCGTACGCCGCGAGCGCCTCGCCGGGCGGCGGGAGCGCCAACCTCATGCCCTCGGCGACGAAGACGAGCCCCTCCTCGGCACGCTCGATCCGACCGCCGACGCGGTTCATTGCCGGAGAGCCCATGAAGTCCGCCACGAAGGTGTTGGCCGGACGGTTGTAGATGTCGTCCGGCGTGCCGATCTGCTGTACCTCGCCCGCACGCAGCACGGCGATGCGGGTGGCCAGCGTCATCGCCTCGATCTGGTCGTGGGTGACGTAGACGATGGTCGTGCCGAGACGCTGGTGAAGCTTCTTGATCTCGGTACGCATGTCCACGCGCAGTCGCGCGTCGAGATTCGACAACGGCTCGTCGAACAGGAACACCCGCGGGTCACGCACCAGTGCTCGCCCCATGGCCACGCGTTGGCGCTGGCCTCCGCTGAGCTGGGCGGGGCGACGCTTGAGCAGAGGCTCGATCTGCAGGATGGCGGCGACCTCGTCGATCTTCTTCCTGCGCTCGGGCTTCGGCACGCCGCGCGTCTCCATGCCGAAGCCGATGTTGTCGGCGACCGACATGTTCGGGTACAGCGCGTAGGACTGGAACACCATCGCGATGTCGCGCTTGGAAGGATGGAGGCCGGCCACCGAACGCCCGGCGATACGGATGTCGCCCTCGCTCGCCGCCTCGAAGCCGGCGATCATGTTCAGCAGCGTCGACTTGCCGCAACCCGACGGCCCGACGAGCACCAGAAAGCCGCCCTCGTCGACCTCGAGCGAGATATCGCGGAGCGCCTCGGTGCTGCCGAACCGCTTGCCGAGCCGCTCGATCTCCAGAAATCCCATGCTGCCTCAACCCTTGACCGCGCCGGCCATCAGCCCACGCACGAAATAACGACCGGAGACGACGTAGACGATCAGCGTCGGCAGCGCCGCGAGGATGGCACCGGCGAAGTGCACGTTGTACTCCTTGACTCCCGTCGACGAGCTGACGAGGTTGTTCAGTGCCACCGTCATCGGCAAGGAATCGACATCGGCGAAGGAGACGCCGAACAGGAAGTCGTTCCAGATGTTGGTGAACTGCCAGATGACCGAGACGACGATGATCGGCCCGGACGAGGGCAGGAGGATCCGGAAGAAGATCCGAAAGAAGCTCGCCCCGTCGATCTGCGCCGCCCGCACCAGCTCGGTGGGGAAAGCGGCGTAGTAGTTTCGAAAGAACAGCGTCGTGAAACCGAGCCCGTAGACGAGATGCACGAGCACGAGCCCGCTCGTGGTGCCGGCGAGGCCGAGCAGGCCGAGCACCCGGGCCATCGGAATCAGCACGATCTGGAAGGGGATGAAGCAGGAGAGCAGGAGCAGCGCGAACACCACGCCGTCCCCGCGAAAGCGCCACTTCGTCAGCACGTAGCCATTCAGCGCGCCGAGCACGGTCGAGAGCAGCACCGCCGGCACCACCATCGCGATCGAGTTGACGAAGTAGGGCTTCAGGCCGGTCGGCTCGACGCCGATCTGCGCCGACGACCAGGCGCTCGACCACGGCGCCACCGTCCAGAGCTCGGGCAGCGCGAGCATGTCGCCGCCACGGATCTCCTCGAGCGGCTTGAACGAGTTGACCAACATCACGTACAGCGGCAGGAGGTAGTACAGCGCGAACACCGCCAACACCAGGTACAGCAGCCAGCGCCACCTCGAACGCCGCTCTCCGGGCATAGCCTGCATGGCGGCGCTCACCGCTCCACCTTCCGCCCGGCGTGCAGCTCGGCGTAGAGATAAGGCACGATGATCGAGAAGATCATCATCAGCATGATGATGGCCGAGGCCGCCCCGATACCCATGAGGTTACGGCTGAACGTGTAGGAGTACATGAAGGTCGCCGGCACCTCGGTCGCCTTGCCGGGCCCCCCTCCCGTGAGTGCCACCACGAGGTCGTAACTCTTGATCGCCAGGTGGGCGAGGATGACGAAGGCGGAGAGGAACACCGGCCGCATCATCGGGATGATGATGCGGCGGTAGATACGCGACTTCGAAGCGCCGTCGATCTCCGCGGCGCGGATGATGTCGCCGTCGACGCCGCGAAGACCGGCGAGAAACATCGCCATGACGAACCCCGAGCTCTGCCAGACGGCGGCGATGACGACGGTGTAGATCGCCATGTCACGATCCTTGATCCAGTCGAACTCGAAGCTCGTCCAGCCCCAGGACTGAACCGTCGCCTCGAGCCCTATTCCCGGATCGAGGAACCACTTCCAGGCCGTACCGGTGACGATGAACGAGAGCGCCATCGGGTAGAGATAGATCGGCCTGAGCACGCCTTCGGCGCGGATCTTCTGATCGAGCAGAATCGCGAGGAACAGGCCGAGCACGCTGCAGACGAGGATGTAGAGCGTGCCGAAGATCGCGAGGTTCTTCAGCGAGCCCGTCCAGTGACGGAGCTTCCAGAGCCGCTCGTAGTTGTCGAGTCCGACGAAGCCGTAAGAGGGCAGCATCTTCGAGTCGGTCATCGACAGGTAGCCCGTGTAGGCGATGAAGCCGTACACGAAGAACAGGATCAGGAGGAAGCTCGGCGCGAGCACCAGCTTCGGCAGCCACGATCGCAATCGGTCTCTCATCGTCGGCGGCGGGATCCGTCGGGTGAAGGGGAGGGAGCGGCCCGCCGAACGACGCGTCCGCGGCGGGCCACCGATGTCGCTCGGAGCGGCGCGCGAGCGCGCCTCCGAGCGACGCGATTGCCGCTGTGGCCGGATTACATGACGGCCTCGACGCTGTTGGCCAGCTCCTCCGCCGCCTCCTCGCCCGACAGATCGCCGTTGAAGTGCTGCGTGACGACATCGTAGACGGCGTTCTTGACCGCGGCCGGCGCGGCATGCCCGTGAGCCATCGACCCGAACAGCGTGTCCGACTCGTTCGCCTCGGCCAGATCGATCATGCCCTTCTTGCCGCACTCGTCGAACTCGTCGTTCGGCACGTCGGTGCGGGCCGGCACCGAGCCCTTGACGACGTTGAAGGCCGACTGGAAGGCCGGGTCCATGACGGCCGAGGCCATCATCAGCTGCGCCTCTCCCCCCTCCTCGCGGTCGAACATCGCGAACTGATCGGAGTTGAACGTGACCGATCCCTGGGTGCCGGGGAAACGGATGCAGACGAACTCCTCGCCCGGCGTCTGACCCGCACGCAAGAACTCGCCCTTGGCCCAGTCGCCCATCATCTGCATGCCGGCCTCGCCCTCGATGACCATCGCCGAGGCGAGGTTCCAGTCACGGCCGGAGAAGTTGTCGTCCACGTAGGAGCGAAGGGTCGCCATGCGCTCGAACACCTCGATCATCTCGGGGCTGTTCAGCGCCTCGGAATCGAGATCGATCATCGCGCGGCGGTAGAAGTCGTCACCCATCGACAGCACGACGGCGTCGAAGATGGTCGCGTCCTGCCAGGGCTGACCACCGTGGGCGAGCGGCGTGATGCCGTTCTCCTTCATCTTGTCGAGGACCGCGACCAGGTCCTCCCAGCTCTCGGGCACCTCGCCGCCGGCCGCATCGAGCGCCTCCTTGTTGATCCAGATCCAGTTGGTCGAGTGGACGTTGACCGGCGCGGCGATCCACTGCCCGTCGTGCTTGGAGAACGACTGCAGAGCGTCCGGTACGACCTCGTCCCAGCCCTCCTCCGAGGCCACCGAGTTCAGATCGCCGAGCGCGCCCTCGTTGGCCCAGTCGGTGATGTCGAAGCCGAGCATCTGCACCGCGGTCGGTGCGTTGCCGGCGGTGACACGCGCGCGCAGCGCCGTCATCGCCGCCTCGCCGCCGCCGCCGGCGACCGGCATGTCCTGCCAACCGACACCCTCCTCCTCGAGGTTCTGCTTGAGCACGTCGAGCGCCGCGGCCTCCCCCCCGGAGGTCCACCAGTGCAGGACCTCGACATCCTCGGCTTGCGCGGCGCCGCTCAAGCCCAGGGTCACCGCCGCGGCGATCAGAGTGGTACGTGTCTTCATTCGGAAATCTCCTGAAATCGTTGTTCTCGTCCACCGATCGTCCGGCAGCTCGCCATCAGAGTAACGATACAGTTACCCCCCCGTCAAACCGCATGGTTGACATCTGTAACGTTACAGATACTGTGAGACTCATGTCCGCTTCCGCCGCCGATCGCCCGACGCTACGAACCATCGCCGAGCGAGCCGGACTCGGTGTGACAACCGTCTCACGGGCACTGAAGGGCGGCGAGGAGATCGCGCCACGCACCCGTCGGCGCGTGCGCCGCATCGCCGACGAGCTCGGCTACGTGCCCAACCGCGCGGGGGTGGGTCTGCGCACCGGCCGCACCCAGGTCATCGCGCTGGTACTGAGTCCGCACGCGGAGGTCTCGGAGTTCGCGCTGTCGATGGTCATGGGGCTCACCGGTGCGCTCGAAGGCAGCGACTACCACGTCGATGTCGCGCCCCACTTTCGGGACGACGACGCGCTCGGTCCCATTCGCCGTATCGTCGCGAACCGCGCCGCCGACGGGCTGATTCTCTCGCACACCGAGCCGCAGGACGTGCGCGTGCGCTGGCTGCTCGAGCGCGACTTCCCGTTCGTCACCCACGGTCGCACCGAGCTCGCCACCCCGCACGCGAGCCACGACTTCGACAATGTCGCCTTCGCCCACGAGGCGGCGCTGAGGCTCGCCGCGAAGGGACGCCGGCGGCTGATGCTGATCGGCCCACCCGAGTCGCTGACCTACGGCACGCACATGCGGGTCGGTTTCGAGCGCGCGAGCGCGCGCAGCGGCGCCGACATCGTCGAGGCGCCGGGGCTGACCCTCGCGACGCCGCCGCACGAGCTGCGGGCCGGGATCGCCGCGCTCTGCCGCGACGCGAACGGACCGGACGGTCTCGTCTGCGGCGGCGACACCGCCGGGCTCGCCACGATCGCGGGGCTTCACGATGCAGGCGTGGCGCTCGGCGAGCGGGCCGACGTGGTGATCAAGCAGACCGCCCCCGCCCTCGATCACCTCGTGCCGTCCGTCGACACGCTGTACGAGGATCTCGAGGCCGCCGGGCGGGCGCTCGGCGAGCAGATGCTCGCTCTGCTCGGCGGCGCCTCGCCCGAGACGCTGCGGAGCGTCGCCCTCCCCGAGATGCGCTATCGAACGTGACGTAGCGACGACCGAGCGATGGGGTCGGTGCGAAGACCGTCAATAGGCGTTGTCGTGCGTCCAGCCGCCGAGAAGCGTCCGCACGAGAATCTCCAGATCGAACGCGAGACTCCAGTGACGGATGTAGAGGCGATCGTGCTCGACACGCCCGAGCATGTCCTCGAGGCGGTGCGTCGCGCCACGATAGCCGTTGATCTGCGCCCAGCCGGTGATCCCGGGCTTGACCGCGTAGCGCGCGCCGAGATCGGGAACGAGCCGCTCGAACCGCGCGTCGAGCTCGACCGGATGGGGGCGGGGTCCGACCATCGACATCGACCCCTCGAGCACGTTGAACAGCTGCGGTAGCTCGTCGAGGCTGGTCCGCCGCAACAGCGCACCGAGACGGGTCACCCGCGGATCGTCGCGCTCGGTCTGCCGAAAGGCGACGCCGGTGCCGGTATCGACTCGCATCGTGCGGAACTTGCAGACCCGAATGATGCGCCCGTCACGACCGTGACGGGCCTGGCGGAACAACGCAGGCCCAGGACTATCGAGTCGGATCGCGAGCGCCACGCCGGCCATCAGTGGCGCGAACAGCACGACGGCGACCGAGGCGAGGACGATGTCCTCGGCACGCTTGAGCACCTCCGCCACTCCGGCGGACGGCAGAACCAGGCGAGCGATCAGGCCCGGCATCGCCACGTTCTCACTGTCGTTCGACATACGCACCTCTCGACACTCCATCCCTGAGTCGTGCCCAGCTGCAGGGCCATCCCCACCCGCGGAGCCTTCGAGCTTTGACCGAGCGACAATCTAAGGAGGTGAATGTTACGCCGACATTACCGATACGGCAAAAGAACGGACACTATTGTTGACAATCGACTGGGGTGATCGCCGGCCGACGAAACCGGAACGGCCGCTCCTCCCGAGCCTCGGCACGGACTAAGCTGCCACCGACGGCAGCACCCGCGAGACCTCATGACGAATCCACTCGTCCGACTCGGCGTCGACATCGGCGGCACGTTCACCGACGTGGTGATCGAGCGGCCGGGCGGGCGCGAGTCCACGAAGGTGCTCACCACTCACGCCGCACCCGAGGAGGCGATCGTCGAGGGCATCCGACAAGTCTGCGGGAAGGCGGGCTTGCAGCCACGGGACATCGACCAGGTCATCCACGGTACGACGCTCGCGACCAACGCGCTGATCGAGCGACGCGGAGCGAAGACCGCGCTGATCACGACGAAAGGCTTTCGCGACGTGATCGAGATGCGCACCGAGAGCCGCTTCGAGCAGTACGACCTGAACCTCTCCCTGCCCGAGCCGCTGCTGGCGCGCAACCGCCGCTACGTGGTGAACGAGCGCGTGGAGGCCAGCGGCCGGGTGCTCGTGCCGCTGGAACGGGCAGAGATCCGGATGCTCGCCGAGGAACTCGGCGAGGCGGGCTACGAGAGCATCGCGGTCGGGCTGCTGCACGCCTACGTCAACGATGCGCACGAGCGAATGATCCGCGAGGTGCTGAACGAGGCGCTGCCGGAGGTCATGGTCTCGCTCTCCTCCGAGGTCTCGCCGCAGATGCGCGAATACGAGCGCTTCAACACCACCGTGGCCAACGCTTACATCAAGCCGCTCATGAAGCGCTACCTGATGAGGCTCCGCGCCCGGCTGGCCGCCGAAGGCGTCACCTGCCCGGTCTTTCTGATGCACTCGGGCGGCGGCATCATCTCGATCGAGAGCGCATCGGAGCTTCCGGTGCGATTGGTCGAGTCGGGACCGGCCGGCGGCGCGGTCTTCGCCGCCGACATCGCCACCCGACACGGACTCGATCGGGTTCTCTCCTTCGACATGGGCGGCACGACGGCCAAGATCTGTCTGATTCGTGGCGGCACGCCGAAGACGGCGCGGGTCTTCGAGGTCGCGCGAACGTACCGTTTCAAGAAGGGCTCGGGCATGCCGATCTCGATCCCGGTCATCGACATGGTGGAGATCGGTGCCGGCGGTGGTTCGATCGCGCACGTCGATGCGCTGCGGCAGATCCGGGTCGGGCCCGAGAGCGCAGGCTCGGAGCCCGGCCCCGCCTGCTATGGCCGCGGTGGCGAGCGTCCCGCGGTCACCGACGCCGACCTCCTGCTCGGCAGGCTCGATCCGGAGGGCTTCGCCGGCGGCTCGATGTCGCTCGCCCCCGAGGCATCCGCCGCGGCGCTCGACGCACGGCTCGGAACGCGGCTCGGAATGGCCTCGGTGGAGGCCGCCTGGGGCGTGACCGAGGTGGTCGACGAGAACATGGCGAACGCCGCACGCGTGCACGCGGTCGAGAACGGCGAGGATCTCGCCGACTACACGATGATCGCCTTCGGCGGTGCGGCACCGTTACACGCGGCGAGGCTTTGCGAGAAGCTCGGTATCGAGCGCTGTCTGGTCCCGGAGGGCGCGGGCGTGGGCTCGGCCATCGGTTTTCTCAGGGCACCGTTCAGCTTCGAGGCGAACCGCTCGGTCTTCATGACGATCGAGGCGTTCGACGCCGAGGCCGTCGCCCTCCTGCTCGCCGAGCTCGAAGCCGAAGCCCGTGCCTTCGTGCGCTCGTGCGACGCCTCGTCGACGATACTCACCGAGCACCGGGTCTACATGCGTTACGCCGGACAAGGCTGGGAGATTCCGATCCGCCTGACGCCCGAGCAGGCGGCCGAGCCCGACGCCGAGACGCTCCTCGAATCGTTCGAAGCGGACTACGCCCGGCTCTTCGGCCGCTCGGTGGAAGGCATGCGGGCCGAGATCACGGTCTGGTCCGTCAACGCCGTCGCATCGCCGCCGCCCGCACCGGACGCCGAACCGCTCGTCGATCGCGACGCCGCGCGCGACGCGGACGCCGTGACCGCGACGCACCGTTCGCTCTTCGATCCCGCCCTCGGCGAATCGACCGAGGCCGCCGTGATACCGCGCACCGGCCTCCCTGTCGGCATCCGGCTCGCCGGCCCGAGCGTCGTGACGGAGGACGAGACGAGCGTCGTCGTGCCCTCGAGCCGCACCGTGACGCCGCTCGCCGACGGCTGTCTCGACATTCGCTCGAGCACGGACAGGCCGAGCGCCGGCCGAGCGCGCGAGGACCGAGGCGGGGACGGGGGCACGAGCGAGGCGGCGCCTTCCCAGGTCGCCTTCCAGGTCATGTGGAATCGGCTGATCTCGGTCGTCGAGGAACAGGCGCAGGCACTCGTGCGCACGGCCTTCTCGACCTCGGTCCGGGAGGCCGGCGATCTCTCCGCCGGGGTCTACGACGGGGCGGGGCGGATGCTCGCGCAGGCGGTCACGGGGACGCCGGGGCACGTGAACGCGATGGCCGACGCGGTGCCGCACTTCATCCGCCGCATCGGGCGCGAGAACATCCATGAAGGCGATGTCCTCATCACCAACGACCCCTGGGAGGGCACGGGTCATCTGCACGACATCACCGTCGTGACGCCCTCCTTTCACGGCGGGCGTCTCGTGGGCTTCTTCGCCTGCACCGCACATGTCGTCGACATCGGCGGACGAGGTTTCGGGGCGGATGCGAACTCGGTCTACGAGGAAGGGTTGCACATCCCGATCATGAAGCTCGTCGAGCGGGGGAGAGTCGACACGACGCTGATCGGCCTCGTGCGCGCCAACGTGCGCGAGCCCGACCAGCTCGTCGGCGACATCCACGCGCTGATCACCTGCAACGAGATCGGGCACCGCCGCCTGAGCGACATGATGGAGGAGTTCGCGCTCGCCGAGCTCACGGACATCGCGGCCTTCATCCTCGAGCGCTCGCGCGAGGCGACACTCGAGCGAATCGGCGCGCTCGCCTCCGGCACCGCCGAGGGGCACATGCGCATCGACGGCTATTCCGACCCGATCGATCTGCGTGTCAGGGTGTCGATCGAGCGGGAGCGCGTGCTCTGCGACTGGACGGGGACATCGGGGCTGGATCCGAAGGGCATCAACGTGCCGCTGGTCTACACCAAGGCGTACGCCTGCTACGCGCTCAAATGCGCGATCGCCCCCGAGATCCCCAACAACGCGGCGAGTCTCGCCCCGTTCGAGGTCGTCGCGCCCGAGAACTCGATCGTCAACGCGCTCCACCCCGCTCCGGTCGCCCTCCGGCACGTGATCGGTCACATGGTGCCCGACACGGTCTACGGCGCACTCGAGAAGCTGCTGCCCGATACCGTTCCGGCCGAGGGCGCGGGTTGTCTGTGCAACTTCCAACTCTCCCTGCGCCCGCGGAGCGATGCGCCCGCCCCCGCCGATGCCGTGCGTGCCGAGGTGCTGGCCTTCAACTCGGGCGGCTCGGGCGCGCGCCCGACGCTCGACGGCATGAACGCGACCGCCTTCCCCTCGGGCGTCATGACGATGCCGGTCGAGGCGACCGAGCAGGTGGGTCCCGTCGTCATCTGGCGCAAGGAGCTGCGCCCCGATTCCGGTGGCGCGGGCCGCTTCCGCGGCGGGCTCGGACAGCTCATGGAGGTCGGCGCACGCGAGGGTCACGAGTTCGATCTCCAGGCGATGTTCGACCGCGTGGATCACCCCGCGCGAGGGCGACAGGGCGGACAGGCCGGCGCACCGACACGCATCGTCCGCGACGACGGCACGCCCATGCGGGGCAAGGGCAAGCAGTTCGTGCCGCACGGGTGCAAGGTGCGGATGGCTTTTCCCGGTGGCGCGGGTCATGGCCCGCCGTCCGAGCGGAACATCGCCGGAGTCGAACGCGATCTCGCCCTTGGCTACATCAGCGAGGCGGAAGCGCGCGCTCGATACGACATGGACCCCGCCGCCATCGAAGACGTGCTGGCGCGGGCGAGACGAGGAGAGACGTTCGGATGACCGCACACCGACAGACGACGGCGCCGGAGCGCTCCACCTACGATGTCGTCATCGTCGGCGGAGCGATGATGGGCGCCTCGACCGCCTGGTTTCTCTCGGACAACCCCGACTTCGACGGCTCGGTACTCGTCGTGGAGAGAGACCCGAGCTACGAGAGCTGCTCGACCGCGCACACCAACTCGTGCATGCGCCAGCAGTACTCGATCGAGCTGAACGTCCGGATCTCGCAGTTCGCGGCCGATTTCGTCAAGAACTTCCGTGGCCGCATGGGAGGCGACAAGCGCTTTCCCGAGCTCTCCATCCGGAGCTTCGGCTACCTGTATCTCGCCGCCGACGAGACCTTTGCCGCCGTCCTGCGGGAGAACCGGGAAGTGCAGGTGGCGGCCGGTGCCGCCACTCGCCTGATGACACCCGAGGAGATCCGCCGCGAGTACCCGTTCTACGCCGTCGAGGACATCGTCCTCGGTTCGATCAACACCGTGGACGAGGGCTTCTGGGACGCCATGGCGGTGTTCGACGGATGGCGCCGCGCTTCGCGCGAGCGCGGCGTGGAGTACGTGGCGAACGAGGTCGTGGCGATGGCGACGAACCCGACGGATCGGCGGGTCGAGAGCGTCACGCTCGCTTCGGGCGAGGTCATCGCTTGCGGTCACGTCGTCAACGCTTCGGGCCCGCGCGCCGCCCGCACCGCGCGCATGGCCGGGATCGATGTGCCGGTCGAGCCTCGCAAGCGCTACTCCTGGGTCTTCGCCGCGGAGAGGCCGCTCGAGCGTGACCTGCCGCTGACGATCGACCCCTCCGGCGTGCACGTGCGCGAGAACGGCGGCGGCACCTACCAGTGCGGAGCCCATGCCACGCCCGACCCGGCGGTGGAGCCCGATGACTTCGCGATGGATCTGTCGTTGTGGGAGAGCCACGTCTGGCCGGCTCTCGCCGCTCGCATCCCGCGGTTCGAGGCGATCAAGGTGCAGAGCGAGTGGGCAGGTCACTACGCGATGAACGTCTTCGACCACAACGCGATCGTCGGGCCGCACACCCGCCTCGAGAACTTCCTCTTCCTCAACGGCTTCTCCGGACACGGGTTGCAGCAGTCGCCCGCCATGGGCCGGGGCACCGCCGAGTGGCTGACCTACGGCGAGTACCGCACGCTCGATCTCTCGCCCTTCCACTACGAACGCATCGAGCGGAACACACCGATCGTCGAGAAGGCCGTCATCTGAGCGCCCCTGACGACGCCGGACGCCCTCGACCGCGCCGGAGGGAAGCGCCGCCGCCGCCCGGCCCTGAGCGGTCACGTGCTCGGACGAGCCGGGCGGTCGGGCTCGGCGCCTTCCGGGGCCGCCCGGGCATCGTCGATGGCTGGCCGCGGGAGAACGAACGGGCGCGCTAGAATGCCCGGCCGTCCGATCCGTGGGCGGTGAGCGACGAGACGAGGTCACCTTGCGATACATCAGCACCCGCGGCCGAGCGCCGGCACTCGGTTTCAAGGAGGCGCTGCTCGTCGGTCTCGCCGAGGACGACGGGCTCTACGTGCCCGAGAGCTGGCCACGGTTCACGCCCGAGGAGATCCGCGCTCTGCGCGGCCGGCCCTACACCGAGGTGGCGTTCCGGGTCATCGGTGCCTTCGTCGACGGTGAAATCCCGGACGAGGCACTCCGCGCCATGATCGACGAGGCCTACGCCACCTTCCGTCACCCGGCCGTGGTCCCGCTCGTGCAGAGCGGGCCGAACACCTGGCTGCTCGAGCTCTTCCACGGGCCGACCTTCGCGTTCAAGGACGTGGCGATGCAGATCCTCGCCCGGCTGATGGACCATGTGCTCGCCGAGCGTGGCGAGCACCTGACGATCGTCGGGGCGACATCGGGGGATACCGGCGGTGCGGCGCTGGAGGCGTTCAAGGATCGCGCGGGCATCGACACCTTCTTCATGTACCCCGACGGCAAGGTCTCCGACGTGCAGCGGCGACAGATGACGACCGTCGGCGCCGAGAACGCCCACGCCATCGCCGTGGACGGCACCTTCGACGACTGCCAGAACATGGTCAAGGCGATGTTCGCCCATCGGGCCTTCCGCGACGAGGTGCGGCTCTCGGCGGTCAACTCGATCAACTGGGGCCGGGTCATGGCGCAGACGGTCTACTACTTCACCGCCGCCGCCGCCCTCGGTGCCCCCGATCGCCCCGTCACCTTCGTCGTCCCGACCGGCAACTTCGGCGATATCTTCGCCGGCTACGTCGCCGGACGCATGGGGCTCCCGCTCGAGCGGCTCGTCATCGCGACCAACGAGAACGACATCCTCACCCGCACCCTCGCCACCGGTAGCTACACGACGCGGGACGTGCGCGCGACGATCACCCCTTCGATGGATATCCAGATCTCGTCGAATTTCGAGCGCCTCCTCTACGAGGCGGTCGGACGGGAGCCCGCCACCGTCGTCGAGCTCCTCGGTGCGCTCAAGAGGGAGGGAGGCTACGCGCTGCCCGACACGGCGCGTCGCTACATCGCCCGGCTCTTCGAGGCGGGCTCGGCCGATCAGAAGGAGACGCGCGAGACGATAGCCAAGGTCTTCGCCGAGCTCGGCTACGTGGCCGACCCGCACACGGCCGTCGCGATCCGCGTCGCCGAGCGCTTCGCGGACGGGGACGACCCGGTCGTCGTTCTCGCCACCGCCCATCCGGCGAAGTTCCCCGATACCGTGGAGTCGGCCACCGGGCGGGTACCGGGTGTACCCGAATGGGCCACGCGACGCGACACCGCGCCGGAGGTCACGGAGCGTCTGCCGAACGAGCAGGCCGCGGTCGAGGCGTTCATCGCCGCACGCACCCGCGTCGCCTCCCCCGCCTGAGCGCTCCCGGACGCACCCCGCTCGGATCGAGCGCGCTCGCCGGCTATCGGCTCACGCCGTCCGTGACGGTGGAGAGCAGGACGACGCGCCCCGCTCGATCCGCGCCAGCGATTCCTCGCGGCCGAGCAGCGCCAGCACCTCGCTCATGCTCGGCGACGCCGTCCCGCCCGTCACCACGAGTCTCAGCGGCTGCCCGAGCTTGCCGAATCCCACCCCGAGCGCGGCGACCGTCTCCTCCAGAGCGCTCTGGATGTTCGCCGCCGTCCAGTCGCCGAGCGTGGCCAGCCGTGCCGAGGCCGCCTCGAGCACCTCGCCCGCGGCCGGCGTGAGCTGCTTGGCCGCCGCCTTCTCGTCGAAGTGCTCGGGCGCGCGGTAGAAGTAGACGGCGGCATGGGCCATCTCCACCAGCGTCTTCGCCCGTTCCCGAAGCAGATCGGCGACGGCGGCGAGCGGAGGGGGGTCGCCGCCGGCGGCGCTGCCGGTGTCGATGCCGAGCGCGGCGATGTGCGGGGCGAGCGCCTCGGCCAACGCCTCGGGCGCCATCGCCTGGATGTAGTGCTGATTCATCCAGTCGAGCTTCTTCACGTCGAAGACGGCGCCGGAGCGGTTGACGGCGCCGAGATCGAAGAGCTCGATCATCCGCGCCATCGTGAACACCTCCTCGTCTCCGTGTGACCAGCCGAGGCGCACGAGGTAGTTCAAGAGCGCCTCCGGAAGGTAGCCGTCGGCGGCGTACTGCATGACGCTGACCGCGCCGTGGCGCTTGCTCATGCGCTTGCCGTCCTCGCCGAGGATCATCGGGAGATGGGCGTAGACCGGACGCGGCGCGCCGAGCGCCTCGAGGATGTTGATCTGGCGGGGAGTGTTGTTGACGTGATCGTCCCCACGGATGACGTGAGTGATCGCCATGTCCATGTCGTCGACGACGACCGAGAGGTTGTAGGTCGGGGTGCCGTCGGCGCGCTGGATGACCAGATCGTCGAGCTCGGCGTTGTCGATGACGATCTCGCCCTTGACCGCGTCGTCGATGACGACGCTGCCCTCGAGCGGATTCTTGAAGCGGATGACGGGCTCGACCCCGGCCGGCGGCGGCGCGCCCCGACCGTCGTCCCGGATCTCGCCGCCGCGCCAGACGTCGCGATCGCGCCAGGTGCCGTCGTAGCGGGGCTTTCGGCCCTCGGCCCGTGCCCGAGCCCGCATCGCCTCGAGCTCCTCGGGCGTCGACCAGCAGGGGTAGGCACGGCCCTGCTCGAGAAACCACCGCACGATCTCGCGGTAGCGCTCGAAACGCTCGGTCTGGAAGATCGGCCCCTCGTCGTGCTCGAGCCCGAGCCAGGACATGCCGTCCAGGATCGCTCGTACCGACGCTTCGGTCGAGCGCTCGCGATCGGTGTCCTCGATGCGCAGCACGAACTCCCCACCGTGACGGCGTGCGTGGAGATAGCAGAACAGCGCCGTACGGGCCCCGCCGATGTGCAGATAGCCGGTCGGGCTGGGGGCGAAGCGGGTGCGGACAGTCATCTTCGGAGCATCGGAACGGGGCGGGGGCGAGCGGTCGACCGGTCGGGCGCACGAGCCGCCGTCCATGATCGGCGCGAGAGTGTAACAAGCTCCCCCTCGCCACCGACGGACAGCGGCCGCGGTCAGGGGACGAAGCGCGACTATACTGCCCGTGCCATGGCTACCTCCCGCTCCTCCGACACGTCCTCTCCGGTACACCGCTGGTTCTCCTGCGCGGGGTCTCATGTCGGACACGTCCGTCGGGTCAACGAGGACGCCTTTCTCGACGCCCGCGAGCAGTCGCTCTGGGTCGTCGCGGACGGTATGGGTGGGCACAGCCGCGGAGATCGGGCGAGCCAGACGATCGTCGAGGAGCTTCACGACTTCGTCGCCGCCGGCTCCGCCAGCGCGAATCTCGATGACCTGAACGCGCGGCTACACCAGGCGAACCGTCTGTGCCGCGAGGTCTCCGACGGCCAGGTCATGGGCAGCACCGTCGCCGCACTCTACCTGCACGGGGACCGGGCCCATCTTCTCTGGGCGGGCGACAGTCGCATCTACCGCCACCGTGACGGCGAGGTGCTGCAGCTCACCGAGGACCACAGTCTCGTCCAGGAGCTGCACCGGCTCGGCGAGCTGACGGCCGAGGAGGCGGAGAACCACCCTTCCTCGAACGTCATCACCCGCGCCGTCGGCGTCACCGACGAGCTCGAGGTGCAGTCACGGCAGGTGGAGCTGCGCGCGGGGGACCGGTTCCTGCTCTGCAGCGACGGGTTGTTCAAGGACGTGAGAGCGGCCGAGATGCACGCGAACCTGGCCCGGCCCTCCCCGCGTCAGGCGCTCGATGCGCTGATGGCGCTCGCCCTGCGACGCGGCGGCACCGACAACCTCACGGGTATCGTCGTGCAGGTGTCGTTCGCCTGAGCGGTCCTCCGCCCCCGGTCGTCACCCCTGCTCAGCGACGGTACTCGCCCGCGACCGCGACATCCTCGATGCCGAGCAGCGACTCGATCTCGCGCTCGAGCCAGAGCGCCTGAGCGGGGGAAGTCAGTCCGCCGACGACCAGCCGCTTGCGACCGGCCCGGTCGAGCGCCTGGAGACGGTAGCTCCTGCGCACCCGTACCGGCCCGCGTCCGTCCGAGCCGGTACGGGTGCGATTGATTCGCTCGCGGGCGAGCAGCTGCGTGATGTCGGCACGGGGCAGACGCCGCGTCCGCCCGGCCGGCAAGGGGCCCTGACGCACGCTGAGCTCGCGAGCGTCGACGCGCAGCGTGGTGCGATTCACGCCGCGCAGCAGCGCGAGATAAAGCAGCACGAGCGATACCGGCGCGAGAAAGAACACGCCGGCACCGACGGCGGCGAACGCCCAGACCAGCGCGAAACCCGCGAGCACCACCGCCCCGGCCTTCCGGCCCCGGCGCCAGCGCACTTGGAGGGTGCCGTCGCCGCGATGTACCTCGAAACGGGCCGGCTCCGGCACGAGCGGGCGCTCGCCCGTCGACGAGCCCGAGCGCGCGTCGTCGGCTGCGGGCGACGGCGCGCCTTTTCCGCCGTCCTCCGCACGCGCGAATTCGTGCAGTCCGCCGCAGTGCGCACAGGTGACGATTCCGAGCCGGCGATCGAGACGCTCGGCCTCGAGCGCCGCACCGCAGTTGCGACAACGCATCGACTCGATGCTCATGCTGTCTCTCTCGTTCGTCTCATCGTCATGCCGCTCGCTTGTTCGGCCAGAGACACAGATCGGCTATCGGGCAATCCCGGCACCCGGGCGTCCGTAACGAGCAGACCGTCTTGCCGAACGGCAGGAGCCAGAAGTGCCTGTCGCGCATCGCCCGGGCGGGCATGCACACGGCGGAGGCGATCGGAGAGCTCCCCGATCGCCTCCTCCGTCATGAAAGGAGCCTCCGTACCCCGCGCGGCTTCCTTCGCCGCCCGCGATGCCGTCATCGCGATGCGCTCGTCGCCCGGGTCGAGCAGGATATCTCGATCGATCGGATCGCCATCAGTGAACGGCGACCATCGCCGGCGTCTCCTCGCCGTTGGTGAACACCAGCTCGCCGCCGCGGGCGTCGACGAAGACCGTGTCCCCCGGAGCGAACTCCCCGGCGAGGATCCGCTGCGCCAACGGATTCTCCAGCCGCTGCTGGATCTCCCGCTTGAGCGGCCGCGCCCCGTACACCGGGTCGAACCCCGCCTCCCCGATCCGATCGAGCGCGGCATCGGTGACCACCAGCTCCAGCTGGCGTTCGGCCAGACGCTCCTCGAGGTGCTTGATCTGGATCCCCGCGATCAGGCGGATGTTCTCCTTCGACAGTGGGCGGAACACCACGCTCTCGTCGATGCGGTTGACGAACTCCGGTCGAAAGTGCTGACCGACGATCTCCATCACCTCCGCCTTCATCCGCTCGTACTCGTCCCCCTCCGAGCCCGCCTCCTCGGCGATCGCCTGGATGCGCTGGCTACCGAGGTTCGATGTCATGACTACCACGGTGTTCTTGAAGTCCACCGTCCGGCCCTGGCCGTCGGTCAGTCGCCCGTCGTCGAGCACCTGGAGCAGCACGTTGAACACGTCCGCGTGCGCCTTCTCGATCTCGTCGAGCAGGATCACCGAGTAGGGCTTTCTCCTCACCGCCTCGGTCAGGTAGCCACCCTCCTCGTAACCGACGTAACCCGGCGGCGCCCCGATCAGACGCGCCACCGAGTGCTTCTCCATGAACTCGGACATGTCGATGCGCACCATCGCCTCCTGCGAATCGAACAGGAACTGGGCGAGCGTCTTGGTCAGCTCCGTCTTACCCACCCCGGTCGGACCGAGGAACAGGAACGAGCCGATCGGGCGGTTCGGATCGGAGAGCCCCGCCCGCGAGCGTCGGATCGCGTCCGAGACCGCCGTCACCGCCTCGTCCTGCCCGACCACGCGCCGCGTGAGCTCCGCCTCCATGCGAAGGAGCTTCTCGCGCTCCCCCTCGAGCATTTTCGAGACCGGGATGCCGGTCCACTTGGAGACCACCTCGGCGATCTCGTCGGCCGTGACGTTCATCCGAAGGAGCGTCATCTCCCGCTCGTCCACGTGCGCCGACGACTCGGCCAGCTGCTTCTCGAGCGCCGGGATCTGCCCGTACTGGAGCTCCGACATCCGCGCGAGATCCCCCGCACGGCGCGCCGTCTCGAGCTCGAGCCGCACCCGCTCGAGCTCCTCCTTGATCGTGTTGGTACCCTGCACCGACGCCTTCTCGGCGTTCCACACCTCCTCGAGATCACTGTACTCGCGCTCGAGCCGCTCGATGTCCTCGTCGAGATCGGACAGGCGCTGCTTGGACGCCTCGTCCGACTCCTTGGCCAGCGCCTCGCGCTCGATCTTCAGCTGTATCACGCGCCGCTCCAGCCGGTCGAGCTCCTCCGGCTTGGAGTCGATCTCCATGCGGATGTGCGAGGCCGCCTCGTCGATCAGGTCGATCGCCTTGTCCGGCAGCTGTCGATCCGCGATGTAGCGGTGCGAGAGGGTCGCCGCCGCGACGATGGCGGGATCGGTGATCTCGACGCCGTGATGGACCTCGTAGCGCTCCTTCAAGCCACGCAGGATCGCGATCGTGTCCTCGACGCTCGGCTCGTCGACGATGATCTTCTGGAACCGGCGCTCGAGCGCGGCGTCCTTCTCGACATACTGGCGGTACTCGTCGAGCGTGGTCGCACCGATGCAATGCAGCTCACCGCGTGCCAGCGCGGGCTTGAGCATGTTGCCCGCATCCATCGCGCCGTCCGCCTTGCCGGCACCGACCATGGTGTGGATCTCGTCGATGAACAGGATCACCTGCCCTTCCTGCTTGGCCAGATCGGACAGCACGCTCTTGAGTCGCTCCTCGAACTCGCCGCGAAACTTGGCACCGGCGATCAACGCGCCCATGTCGAGCGAGAGCACCCGCTTGTTCTTGATGCCCTCCGGCACCTCGCCGTCGACGATGCGCTGCGCCAGCCCCTCGACCAGTGCGGTCTTGCCGACGCCCGGCTCGCCGATGATGACGGGGTTGTTCTTCGTGCGTCGCTGCAGCACCTGGATGGCGCGCCGAATCTCGTCGTCGCGCCCGATCACGGGGTCTATCTTGCCTTGTTCGGCCCGCTCGGTGAGGTCGATCGTGTACTTCTCGAGCGCCTTGCGCTGCGACTCGGCGTTCTGATCGGAGACCGGTCCGCTCTGCACCTGCTCGATCGTCTTCTCGAGCGCCTGCAGGTTCGCCCCGTTCGCGAGCAGCGCCGCGGCGAGCGAATTCTTCTTCTCCTCGAGGGCGGCGAGCACGAAGATCTCGGACGAGATGTACTGGTCCCCGCGCTTCTGCGCCTTCTTGTCGGTCAGGTTGAGCAGGCGGTTCAACTCGTTGGAGACGTGCAGCTGCCCGCCCCCGCCCTGCACTTCGGCCACCGCGTCGAGGACTCGGTCGAGCTCGACCCGGAGACCGTTCACGTTGACGCCGGCCTGCGCGAGGAGCGGCCGCACGCCGCTGCCGTCCTGGTCGAGCATCGCCACCGACAGGTGCGCGGGCTCGATGAACGGGTGGTCGCGCCCGAGGGCAATCGACTGCGCGTCCTGCAGGGCCAGCTGGAACTTGCTGGTCAGCTTGTCCATTCTCATGAGTTCGTCTTCTCCGGTGAGGTTCTCGCACGGGCACCCGGCTCTGCGGCATGCCTTCGCGTTCGGTTTCGTTGACGAGAAGGTGGGGGACAGACGAACGGGTTCAAGCGCGCGCCGATTCCGCGGCGGCGCGGCAACCGGCGCGATCAGCCGACGTCGTCAGCCGACGTCGTCAACCGGCGTTCTCAGCCGGCGTCGTCAGCCGGCACGATCAGCCGGCGATCGGCGTCGGCCGGATCCAGGCGAGCGTCGCCATGCGGCCGCTGTGCACGCCGTCCCGCCGGTGCGAGTGGAAGCGCGTCGCCTCGGTGAGCGTGCAGTGCTCACCACCGCTGACGTGCAGCGACGTCGCATCTCGTTCGCGCTGCAACGCCGTCCGCGCCAGCGCGTAGAGATCGGCGACGTACTTTCCCGGCCGCTTGCCGGGAAGGAAGGCCGCCGCGTGTGCGCCGTCCCGGGCAAGGAAGGCCTCGCGCACCTCCGCGCCGACCTCGAACGCCGTCGGGCCGATCGCGGGCCCGAGCCAGACGTGCAGTGCCGCGTCCGGCGGGAACGACGCGAGGGCCGATGCGAGCACACCGCCGGCAAGACCGCGCCAACCGGCGTGGGCGACCGCGACCCGGCCTCCGGCCGCATCGGTGATCACGACCGGCAGGCAGTCGGCGGTCATGACGCCGATGACCCGGCCGGGCACGTCGGTCCAGGCGCCGTCGGCTTCCGGCGGCGAGGCCGGGAGGACGTCCCCGATGTGGACGACGCGTTCGCCGTGAACCTGCGACAACCAGACCGGCGGCGACGGCAGCGCGGCCGCGGCGACGAGACGCCGCCGGTTCTCCTGGACGTGTGCCGCCTCGTCACCGACATGCAGACCGAGGTTGAGCGAATCCCAGGGCGATTCACTGACACCTCCCGCCCGTGTGGTGCAGAGCGCGGCGACGCGGTCCGGCGCGGGCCAGTCCGGCCGGATGACCGGCAGGGAGTTCGCGGACGGTGCTGCCCTGTTCATCGCCGCCGGACGGGTCGTGGAACCGCGCCGCCCACGCCACCTACGCCGCCCGCGACGAGGCGGCACCGGAATGTCGCGAGCGTCATGCGCGGCCGGGCGCCGCGCCGCAGGCGACCCTGAGCACGTCCAGCAAGGCCTTGAAGTCGGCGGGCAGCGGTGACTCGAACGTGCGCTCGGTGTCGTCGTCCGGATGCACCAGCGTCAGCCGGCGCGCGTGGAGCGCCTGGCGCGCGAAGGCCGCCCCGACCGGCAGGCGAGACAGCGCCGCGGGCAAGGTCGCGCGACGCCGACCGTAGACCGGATCGCCGATCAGCGAATGGGAGATGTCCGCCATGTGCACGCGGATCTGGTGCGTACGCCCGGTCTCGAGCGTGACGGCGAGCAGTGCGCAGCCGTCGTAGCGCTCCAGCACCCGGAAATGCGTGACGGCGTGACGGCCCCCGGCCACCACCGCCATGCGCTTGCGATCCTTGGGATGACGACCGATCGGCTCCTCGACGGTGCCCTGCCCCTGCGGATCGCCCAGCACGACGGCCAGGTACTCGCGCCCCATCGCCCGCGCCTGCAACTGGCGGACGAGGTGGGTGTGGGCGACGAGGGTCCGGGCGACGACGCAGAGCCCGCTGGTCTCCTTGTCCAGACGGTGCACCACGCCCGCCCGCGGCACCTCCCGTAGCCGCGGATCATGGTGCAGCAGCGCGTTCACCAGCGTGCCGCGCGCGTTGCCCGGCGCGGGGTGCATGACGAGTCCCGCCGGCTTGTCGACGACGAGGATCGCGTCGTCCTCGTGGACGAGCGACAGCGGCAGAGCCTCCGCCGGCGCCTCGCCCCAGGACTCGGCGGCGAGCCCCGCCTCGGCACCTGCCGGCACCGTGAGCGCGAGCGTCTCGTCGCCGATCAACTTCTGCCGAGGGCTGCGTGCCGCCTCGCCGTCCACGGTCAGCCGGCCCTCGGCGATCCAGCCCTGCAGGCGGTTGCGCGAGTGCATGGGGAACAGGCGCGCGGCAACCGCGTCGAGTCGCTCGCCCCCGACCGACGGTGGCACGGTAGCAGCGAGCGGTGACGGAGCGTCCGGATCGGGCATCGCGGGAGTGGGCGGATGAGGGGAGGGGCAGTGTACGGCGCACGACCCGCCGCGGCATGGCGTCGATGGGCCCCGGACGATCGGCTAGACTTCCCTCCATGAACAGAACTCTCTCCGAGCGGATGCTGCGGGCTGCCCGCGCCTGGCCAGTCGCGGTCGTTCTCGCGCTCGCCACCGCGTCGCTCGGCGCCTGCTCGACGACCCCCGGCGGTGCCCCCGACGAGTCGTCCACGGCCGAAGAGCTCTACCGCAGCGCCAAGCGCTCCCTCGCCCAGGGCGACTTCCTGACCGCGATCGATACCTTCGAGACCCTCGGCGCCCGCTACCCCTTCGGGAGCTACACCCAGCAGGCCCAGCTCGACGTCGCCTACGCCTACTTCCGCCAGGACGAGTACGACAGCGCGATCGACGCGGCCGACCGCTTCATCAAGCTCTACCCCCAGAGCGACAACGTCGACTACGCCTACTACATGAAGGGGCTCAGCCACTTCTCGCGCGGCGGCTCCGCCCTCGAACGGGTGTTCCCGCGCGATCTCTCCCGCGTCAACCAGAACTGGCTGCGTTCCTCGTTCGCCGAGTTCGACGCGCTGGTGCGCCGCTTTCCGGAGAGCGAGTACGTGCCGGACGCGCTCGAGCGGATGGCCTTCCTCAAGAACGAGATGGCCCGCCACGAGCTCGTCACGGCACGCTTCTACTACGAGCGGGGCGCGATGATCGCGGTGGTGAACCGGGTGACCTGGCTGCTGGAACGCTTCGACGGATCGGTGCACGTGCCGAACGCGCTGGCGCTGCTGGCGAGCGCTTACGAGGCGCTGGGGCAGGGGGATCTCCGGGCGGACACGTTGAGGGTGCTGGCGGCGACGGAGCCGGGGCATCCGGCGCTGGAAGGATCGGCTGTCATGCGTGCGGACGAGTCGAGAGCGCCTGCGGGTTGACCGGTGCCTTCCCGAAGCCCGATCCGAGGTCCTGACGGACTCCGTCCCGCGGCGGATGGACGTGTCCCGGGTACACCGGCCTGCGCGTCCGGCCGTGAAAGACCGTTCGACGCGCTTCCGCTTCCGTGTGATCACCGGCCCGAGACCCTCCTGAAACGGAGAGCGGCACGCTGGTTGCACGCTCGCTCCTCCTCAGAGGCTGCGGCACGCGTGGCTGAACGTCCTGCCGCGACGTCGCCGTCAATCGACATTCCATCGGCCGAAAGGCACGGCCGAGGTGTCGGGCGCGACCGATCGGCGCCGGCATCGGACCGAGCGAATGATCCACTTCGTCGTTGGAACCAGAGCTCAGCTGCTCAAGCTCGCACCCGTGATGCAGGAGTGCAGTTCGAGAGGCCTCGCCTGGCGCTGGATCTACACCGCTCAGCACAAGAGGACGATCGACGAGATCCTGTCCTTCTTCGATCTCGGAGAGCCGGACTACGTGATGGGTCATCGGGGCGACGAGGCTCGCTCGATGGGTCGAATGGTCAGCTGGGCGCGCTCCACCGCCCGTGAGGTCCTTCGACCGCGCACGGCTCTCGGTGGACTGACGGGCACGAATCACATCGTGCTGACCCACGGCGACACCTTCTCGACGGTGGTCGGCGCTCTGCTCGGCAAGCTGACTCGGACGCCCGTCATGCACGTCGAGTCGGGCCTCAGGAGCCATCGCCTCTTCGATCCCTTCCCGGAAGAGCTGAACCGCCTCGCCACCTTCGCCCTGACGGACGTGTACGCCTGCCCGGGACCCCGTGCGCTCCACAACGTGTCGCGATATCGCGGAAGGAAGATCGACACCGGAGCGAACACCCAGGTCGACGTGCTCGACTACGGACTGAGAAATCTCCACAAG
>ENA-ORXM01001436-ORXM01001436.1-marine-metagenome-genome-assembly--contig:-NODE-1436-length-33415-cov-46.393455_pt1 | contig 33415 bp, 38 predicted proteins | sample MGYA00237867_ERZ511480 | MGnify/ENA primary metagenome ERZ511480 (study PRJEB26309, sample SAMN06266103) | marine metagenome | isolation source: Algal blade | place: United Kingdom:Sidmouth, United... | reverse complement strand
CGAGGACTGGGACTGATCGCCCTCAACTACCGGGCAACTCCGCGGCAAATAGCCGCGGAATTGCTCCGTTGACAACACCAGTACAGGTTGGACGTAATCAAGCAGATTAATTCAACGCTGGCCTGAAGCCTGGGGATGATCCACTCTCACGATCGCATCGGGGACCGATAATTCGGGAATTACGCGCCGCGCCTGCTCGCTCAACCAATCTGGCACCCCGGGGCGTCGACGCAAGGCAGCATCTGTCTTGCGTGGTACTTTCCCATACACCGGTATCTCGGTTGCTGGACGCCCGCCTCCGAAGCACCAGCTCAGATTTCCGTAGGTTGCAGGGTCCCTGCCATCAAGGCTGAGTCTATCGTTCAGGTAGCAGGCCGTCGCCCAGGCTTCTTCCGGACTCCTGGTCCACCCGATAATACGCTTGCCCCAGTACATTCTTAGATTGTTGTGCATCCAGCCATCTACCAGGAACTGTTGCTGAGCGACATTCCAGGTTTCGTCGTGCGTGCGTCCATGAATCAACTCGCTCAAGCTGTACAAATGCTCACGGGTATCCCCGGCGTGCGCAGTCAGCGACTCTCTAGCCCATCGACTGACTGCCCCATAGCGACCGGGGACCGGTACGTGGTGCGCTACATGATGAAAGAACTCTCGCCACACGAGAAGTTCATCAAGGTATTTCCAGACACCGCGTGGCGAATCCACCTCACTCGCTATCCGGGCGACATCATGCGGACCGAGGACACCGAAGTGCAGATAAGGAGACAACATACTGACCCCGTTACGCGCCGGATTATTCCGTTGCTCGGCGTACTGAGGGATTACGTCGATCGCTGCCCATACCAGTCGGCCGAGCGCTGACGCCCTGTCGCCCTTGCAGCACCGAACCGGTGGCAACGAATGATCAATGTCGCATTGATCGACCCAGCGAGTAATATCCGCATCATCGGTACCGATGAAATCGTGTTCAACGGCAAGTTCCGCGGTGACAGTGAGCCGGGTTGGCGATATGCCCAGAGGCTCTTCCAACCACTTGCTCCGCAGATCATTGACGCGAGCGCGGAATGACGGAGTGGTGAGCAGAAAGAACCCAGTGCGATTTCAGGAATGAGTCTCGCCCCGTCCACGGCTATCACCGCCTTTTCCAGCTTTGCTGCCACGGTCTGTAGCTGCCACCGACCCACGAAAGCTGCGTTGTCATCCACGATGAGGGCTGCGGCCCGAGTGGCCAGCTGGTAAACGACACCCTTGACCTCACGCGCCGGCCGCTCGATCACTCGGACAAACTTCAGACCACGAGCTTCCACATCCCTTTCAAGTGAGCGCGATGCCTCCAGGATGAAGTGATGCAAACGATCAGACGCATAGGGGTGAGTTTGCTCCAGCCCATGGTAGATCACGACCGGCAGACCGAGCGAATTGCCCAGCGCGACGGCGGCATCTATTACCGGGTTATTTTCGCCCCTGAGTGTCTGCTGAAGCCAACACAGTACATAATCCCCGCTTCCTCGACGAATTGTCGAATCGTTGACCGATCGACAACGTCGAGAGAGGAAATACGCATGATCGACAGATTCGCTCATTGTGCTCGGCGGTCACACTCGGTCAAGCCTCCACGGACAGAGACCTGACGGTTCAATTGACAGGACGGGCGAAAGGATAGCCGATCAGACCGTGACCGTTACCATCTCAAGCCAGGCCAACCTCGACAGGGCCAGCCGCACTGTTAATCCCAACTCACACTCTGTCCGAACAGGGGAACCGTGGATATCGACATTTTCGCGGAGCCGTCCTTGACCTCGCTGGCGTGTGAGAGGTAGATCAGTGTCTGGTTTTCTTCGTCGTAGATTCTGGTAACTTCGAGAGACTTCCATACCAGTGAGGTACGTTTCGAAAACACGTCCTCGCCACCCTCATCACGATCGATATCACCGATAACTATCGGTCCGGTCTGTCGGCACGCGATTGATGAATTGGATGGATCACTGAAAATCTCCCCGTTGCGCACACGATCCACCAAGCCACGATCGAAGTAAGACACATGGCAAGTCACACCCTGCACTTTCGGATCAGCTACCGCCTCGATCTTTATATCCCCTCCGAGCCAGTCAACGTTGATATCGCCAACCTCGTCGGCCAGGGCGTTCGACGAAACCGACATCCCGAAGAACGCAAAAGCCACCAATGGCAGCCTGCGGACTACCGAATCAATACCAATGCTCATTCAATCTCCAGAGGTCACGGCCACTCGCCAACAGGAGGCTGGCATTAATCGAAAACGACGAGCGTAACACGGCTAATTTGTACCGCTAGGCGCTTTGCAAGATTTGCGTCGTCTCCACACGATCACGCGACCATCATCCATACGAATCCTATTGCTACGGGTTATTTGCGCTTTTACGCCTTCCACTACCGTCCAGGTACTGCTTGTTTGCCGGCAGGCGGGCTCCCAGGGAAGTACGCATACAAGACACAGTGAACTCGCGAGCCTCTGTCGTTGACATCCTGCAAGTTATGCAGGTCCTTCGGAGGTACCGTTCGATAGAACAGCGCGCAAGATCGAAGTCGAGTCGCGATGAGCAGGCTCAGACAAATCGATCTCGAAGCGCCTCCTTGACTTCTCGACTTGCCTGCAAGCTACCCAGAATCGTTATCGATCCAACGGTAGCGCGGACTAGCTCCCCAGAGACATCGCTAGCGAATCGCGCCAGCCCGACAATTCTGATGTGCAGCAAGTCGCCGGCCTCACGCACCCGTTCAGGATCCTCTCGGGCGAAGTCTCTAAGTCCGAGATCCAGTGTCTTGCGCTCTATTCCACGCCGAACCTCGTCAGCCAGCCTGTGTGGTCAGTTGATTGCGCATGGCTGTCCGGATGAAATCCGTGCGATTCGTGTAAAAACCCTCCCTTCGATGCGGCCGAGGTCGATGTGACCAAGGTTGATCGCGACCTTCTCCGTTTCGTCAGCGCCCTCTCGACCCCGTCCGATCTTCATGTGTCGTCCCTGCTATCACTCGGCCGCATCGGACTCGTCGGACTCGTCGGACTCGTCCCCGTTTCGCAGAAGGTTGTCAGGTGTGATGCCAAATCTAGCACGCTTCGCCACGATGAAGAAGTGGTTTGGAATCCAAATAGATTCCATATGGAATCTATTTCGCGTACTCTCGCGTAAGCATCGTCTACCGGCGACAGCTACGAACTGCCATCCTGGAACCCTGAAGACACTGATCACAACCTATGACACACGACCTTCATGTACTGATGCGGCAGGCAACGCGCCTGACGCACGCAGGCAATCTGCACAAGGCCACCGCCTTGATACGAGAATCTCTGCGTCCTGTGACGCGCACAGGCCACGCTGCCCCGAATAGAGAACCTCATCACGGTAGACGTCAAGGCGCCCCTGATCCGGCGGTCGTGTCTGAGCAAGATGGTCAGGGGACGTCGAGCAAACGAGAAGACGCCGAATTCCGCACGCACAGTGAACTGCTCGATACTAGAATAGAGCGCTCGTCCTTCAGTTCTCACGGAATCAGGCTGGAGTATCGGCTGGCGTCACCGCAAAACGGCGCACGGCCTGCGCCACTGATTCTGATGCTGCACGGATGCACGCAGGATGCAGACGACTTTGCGACCGGGACCGACATGGACAGGCTTGCGACACAGGCAGGCTTTCATGTGCTCTACCCATCGCAGAGTTCCCGGCGCAATTCACGCAAATGCTGGAACTGGTTCGAGCCCGCTCATCAGGAACGAAACGCTGGTGAGGTCGCGGCATTGAACGCATTGACATGCCTTGTCGCGAGCCGGCCGGAAATTGCTGCCGAGCACGTCTTTGTCGCCGGTATGTCAGCGGGAGGCGCCATGGCACTCGTGCTGTCAGAGCAATATCCGGAATTGCTTGCAGGGGTCGGCGTGCATTCCGGATTGCCTTTCGGTATCGCGAAGAGTGTGCCGCAAGCCCTGTCCGCCATGCAGGGTACGCGACGGCCGCATGGTTCGGTGGCGGCGTCATCCAGTGACGCTCCCCTTATCGTCTTTCACGGCGGCGCTGACCAGACGGTTCATCCAGACAACGCGATGCACATTGTGGCATCTCGTCTGAAAAACGTTGAAGCATCAAAAGTCAGCCACGACGGCACCCGGGCCGGGCGTCGCTTTGTACGCACTGTATACTTGGACAGGCACGAACAGATTGTCTGTGAAGACTGGAATTTGCCCGATGCTGGGCATCGGTGGTCCGGGGGAAATCCAGCCGGCTCTCACACGGATAGGGCGGGACCATCCGCCTCAGTCGAAATGGTTCGTTTTTTCCTCAAGGTTATTCGTCGTTCCGCAACCTGAACGAAGGAGCACTATCGAGCGTGCGACCACTCCGCGTGGTGAACGATTGCCGGTCAGACTTTTCATCCACGGTGTCGGTGGCGTCGTGTCTGTGTGAAATGATTTGCAGTACCCGGCGGATTACTGGCAGACCAGTCGTTGCCTGTGGGCTCGTCACGCTGAGGAGACCGGCAAATGATCGCCAGCGACGTAAGCGCACTGTTCTGCCGCCGGGTGGAATGGGCGCTTACGCTACAGCGAGCATTTGCTGACAGATCGGAGCAGACGACGGCCGGACATGATTCGATACTGTTTCCAAATAAATCATGGCCGGACCGTTCGCCTGCAAAGCCTCAGTGCTTATCGATAACCTCCACATCGCCGTCCACCTCAACTTCGGTACGACGCACCGTGTCAGAAACGGTCTTCGTGGTCGAGCTTCGGTCGACGCCAACATCTACTTCGCCGGTGACGCGCGTCTGCTTCTCGACGACCGCCTCTTCTGAAAATTGCTCGACCTCCACAGCGCCTTCTTCGAATGCACCCTCATCGGACGCCGCAACCGGACGATCGACTGCCCGCCGGCGTACGACTGCACGTTGCTTCTCGAGCTCGATGTCCTCGGAAACTTCGTCCTCAACCACACGCTGAAACACCTTGACGCGCCCCCCGGCTCCTCGCCGCTTGCCGACCTTGAGTTCTTCTTGCTTCTCCGTGAGTGTGTCCCCTTCCATTGAACTTCTTTCCTGCCTGATTTCGTCCTCGGTGTAGAGAGGTGCATTCTCGTCGTAGTCAGACCAACCTTGTTTCTGCCACTGGCTGCCACGCTCATCGATATCAATCGCTTGGTTGGTACTCAATATACTCTCGGCGAGTGACACTTCAGCTTCGTCGTCAGCGTCAACAATTACTAGAATCGAACCACGACGTACTGCTTCAAGGTAGCGGGGCCCGAGCTTGTCTTCGTCATCGCTACCAAATAGCGACGAGAAGAACTGCGAGATCTGTTCGCCAATCGATGCAGCTTCGTCCTGGTAGTCAGATCGCGTCTTGCCAGCCTGCATGTCAGCAGGTTCGACCGTACGTAGTTGAGACTCGTTCAGACCTCTGTCCAACAGTGCTTTCCTTGCAAGCGTTGCAGAGCGCATGTCGTCGTATACACCGATGATCGTGCTGTTCATTCTTGCTTCCTCAATTGATAGTTCATTGGCTGATAGTTCATTGGCTTGATGTGTGCCACGTATCGGCACTTGCTAGACCCAAGAAGCACTTGGTGCCTCTCGGTCGCCCTGCTTCTCCATTCCCGCACTTCGGGGATGTTAGAAGTCGGTATTTTCCGTAATCTCGACGATGTCCTGTCTACGTGTAACCGTTTTTTCAAACGGTTCTGTGTGCACTTCCATCGTCACATGGACTTCTTCGACAAGCACCAACTCCTTTCGAATAACCATTCGCTCTTCGAGCACCGGAATGATGGTCACCCCCTTCTCCTGGCGAATCACCGGCGGATCGCCGACAACAATAGTGTCGCGGGGAACCTTTTTGATTCCAGCAGTGGTGTGCGTCAGGGTATCGGCAACGGTTTCCTCGTGCTCAATCACGCTTTTCTCAATTCGCACCGCTCCCGAGGAGGCTCTCTGTTTTTTTAGCGTGAGCTCTTCTTCGTACAACGTGACTGTTTCAATGCCGCTCGCATCCCCGTCAACGTCACCAGCGTTCTCTGGAACATCAGCGATCGCGCTGGTTTCTCCGGGCATGCTTCGTTTAATCGTGCCCATCGATATACACCCTGGTTGTGGTCATGGGGTTGTGGTCATGAGATCGGTAACACTCGTGTCAATCGACGACGGATACGTCTTCTAAATCTGCTCGAGCCGCTGAGTCAAAGCCCATTCGCTGAAATATTGGACCTAGCATCCGGCGAACGCTTTCAACTGCTTTAACGTCTTGCTAACCGGATAGCGTCTATAGTGGGCTCGTCGGGTAGCAGGGTTAACCAACCAGGTTTCTATAAATTCGTGTTCATTGGATCGACCTGGCATCGAAAGCGCGCGATTACCTCGTGCATGCGATGTTCCGAGCGAGCTTGCATAAGATGCCAAGCGCGATCAGAAAATAATGATGAAAAAGCATGGCTTTGTTCGCATTTGCCCGCAGGAGAACAAGGCGCGATCGCTAGTGAAGCCTCTGCACCGACAGAACTTAACCGACCGGTTCGTGTTGATAACGGCGTATGAACGCTGCCGGTCACTCTCCAACCATAGGATGCAAAACAATATGCTGAAATTGAACAAACTCACTGTTCTGGCGTTCGCTGGAACGACTGCCCTAGCACTGATAGCTGTCACGTCACCGCTACACGCCCAGAGCACGGATGTGAAAACGGACCCTACAGTCAATGATGCGATTGAAGACGCTGAGATGACAGCAGACGAGATCGAAACGGCTGCTGAAAATGAGACTGAGGAAGCGATGGACGCTGTGGAAGAGGTGGCTGACACGTCAGAAGTGATAAGCGATGACGATCTGGCGGACAAGATCCGGGAGCGAATCAGTGCTGAGCCGTCACTGGGAAGCTACGTACTCGAAGTTGTCGATGTGGAAGGGCGCTACCTGGTCACCGGCATGATCGACAAATCGGAAGACTTCGATCTACTTCAACAGGCGCTTGCGGACGTCGATGGTGTTGATGAGACGATGATCGACAACGACGTCGTGCAGAACTGAATACAGCATTGTCGCAAGTGAGACTGACCCGGCACGGTCGGTCCAGCTTGAAGACAACAAGTCCGGCCCTGGTGTAGAGCGATGCCGTGATATCGCCTGCAATTCTCTTTATCAACCCTGCGTACGGACCGAGTTCGCAGCGCTCGCTTCGCTGGCGAACCGGTTCCGCGCTCTATCACTATCGAGACTGACCTCATGAGTACTTTTGACCGATCTGAAGCTATCCAGCACGCAAGCCTCGCTAGCGCTTCGAGCTCTCCGCGTCGTGTATCCTGGGGTGCTATAATTGCTGGTTCTGTCATCGGCATGGCGATGATCGTACTGCTGTCCTTGTTAGGGGTCGGTATCGGCGCTGCGACGATCGATCCGGCGTCCGGTGAAACACCGGGAGCTGTTGCCGGCCTGACTGGATCCGTGGTTTTCTTTGCCATCGTACAGCTCGTTGCATTGTTCGCCGGTGGCTACATCGCTGCACGACTTGCTGGCATTCCTCTAACGCAGACCAGCATGCTGCATGGCGCTGCTGTGTGGGCGTTGGCTACGTTCGCCATGTTCTGGCTCGCAACAACCAGCGTAGGCATGCTGGCAAGCGGTGTCGCCTCGACCCTTACTCGGGCCGGCGAGGGTCTTGCAACGACTGCGCAGGCAGCCATACCGGACGATCTTTCGCTCGACTCCCTCCCCGACATCAATGCGGAGAGTCTGCCACCAGAGCTTCGTCGAGCACTCGAGCGCCAAGGTATGACTGTAGAGAACGCCCGGGAAGAGACGATTGCAGCGTTTCGCGCCGTCGTCAGCAAAGAGGAAAGCTCGGCTGCGGCATCGGAAGCGACGGAGACGGCAAAGGCGATCGTCAGTGATCCGGCCAGTGCAGGCGCGGAGCTGGAGGAGTTGGCTGATCGATTGTTCGGTGGCAGCGAAGCGCTGCTATCCGAGGAAGATCAGCAGCAGGCACTGACTCAAATGCAGGAACGGCTTGGCATCACCGAAGAAGAGGCGCAGCAGCTGATTGACCAGGCCAGTCAACAGATGGAGGAAGCACAGGTACAGGTCGAGCAGGCGATAACTCAGGCGCAGGAGCAGGCTGTCGAGGCAGCGGATGCGGCAGCCGCTGCCGTATCCAGTGCGGCCTTCGGCGCCTTCGCTGCGTCACTGCTGGGTCTGATTGCGGCTGCTGCCGGTGGGTTTATTGGTCGTCCCAAGCAAGTGGCATAGGGATAAACCGCCACTTTGCAGCAGGAAGCCATACATCAGCGCCTCTGTCACAAAGGCGATGGAAAAGGTGAAGCCGCGCGGCACGACTCTCCTTGATCTGACAGGGCTCGCTATCGTTCGGTTTCCTATTGTGTCAGCGCCCTGTCAATCGGACTAGATTGGCGATGTATGCTGCACAGGAGCGAGTAGATGGACATTCTGCTGTTCGGATCGATGGGATCGTTGATAGGTGAGCAGCCACCCTCGTCGGGAAGTCGTCTCGCGTCAGAGAGCATTCCCGACAGGGTGCGACATGATCCTGGTTCGCGTTTTCGGAACGGCCCAGGGGAGCCGGATGCCGATGTAAAACTGAGCCCGTACGGTGGTTTACGACATTCGCCGTCCTGCGAAGGGGCATCAGACAGCGAATTACTTACCATAAATGACGATCTGTCGCGCGGAGCGTCTACCGTCAGTCAAACGGTGCTCAGGCCGGGCGTCGTCCGCATAATCCAGGAAGCCCGAGCGGCTCGTCTGCGCGTGGGAATCATCACGACCACGGGGCGGAGTTCCATCGATAGCGTCATCGCCGCCGCTGATGGCGGCGTCGGATTCGAGAACATCGACGTCATCGTCGAACGTGGCTGGCTTCGAGGCGAGGCGAAGAGCCAGGCTGAAGCCTATGAACGTGCGCTCGCCTCGCAAGATGCCCGTGCAGAGAACTGTGTCATTATCGAAGACACGGCATGCGGCGCCGACGCCGCGCGCCAGGCAGGCATCGCCTGCGTAGTAACGCCGAGTGCCAGCAACTACGGAAAAAGCTTCTCGTCGGCTTTATCGGTGGTGTCGTGTCTCGGTGATATCGATTGCAGCGCTCGACAGCTTGCAGGTGCACCTATTGTGTCGCGCGGGCTTGTCACTTTGAAGATGCTCGCCAATGCTTGCCAGCGACACTATGACGAACGATCTGGCAACGGCGAGCTTGAGCTCGCCAAGGATGCATGAGGAAGCCGATGAGGCAAAGTTCTGAAGCGTATTGCTGACGAAACCGAAAAGGAGCCCGTCGATTCCTTGATCGACGGACTGTTTACAGCCAGCTGACAACATCGCGAATGCCCTGTCACAAACTCCCGGTCAGGTAAGTGTGCGATTCCAGCAACGCAATGCCCGACACTCCTCGACAAATGCCGAAGCCGACTTTGCTGACCGAACTTCTGTGTAACCGGCAGGAGAGGAATCAATATCAATCCCGGCCGCCACGAAAAGCGGTGCCGCCGTCCGCGTGTGGAACACGAACTTCCGGTGAGCATGCGCATCCTTGACGAAATCTTGAGCGGTAGGTTCGGCCAGCAGGTCCTTTGCCCCGTCGTCTGTCGCAAGCACAGCGATTGCATCAAACAGTACCGACGGTCCGCCATTCACCTGTTCGTCGATTTCAACAGAATTGCCCTCGCTATCGACGATACCTTCTCGGGTCAGCGCCACACACTTCACCTGCGCGCCCTCCTTTCTGGCGGCCCGCTTCAACGCCTTCAATGCTTTGGCATCGACACCGGACGATATAAGTGCACCAATGGCACGCCCGTCGAACGTGCCCGGCACATTCTTCAGAATGCTCAGTGCGTCCGACTCGGCGAGATCAGTCCTCGGTTTGACCACTGCCTTGGTCTTCGTCGGCATAGAGTCTATTCCGAGACCGCTGGCCACCGACTTCGCGAGTGCGTCGTCGACATTCAACAGCGACGCTAGCATGCGACGACGAATGGTCGCGTCGCCGACTTTCGAGAGTTCGAACACGAGCGCCTCGACGATATGTGTCTGCTCTATTTCGGTCTGGCTCCTGTAGAACTGGATAGCCTGGCTGTAGTGGTCTGCGAAAGTATCTGCGCGCACACGCTCCTTGCGTCCTTCGGCGTCCTCGGAGTGGGAGACGAAGCCTACTTCCGGGTTCTCTCGCGGTAGTCCCTCCTTGCTGCGAGAGTTAGGCTCGTAGTTCGTCCGCCCGGTGGGATTGCTGATCGCCATGTGTCCATCCTGATAAAGATGCGCCATTGGGCAACGCGGTGCATTGACGGGAATCTGAGTGAAGTTTGGCGAGCCGAGACGCTTCAACTGCGTGTCGAGGTAGGAAAAATTTCTACCCTGAAGCAGCGGATCATTGGTGAAGTCGATGCCCGGCACGATGTTCTGAGTGCAGAACGCGACTTGCTCGGTTTCGGCAAAGAAGTTGTCGACGTTGCAGTTCAGCACCATCTTCCCGACGGTGCGTATCGGAACTCGCTCCTCCGGGATCAGCTTGGTGGCGTCGAGCACATCGAATTCGAACTCGTCGGCAAATTCGTCGTCAAAGAGCTGGACACCCAGCGTCCACTCAGGGAAATTCCCGTCTTCGATCGCGTTCCAGAGATCACGTCGGTGATAGTCAGGATCGGCGCCATTTATTTTCAAAGCCTCGTTCCATGTGACTGATTGCAGTCCGAGAGCGGGTTTCCAGTGAAACTTCACATAGGTCGACTTACCGGCGGCGGTGATCAACCGGAAAGTATGCACGCCGAACCCCTCCATGAATCGGAAGCTCCGTGGAATTCCCCGGTCCGACATGCTCCACATGACCATATGCATCGCCTCCGGCATCAACGAGATGAAGTCCCAGAAGTTGTCGTGTGCCGTTTGTGCCTGCGGGAAGCCGCGATCCGGCTCGGCCTTCGCTGCGTGAATAAGATCGGGGAACTTGATCGCGTCCTGGATGAAGAAGACCGGGATATTGTTCCCCACCAGGTCCCAATTGCCCTCGTCGGTGTAGAACTTGACGGCAAAGCCGCGAACATCGCGCGCGAGATCTGCCGACCCCTTGTTGCCCGCAACGGTCGAGAAGCGTACGAAGACATCGGTCTTCCGCCCCGGCTGGAACACACCGGCTGAACTCACGTCAGCAAGATCATCGGTGACCTCGAAGTAGCCGCGGGCGCCGTAACCCCGGGCGTGGACCACACGCTCGGGAATGCGCTCGTGATCGAAGCGGAATATCTTCTCGCGAAGGATGAAGTCCTCGAGCAACTGCGGACCACGGGCACCAGCTGTCAGTGTGTTCTGATTGTCGGCGACGACCATGCCGTGAGCGGTCGTGAGTTTCTTGCCTGACTTTTCCGTGATCTGGTGCGTCTCCCCGCCACTGCCCTGCGCCACGTCTATACCCACATGCTCGACGACCTTCCGCTGCCTGGCAGAGCGGCCAGATGCGTCCTTGCTCGAGGCCTTCGATGTCGGCGATCCGGCCTCAGGGCTCGGGGACTTGGCGCCGGTTGTCTTTTTCGTGTTCTTCTTCATGATCGTTGTTCCGGTTAAGGAGAGTAGTGCCAGCGTTGTGTCTGTGTTGTAGGGGCCAATGCCCGATAATCAGGGATCCGTTGACGAGCGCCGCTGGCGTGGTGGATACGAAGGCAAACGCAGCTCGGTCCGCCGCAAGCTACGGTCGATTTCGTATTGAAGTAACAGAGAACCGGCCATCAGCACGGTGGCAAATGAGACGAACCAAGGGACTTCCAGCGCATTCGCCCACACGCAAAAAAGCAGTCCCAGCGCGAGTATCCAACCGATGTGGTGCTCCGCTTCCCATGCTGACTGCCCCCGGCGAGTACACCGAAAGGTTCGGCTTACACTCAACAGACCCATCAACGTCGATACACCGGATGCTGTCGTCATGCCCCACCGTATCGCGAGCATCGCGTACCGGGTGCGCCGGGGCACACCAGGCGACGAAGATGCCGAGGCCATCGTGGCGATCAAGAATTGCAGTAGCACGCTGACGCTCGCCATCAGGAGAACAGGGGCTCCGAAGAACGACCCGTGACTGACTAGCGCCTGAGCATGCTCGAACACCAATACGAGGAGCGGTAGCGTGGTAAAACTGCACCAGGCCGTGAGCTGCCCTACAACGCCAGTTTGCCAGAGTATCGATGATCGCTGGCGCACCAGTGACTTGAGCACATGCAAGTTGCCCATGATCCAACGATGGCGTTGTCTCGATAGTTCGCTGAGTGAAGGCGGGAGTAGTCCCCGCCCCGCTGTGCAATCGACGAAGTGGCCGGTGTAGCCTCCCTGCAACAGTCTGGTCCCGAGGTCGGCATCCTCAGTGATGGTATCCGTGGGCCAGCCACCAACCGCATCGAGCGCTTCGACCGCGATACACGACAGCGTGCCAGTCAGGAGCATGGTGCGATGTCGCTCGGCCCATGCAGCCTGACTTTCGAAGTAGTCGCTCAACTCCATCACGATCGGCTGCTGCCGATTATCCGCTTCGCGATACGCTTGCGGAAACTGCACATAGTCGGCCGACGTCTCTCGAAACGCCTGACGGCACTGACAGAGAAAGTCCCGCGTGATCTGGTAGTCAGCGTCGACAACGGCAATCCAACGCGCGCGCGATGACGTCATTCGTCTTGTCACATTGAGCGCACCTGCCTTGGCACCGTCGAGATCATCGACGTGGGCGAAGTGGAATCGAGGACCAAGACGTCTGCACACCGCCTGAATGGGCCGCCATAGCTTTTCCTCGACAGTATTGTTATCCAGAACGATGACTTCGAAGGCGATGTCATCGAGCCGCGACAGCGCTTCGAGGGTCTCGCTTACTACTTCGGGCGGCTCGGCATGGATCGGTACGTGGATACTGATCAATTCATCGGCCTGCTCGCGGGACAAGCCCCCTGCCTGCCTGGCGTCTGCACGTACACCCTCGCGATCAGTCGACCGATGTAGTCGCTCACGGCGCGATTCTACTTGTAAAGCGCCTGCCAGGAGCTGAAGCGCGAAATTGGCCGTCAATGCAAGATGCAACGCCACAAGTGAAATCGACAGCGCGATCGTCAACATGCGCCCAGGCCCGTCGGCGACAGAGTGCCTGTTGTTCTAGCATTCGTGTTCGACAGCTTGCCTGTCGACAGCACGCTTTCAAGGATTCGGATCTGGCCAGGCAATTCGGAGGGACGCAACCGCTTTCGCGCTAACAGCGGTGAGGTGGCTTCGAGACGCGCCCAGCAATCGCCGAACGACTCGGAGGAGAGCCGCTTCTTCTCTTGAGGTAATGGCTCTGCCAAACCGAGCTGCCGATACACCGGCGACAGCGTGAGTCCGGCCGACTTGCGCCAGCGACACTCTGCTCGCGCTTGAACACGCAACAAGTGCGTACACGCTGGTTCGAGCAGAGAATCGGCCAGGCTGTCCGGATCGCCGACGCGACGCGCCAGCGCGTCCGCCATGCCATCCGGCGCTCGCCCGTCGAGCCGGCACGATGCGCGAACACGCACATCGTCCGCGTACACGACCGTTCGACCACCGGCGCGTAACCGATCGATGATGTCGCGATCCTCCTCGAACAATAGCGGTGCATAGCCTCCTGCGGCTTCATAGGCATCGCGGGTAAATCCCTGACTGGCACCGCTGGCACGTCCGTGATGCGGCCATGGATTCCAGGGATCGGGGTCGTGACGTGATGCGGACTCGAGAATGAGCTGCAGGTATTCGTGTTCCAGTGCACCAGGCGCCTGCATGGACTTCGGTAATGCATCGGCTTCTGTTTCGATCGGCTCCACACGACCGCAGACGGCATCTACCCGATCAAGGTGCTCAATATTCCGAAGGATCCAGTCGGGATCGACAAGGCAGTCGGCGTCGCTGCCCAGCAGGTAGCTTGCGCCCGGAACTCGTCGCACCGCCTCTGTGAAACCCAGGGCCCGTGCGACACCGACGCCTTCTGTCGACGCAAGCGTGACATCGAGAACAGTCGACGAAAGCTTGTGAGCAGCACAACGATCCATGGCGATTCGCACGGTATCGTCCACACAGTTGTTTGCGACCACCACTACGTGGGCCATGCGCTGCCGGCGGATCGCGACGGCCAGCGCATCGATCGCCGCGCCAATCCGCGTTTGTTCATCGCGAGCCGGCATGATGATTGCGGTCGTGTAGTCACTGCCCGACGCCTCCCCTTCCCCCACGCCCGCTACCGCTTCGAATCGCGCCGCTCGGCTTTCGGCTGCAGTCATCCAACGCGGGAGCGCTGTCGGCGTTTTCACGCTGACTCACGCCTCTGGATAAAGGTGTCAATGCGATATTGAGCCATTCGCGTGCCGCGCCGATGGTACCACCCTTGCGGTAGCGCAGTGACCGTGTGAAGCACCGCGTCAAATCCTTGCAGACTTTGCTCCGTTGGCCCGAGATAGTTGACAGAGACGATCTCTGCGCCGGACCAGCGCTCGGTGATCTGCTGAATGAGAGCGGCGATGCCGCGTTGATCAAGGAAGTAGAGCACCTCCGAGAGCACGACCAGGTCGAACGGGCCTTCGGGAAGTTCGTCAGGCAGGTATCGCTGATGGAACTCGCCAGATGGAAGCTGACGTGCGGCAGCCTGGAGCGCGCGCTCGACTGCGTCGACGCCCACATATCGATCGCATCGCTGTGCGAGTTGCTCGCCCAACGTACCGTTCCCGCAACCCACCTCGAGAATGCTGTCATAGCGGGGTCTCGCGAGCGCCTCAAGCGTCTTCGCGTACTTGGCCTGCTCGTAGACGCTGTGTCGATGTCGCCAAGGGTCGTCCGAGTTCGCGTAGAGTGCCTCTAGCGCTTCGAGCTCCATGGCACTCACGTCGACGCTCCGATGTACCATTCATCCGACGACACGAATAGCTCCACCATCGCTTCCGGGAGCACGAAGCCTTCTGCGTCATCGGCCACGATCAAGCCGCGTTGCGAACGATGTTGTTCGATCGCCTGACGCTTGTGTTGACGCCATGGGCGCGTGTCGAGCGTAAACAGCGTCTCGCGTTCGCTCACGAATGACCGTCCGGGGGTATCCCAGCGCGCCCACACCGGGTAGGAATAGAGCACCGCTTCCGGCATCAGATCCATCACACGCACCGCCAGGGCAGCGGTGGCTTTGTGATCGGCGTGCGCATCGACCGATGCGGTAGCGAACACTCTCCGACAGCCTCGCCCCAGTCCATGCGTCGCGATTCGGCGAGCCAGTCGCTCGAACTCGTCTCCCTTGCGTGGCACGGCTCCATCTGTACAGCGCAAGTGTGCGACATCGGCTGGGCGACCGCCAAGAGCTTGAATGGCCGCATGCAGCTCAGACCGGCGCAGTTCGGCGAGATCCACAGACGACCATTGCCTTGAACCCGGATGGGAGCCGCCTCCGTCCGAGACGCTGACGACCAGTGCCCCAGCGCCTTCCCACGCCGCGGCAAGCAATCCACCACAGCCGAGACTCTCGTCATCGGGGTGCGGTGCGAGAACGAGGATCGGTGCTCCGCCCGTCAGAAACTCAACGGATACTCTTGTCGTCGCCGGATTCGCTTTCGTCCCGTGTACTACCAATTCGCCCTCCGTGCTCATGCTCTGAAGAGCTCACGTAGCGAATCGGTTGACAGCAAGACCTCTCGCCCGCTCCGTTGCAGCAAACCGTCTGGGGCAACCTGTCGAATATAGGTCGCGAGATCCCTCGCCATTCGCCCCGTGTCAGCGATCGTGTCGAAGTGCGCAAGACCGATCGAACGCTCGACGACGGCAATCGTGTCCTGCGCAAGCGCTTCGGTCAGCAGCCGCGCGAAGACAGACTGCGCAACGGCACGCTCAGGTGAGTCGATTCCCCCAGGCCCTTCGGCATAGAGCGCCGCGGCCTCCACCAGATGAGCGGCGGCTTCAGCTCGGTAGACCAAGGGTGTCAACCGGGCAATCTGCGCCAGGTCGTCCAATCGATCCAAAGACGCCAGCTGCGCTCTTGCTGCCTCGAGCAAGCCGTAGATGCCGCCGAGCTGTATTGCCGCGATACGCCATACGCCACCGAACAAGGTCGGCTCCTTGTGGAAGCAGTCCGGCGCGCCGAACGGCTGGATGGCCACTGCCTGACACAGCGAGAAGTCGTACGTACCCGACGCTGTAGCGCGCATTCCACTCATGCACCATGTGCCAGGGTCAGCTGGAGTCTGATCGCGCACATCCACAAGGCAGAGCTGCACCGAGTCACCATTGCGCGCCGTCACGACCGCCTGGCTCACCACACCAAGTCCTGAGGCGAAACGCTTTTGACCGACGAGATGTCGCGTGTCAGACGCCAATGCCACAGGTTCGCCGGCATCGGCACCCCAAACACCCAGAAGCGCGCCGTCGCAGGCCGACTTGATCGTCGCCAGAGCCAATGGCTTATCGGCGTGGTCCAGTACCAACCGGAGTGCATTCACATGCCCCTCATACAATCGCGCGATCGACAGATTTGCCTCGGCAAGCGTCATGTACATCCTGATGCCCCGGCGCAGCAGCTCGGTATCCGCCCCCTCATCACGGCCGGCTCCACAGATCGTCACGGCATCGGCAAGCCAGCCTCGGCTGCGCAGAAGTTCCACGGAGGACGCAATCGACTGATTGCCAGCGTCCTCCGCCCGGGCGTTGGCGCGCAGCTGCGCGGCGTCCTTCGGCGACAGAAAAGGAGGTGCTACTGCGCTGCCCCTGTAGCCCAGCTCACCCAGGTTGCAAAAAGATTCGCCGAGGGCCGAACCTTCTACCGCCTCCCTGCAGGCCTCAGATGAGATCACCGTTGTCACTCTCCTGTTAGATGCTCCTGACGATGAAAGCGAGTCAAACACGTGCGCGCCGGTCATGACAGGTTTCACATCACACGTTAACGTGCACCCGTCGTGCTGTCTTTATGCTGGATGAAATAACCGATCAGGGTACGATCGCACGACGTCCGTGCGCCGGTTCTGAACGGCGCTCGGCTGCCGCGCGACAGCGCGGCAATTGATGACAAGCATCTTCGATCATGGATGTCAGCACGCACGTGGTGAGCGCGACCATCCTGTCCGCGATGTCCAAGGGAACGTTACCCGAATGACTCGACGCGAAAGCGAGCGACGTACAGCGATTGAATCGGATCGAGCGAGTGAGAAGGGTTGAAGAGGACAACAGTGGACAGTGATATCGATCCGGGGTACCGCGAGATCAAGGGGCGCCGGTGGCGTATCAGTGATCCCTCGATACCTGAGCCACTGCGTCAGCAACTGGTCAATGAGTTGATGAGTGCACGCAGAGCGGTCGCTGCAGCCAATCGAACGAGCAATGCAATTGCCCTGAGGACAGCGCGACGACGTGTGCAATCGGCCAAGACCGCACTCGGCGAGCGCGGTCCCAAGTGGTGGCGCCCAATGAGCGATCAGGAGTGGACGGTCCGAGCCACTGCAACGCTTTTCAGTCTTCTCAACAACCGACAAGCAAATGCAAGCCTGTGTCCGTCCGAGGTTGCTCGCGCCAGTGACGGGAGGCATTGGCGCAAGCGTATGCCCGACGTCCGATTGCTTGCGGAGGAAATGACGCACACGGCGCGCCTGTGCATCACCTGTCGCGGCGAACCTGTCTCGATCTCAACGCGTGGCCCGATACGACTCGCCCGTGGTGAACGATTCGACGACTACTTCAGCGGCGACAACGACGCCTGAGTCGGAGGCAAGAGTCCTGTCGGGCACCCATTTATCGACATGCCCACGTGACGCTGGGGCTCCCTCACGTTGGGCATAGTGATCATAGGATGGACGGTCGTCGACCTGTTCGGCACGGTGTTCATGATTGCAGGAGGCGCAAGTACACAGACGCATTGGATTGCCAGCTCGCTCTGGCGTGCAGCCATTGCTGTACAAAATTCTTCTAGTCAGCGCTCACACTCACTATTGCGGGCTGCCGGTCCCTTGATCGTACTTTTGGCCCAGACCATCTGGTTGCTCGAACTGATGCTTGGATGGGCGCTTGTGTTCGTACCAGATGCGTCCAATGAGTCTGGAGAAGTGGATTTCTCGGATCGGCACGTATTTTCAGCGTCTTCGCTGGTCGGCCGCGGAGGCAATACCCATCCGCTTTCGATTGTAGAGGGCATTTGGGAGGTCATTCACATCGTCGCGGGCGCTACCGGTGCCACGCTGGTTACCGTTGGTCTCACCTGTTTGCTTCCTGTCCTCAGTGGCGTCGCCCAACGGCGATCCGTGGCGGCTGCTGTCCACATGCTTGGCAGCGACGTCGATGCGATGCGGCGTCTCGCGCCCACGCAAGGCAACGGCTCGTTCGAACTGCACCTGATCTCCCTGGTTCCAGCAATAACCACACTTGCCGAAATCAACGCCACTAATCCGGTTCTCCACTATATTCAAAGCAAAGACAGACACGCTGCGCTCGCCCCATCGCTCTCTATTTTGGTCGACTTCCTGCGCGATGGGGAAGATGTGAACCAGAAAGTCAATGCCAACGTGACCGAGCCACTCTGACGCGCAATACACAAGCTTTTCGAAGCGCTCAATCGAATGGGTCTGCAAACCTGTGCGAAGGACGTTACCGGGCTTGATACGACTACGATGCCGTCGATCAGCGTTGATAACTCATTGCTCGGCTCAGGTCAGGATGATGACAACACAACTGACCCTGCAAAAACCAGCTCGGTTGCCGAGACTCCCCTACCTTCGAGAGTATGGTTTGACGTTTTTGTCGACTTCGACGGGTGGGCCGGCGCTCATTTCTGAGCCTACTGCATCAGGCGGTGTCAATGAATGAAAGATCCGCATCCTGAAATCTGTCCTTGAAGTCGACGCGTTCCTTGGCTTTCTCAAGCTCGATAAAGGTGACCGTACGCCTCTCCCGTGCAATGAACCCCATTCTCTCCAGCTCCTTCATCGCGACGCTGACAGAGACATTGGTCAGGCCTAGCATGTCGCCGATCAAGGATTGTGTCATCGGTAACCGGAAGTTGCCGGTCGTCACCACCAATGGGTTGATGACCGCCAGTCTGTGGTAAAGAAACAAGAGCAGATGCAGCACACGCTCCAACGCCTGACTTCGCGCAATAGCCTGCAAAGTGTCGACGATGGCGACCAATTCGCGGCTGACGATGGCCTCGATCAACAGGGCAATCCGCGGGGTTTCCCGACCCAGTTTCGTCAAAGCACTCTTCGGCAATGGGCAAAGGACACTGTCCACCAGAGCCACCATACTGGAGGTCCGTTGTCGGAGCATCAGCTCGTGGTAGCCGCACATATCACCTGGGTGATGCAGCTGAACTACCTGTCGCTGGCCGTCTTCGAGATTTCGAAAGCTGCAGAGCCAGCCGGATTTGACGATATAGAGCTCTTCAGCGACGTCTCCTTCGGTGAACACCATCTCATCGCGCCCGATGGTACGTTCGGTCTTCTCAAGACGCGCAATGCCCTCGTGCTCCTCGTCCGTAAGGTCAACGTACACCGACAGCATCTTGCTGAAACAACTTGAAGAATTGGGCATTGCAGCGTTCGGTAACCCGACTCGAGTCCGTACAGACTACACCTATCTGCAGGGTCGAGCTGGCAGACAGGTGTAATCGCTTTCAGGCATTTCGCCGGACTAGGTCGGGCCCGACGGGCCAAGGGAAATTTCTCCCCGTCGAGCCGTGATTGGCTACGGGTCGTTAGTACCCAACTCGACCAATGCAGACGGCATTGGCATCACGTTTCAGTCGATACCTCACTCTTCGCCTCTTCGATCTTCGCCTTGGCTGTCTTCGCCGCGTCATCGATTCGACCGTGAACTTTTTCCTGCGCTGACTGCGCAGCAGACTTCACGTCGTCGATCGCTTTCTGCCCGGTATCGCTCTGTACCGCCTGGCGTGCAAGACGCTGTTCACTCTCGGATGTCGGCAACAGGGCGCCGAGCAAGGCGCCGAGCGCGATGCCCATGCCTCCCGCGACGAGCGGCTGCTCCTGCAGGAACCGCTGTGCATCACTGGCCCACTCCTCGGCACGCTCGCCCGTCAGCTGACGATAGTCCGAAAGCTGACCCTCCAGGTCCCCCGCCGCGTCGGCCGAAGTTCGTCGCACCGACGACATCTGCTGACGAGCCGATGACTGCATATCACGCGCCGATCGTGATACCGAGTCCCTAGCATCACCAACGACGCTCCCGACCCTGTCCATCAACCCTTCGCCATCGTCTTCGTCGTCGACGTTGCGGGTATCAGATTGGATGCTCGACGGGATATGCTGCGACCCGTACTGCGGCTGGCGGTACGCCGGATAGCGGCGCCCTGATCCGCCACGCGAACCATAGCCATCGTCACGTTGGCCGAGCATCATCCATGCGATGCCGATGCCGGTGAGAATGACCGGTAGAGGATTCCTCTTGACCGATCGCTGAAGGCCATCGGAGATTTCGCCCCCGTGCTCCTTGAACAATCCAACCGCGTTGTCGACCCAGCGATCTGGTGACAACCGGTTTTCAAGTTCGTTAAGGGTCTCGCCGACACGCTCTCGCCGATTCTGCGCATCACGCTCCAGCTCACCGACACTTCGATCGTCTGCAAGGGAGGATGCGTCGTTCTTAGAATAGTCGGATGCACTCATGACAAGTTCTCCTTGACGGCACGTTGGTCTTTCTTGAGTGAGGTGGTAGTCCGGTTCATCGCGAGATTGTCGGCTGACAGCTTCGATTTTGCGGTCAGAAGCAGAATCGCACCGATAACAGTGATTACGCCACCGACGATCAGATAGCCGACGAAAGGACTCGCTCCCATCATTGCGGCAAGCCACAATGATACGCCGAGCAAAAGCACAAGGAGCCCCACGAACAGGACGACCGCGCCAATGCCAAGGCTCGCAACACCCGTCTTTGCATCACTGATCGATTCTTCAAGCTCGGCCTTGGCCAATCCCACTTCGGTCTTGACCAGACCCCCTACATCATCGCCGAGGCGCGATAACAGGGTCCCCACTGATTCATCAGCCGATCTCGCTGCTCCGCTACGAATCTGTGTCTCCTCGATACTCATGCCTCCCCTCCTGTCGTCGATATAGACGCCTGACTTGCGCCGCTGACACGTTCACGCGACAACGCCGGTCCACTCGTGCCCGCAGACGTTGTGGTGGTGCCTCCGCTTACCGAGCCCGACGTCACCGCGCCTGTACTACGGCCGCTGCCTCGCGTACCTGACTCAACGTAATTTTCAGAAGAACGACCACCGGTTTGATCGGTGCGCACTTCCTGACCAGTCGCCTTGAAAAAACGGGACGCGGCTAGGCCGATAGCTACGCTACCAAGCAGAAACACCGCCGGGTTGTTTCGTGCCAACGACCGTGTCGACGCTGCCAAATCGTCGAGGGAGCTTCCCGAAAGCTTTTCTGATAACGACGTGAGCTGGCCAGACAGCTCGCCCGCATAACTGGCGAAGGGCGAACCCTGTTCTTCGAGACTTGAGGCGAGGTCGTCAACCGCGCTTCCGACGGCATCAATTTCGCCAACCGCTTTGTTGCGACCCTCAGCGAACCGATTCTCGGCAACATCACGCCCGGCATCCTTTGCCTGGTTCGCGATCTCCGACGCGGCCTCACCGGCTTTACCTACGCTATCAGATGCGTCCGGCCTGGACGATCCCTGTGCTGTGTACGAATTTTCTCCCGGCGAGCCGGGTGGCTTGTTCTGCACGCTCATGGTGCCGTACCTCCATAGTTCGGTTGCTTGTATTTGGGTTGCTGGGTGTTCAGGTTGCCGACTGTACTAGCCTTACTCGTTCCAATCTTCATGCAAGCGTGACGCATGCCCCTCCTCGGTCAACAGGGCACTCCAGAGGTACTGTCTGAGCAACGCATCCGCTTGCCGCTCGGTATAACCGATGAACTCGAAATTCACGGCGTTCGGTATCGCATCCCTTCCAGGCAAGACGTCGATATCGATCTTCATCCGTCGCTCACCGTCGTGCAGGAGAAAACTTGTGCCGACCCTCTCGTAGTGAAGCCAGCCGAACGAGCCCAGAATCTGACGAGCAATACGGTCCATCGACACTGGCACCGCAACTTGCCGAACGGGTGATTTCGACGCTTCTCGGACTTCTGTCTCTGATCGCTCTGGCGGATCTCGTTCAACGCCGCCCTGAGCGCCTGACCTCTTCAACACGAACTGCCTTTAACGACCCGGCCCTGGAACTCACGCATTCGCCGTCTGCCCGTCGAGCACAGCCGACAGCGAATCGAGCGTCACCATACCGTCGACAAGCACGGCGCTATCCCCGTCAATCACCTCGGCACCGGTAATGGGATCAAAGTTCTTACCCGCGCCATAGTGGTACGGTGTTGCTAGACAGGCAACACCGGCGGTGACTGCTGCTGCTACACAGGCTTGGGTATCTTCTACAGCGATCGCGTCACCCTCCTCCACACCAAGTGCCCGCAAGGCGTGCGCATGAATCGCCGGGCTCGGCTTCTCCAGATCGATACTTTGCCGATCGGTAGCGATCTCAAAATCGCCCAACGAGAAGCTTCCGCCAAGCGCCTTTTCGATGGCCGCCAGATTCGCGTGCTCAATGGGCGTGACAAGTCCAATCCTTAAGCGGCCTTCCTTCGCATCCTCGATCAACCGACCTACACCGGATCGAAGCAGCGAGCCGCCGCCATGGAGCAATTCGTTAAATACTTCCGTCGCCCGATCATGAATGCGGACGACCGTTGACTCAACCAGCTCCAAACCGGCTTTCTCTCTCGCGTACGCACGAATCCGCTCACGTCCACCGGTCACTGCCAGCAGTCGACGGTACTCGTCTTCACTCCAGTACCAATCGAGTGCGTGTTCGTCGAATGCCTGATTGAAGCCATGGCGCTGCAAGTCGCTCGTCTCGCAGACCGTACCAATCGAACCAAATAGAAGCGCCTTCATCGTGCCTCTCGTGACTGCCAGTTATAAGAAGTGCCGTTCTCACTCGATGCGCACAGTCGGTCCGGATGACAACTTGCCGGACGACGTCGCTGCACTTTCAAATGTAGCCTGAAGCGGACGCCGCACTCTTTAAAGCGCCTTAACAACCTAGGTCTCTTTACGACGTAACCTATGTCTCTTTACGGCGTAAGGTGTCCCGGTGACGCTCGACCGAGGACGGCGCAGGACGCGCTTCCTGGAATGACGACGATTGAACCCTGAGAAGCACTCAAACACCAAGCGAGCGTGATCCGCATCGCGGCGTCATCCATCGAGCGGAAAGGAGCTGGCAATGTCACACCGGGTCAACATCGTTATTCCGACATACAATCGCGCGCAGCTCGTTGGTCGAGCGGTTGAGGCGGCACTCGGGCAAAGCCATCCCGACTGCTTCGTGACGGTGATCGACGACTGCTCGGCAGACGACACGTTAGCGGAGCTTTCGAACTTTATCGATCATGCCAGGTTCCGGTGTGTTGCACTCGCGAACAACGTTGGTACGGCTCAGGCCAAGAACGTTGGCATCGCGTTGAACGACTGCCCCTACATCACGTTTCATGACAGCGATGATGTACCGCATCGCGACAAGATCGCGCGTCAGTTAGACGCGGCAACCACACACGATGTTCGGGCAAATCCGATTCTGAACTGGTCACTATGTAGCGTGACACCCGATACGCCGCTTCCAGTGGATCTGGTGGTGAGCGAGCACGAACTCGTACTCACCAACGGCGAGCGCCATCACATGCGCCGCGCGCTCAGTCTCGTCGACGATGCCTTTCCGAATCTTCAGATGGCGGCAGGGGTTCCCGGTGACTGGATACTGATCAACTGCGGACTCTTCAGAGCCGATGTCTTTGATCGACTCGGAGGCTTCTCGCGTGGTATCGAGGAGGATCGCGATCTACGTAATCGTCTGATCTTCAACGGCGGCATCGTGTGGTTGGTGCCGGAGGTGCTACTCGAGAAGTTTGAATGTGATGATGCGCTGACGGTGGCGGCTTCAACGAATTACGACAGCGAGCAACGTCGTGCGGACCGCGCACGAATCTGGAAAATTGCCGATCGATTTCATCGCGGTATTGTTCCGGAGCCAGTGCCGATTGATCTACGAGACGTTGGCCTCCTCGGACAGTCGTCCCCGCTATCGCTGTCAAACGCGCTGCAAGGCGCCGAGAGCAAAGCATACTTTGAGCGGGAACTCGCGCATTGTCTCAGCCAGTCGGAGAGCGTGACGTGTACCGGCTAGCGATCGCGGACGCGTTTTGCCCTCGCCCCTACGATGATCGATCGCTCAGCGATGACGCCCTTGGCGGCACCGAATGCGCCATCGTTCTGCTTGCCGAGGCGTTGGAGAAGGCAGCGGGCCTATCGGTACGTGTGCTGCAGCACTGCCGTGTCGAGACCTACCGAAGTCCGGGTGGTGTCGATTACGTCGGGGTCGCCAACTGGCGCGATGTCGCCGCCTGTGCTCGTGAGGATGCCGTTGTCATCATCAACTCGCCAAAACTCCTGATGCTTTGGCGACGAGGTGTGGCCGCGTCGACTCGGTTGATCCTTTGGCGACACAACTTCCTCGGCAATCACTACAAGACTCTGGGTCAGACGCTGCAGATGTGTGAGTCACCGATGGTATGCGTATCTCGCACACACAGAGATCATTGTTATCGACGGGTGGAAGCCTGGCCATCACCGCCCCCGACTGATCTTCTTCAGTGGATCGCCAACCCGGTGAGCGTGCACCACCCCGGGCAGGTCGATGTCGACCCGGACAAGCTGATCTTCTGTAGCTCACCGCACAAGGGTCTCGAGCAAACGCTCGCGCTTTTTTCCGAAGTACGGCGCGCCCTTCCGTCGTTGACCCTGTTTATCTGCAATCCGGGATATCTAGCCAACGCCACCGTTCAACAACGCGGTGTCGTTACCCTTGGCGCCCTCGATCGCTCGACATTGCATCGTCATATTGCCGAGTCCTTGTGCGTGTTCTATCCGCAGACCGTGTTCCCGGAAACGTTCGGATTGGTTGCGGCTGAAGCCAACACGCTCGGAACACCGATCCTCGCACCCGATGACTTCGGGGCTCTGCACGAAGTCGTCGCCGATAAGCGGCAGACGCTGCCGGAGGTGTCGCCCGATGCTCTGATCAAGCGTCTCGAGCAGTGGCGCGCTGGTAGCAGGCCGTCCGTGATAGCTGCGAGCGAGACACAGCCATCTGTCGTCGCGGAGCGCTGGAATCGGCTGTTAGGCGGGCCAGGGGAGCAGTTGTGCGCGTGACCGAACCTGCCGACAGGACAAGTGGATGCCCCCGTATTGATTGTATCTGCCTTCACCGGACACTGAGCCGTGCTTGCACCATGCCGGCTGGTGCAAGGCAGCTGAAGAATCGGATCGCGCTTCACGCTGACGATTCTTCGCTCTGCGCGGCCGTCGTTCGGCGACGTTTGTTCGATGACGGTCTTCTGGATCCGTGCTTCTCCAAGACTTCTGCAGCGGCTGCGCGACCCTTCTCTGTCTTTCGAATGGCGTAGATCTCGGATCGCATGAGGTTCGCGTTTGCTTTGATGTCGACGTTGCACGAAGGATAGTTTCCGAGCTGTCGATGCTCGTAGTCTGCGATCGAGCGCGGTGCGAACCGCCGTAGCTCTGGAATTCAGCGCTTGACAAAGATGCAGTCAGGATCTTGATCGAGAAGCTGTTTGTGCGGACTGTAGATCCGCACTGTGTTTATGCCGACCACACTCGCCTGCATCTGAGTCTGTGCGATGTGGATACCTGGCTCATAGTCGTTGAAGACGGACGCCAGTGGGTGTAGTAGCGAGTGCCAAGACTGTCGAAAACCGAAGCACAGGGTCGTCACGATCATTGCCCGCATGCGGAAGTTGATGAAGCCAGTTGTCCTCAGGCATCGCATGGAGGCGTCGAGCATCGGTAGTCCGGTGAGCCCGTCGAGCCATCGCTGATGAGCGTCAGCAGAGTCTCTGTAGTCGAGATTCGAGAGCGGCTCGCTCAGTGCCCTGAATTCCATTTCAGGTTCGCTTTCCAGCCGCTGAATGAAGTGATCATGCCAGTGAAGTCGGGACCGAAACGCACGCAAGCTCTTGCCCCATTGCCTGGCTTCGTCCCCCGGGGTATCGGACAGAGCGCTCTGACGCGCTCGAGTTTGCGCGAATACATCCCTCAGGCTGAGCGTGCCCCAGGCGAGGTGGGCCGACAACCGCGATCCCGCAACGTCCGCTGTATTGGGTGACGAAATACCACCAGCGTAGCCCAATCCACGATCATGAAGAAACGAACTGAGATCCCTCTGTCCGGCAGCCTCATTCACACGTTGCAGTGCTCTTGTATCCAGCATCGGATCAGCGCCACGACCCAATGCCGTTTCGATCGTCGGCAAGGTCGCAGACCAGCCATCGATCTTCCACGGCGGCATCGATTCCGGAGCCGGCTTCACGTCCGTCTCGATCAAGCGCTCCCGAATGATCGACTGCCGTTCCGAGCGATCCAGTAAACCTCGAATCACTCCGTTCTGCGGAAACTCGCGCCAGACAACGTCGTGTCTTCCACACCAGGCTGCGACAGCGATATCACGCTGGTAAGTGATGGAAGAGCCGGTCTCTTCATGGCTGAACAAAGCGCAGAGAGGCGACTTTCCGTGGATTGTGTCCACCACCTCCACCACCTCCCCCTCCGGGAAATACAGTTCCCCTCCACGGTCACGAAGCGCCTGCTGCAATGCAGTCAATGCGTCCCACCAGGAATGCAGGTGCATCGCGGATGTCTCCGCGGCTCGGAGCAGTTCGGGCTCGATCACGAACATGGCCGCTACAGCACGGGACTGGGCGACTGATTTCAATAGCGCCACGTTATCCGTCACGCGCATGTCACGCTTTACCCACCAGATAGATCGTTCGTATTGGCAGTTCGACATCCGTTCCGATTTCCTGCTCTTCCCCCGCCGCCTCGAACTGAGTGTTATGAAAGCACAAAGCGCCCGAGGAATTTAGACCATACTGCGAATCAGGATTCGATCAAAAGACGGGCATTCACGCGCGCTAGTCCCAAGGTTCCACCCTTACCAGGTGTGGAGGTGGCAAATCCTATCGACTGGACTGTTGGGCGCTGTATCAATGCTTCAGCTGTCCTACGCAGTCGTCCTCGACCGTCACCGTCAAACTTATCGCAGCTGATGGTCGCGTAATTCCTCAACAGTAACTACGAGCTTATTCAGTCCTCAAATGAAACCGCTGCGCTGAATCAGCTGTGTCGTAATGGTAGCACCCCTGTCACTGGTCCAGGCTGCACGCGGAAATTTCTCGATCAGACTGGACGCGCACCCACGAAGGCCCAGGCTTGATCGACACTGGATGATTCAAAGGTCTCGGCGTCGACGGGAATGATCTTGTCCATCATGCTGATCATCGTCGCCGCCGAGTCCGGAGCTCCGACGACCGCGTACCGATTCACGTTGCTCAGAGCCTTCCATTGAGCCTTCATGGTATCCGCGTTCGCTCCAGCGCCCGCTTCACTACCCTGATAGTTGTCGAACAACAGGAGCATGTTGACTTCATCATGAACCTCGAACGCTGTGTTCATCGTTGTTGCCATTGATTTCATGTCGGCTTCGGACAGCTCACCGGAGATCGCGAACGCGTAAACTGACGGCTCGCTAGTCGGAATCTGCTCGATGGAACCTGAATCCATGATGCGTGTCTCCTGCTTCTGAATGATGGGCTGCGATGATCAGCGAATCGCACGCAAGATTGTTTGAACCAGCGCTATAGAAGCAAACTTTTCAACTGGTGCAACAAATCTTCGGAACGAATCGCGACCATGGCCCAAGCCTACTCGGTTCTCGTGGTGCCATGAAGCAGATTCTCCGAATCGGTATCCGACAACTCACGCTCGACGCTCCGCTGCATGACTTCGTTCGCGGACGTGTCGCAGACGCTCTCGAGTCCCGACTCTTCCGCGGCGATCGCCGACGGTGCACCTCGTCCCTCCTCGGCGTTGCCTGAGGACCCTGTGACCACCGGAATCGACTTCGGGTCGCCCTGTCGCGAATCATCCACCGCGCTGGCGACCTCGCGCGTGTGTGAAATGCTGTCGACCGGTACGGTATTCATGTGTCCGTCCTGGAATCGGACACGGTATATCGGCTCCGGCATGGCGATACCCGCCTCGTCGAAGGCCTGCTTGACCTGTCGTATCGCCTCGCTTCGCACCTTCAACAGATCGCTGCGACCTTGATCTATCCAGGCCCGGACGGTCAGTGAAACATTCGACTCTCCCAGTTCGGATACCAGCACCGTGGCCGGCGGATCGGTAAGGACGCCCGATACGCCGTAGATTGTCGCGACGGCGGTTCGTTGTGCGGCGTTGAGATCGAGATCGGTATCGACCCTGATGTCGAATTCGAACTGTCGTTCTGGCTGACGTGTGTAGTTGACGATGACAGCCTTGTAGACCTGCGCGTTCGGCACGCGTACGTGATTGCCATCACGCGAGATCAGGATGGTCGCCCGTGACGTCAGCCGCGCTACCGTGCCCTCGTGCTCGCCGATACAAACGTAGTCCCGGGCGACGAATGGCGTCCGCAGACTGAGCAGTATGCTCGCGATGAAGTTCTCGACCGTATCGCGGACGGCGAAGCCGAGCGCCAGACCGAATATGCCGGCGGCGCCCAATACCGAGCCAATGATCGCCGTTGCGTCGAGCAGGGTCAGCGCCAGAACCACCCCCGCGAGCACGATGGCTATTCGAGCGAGCAGCGACAGCAAGTCCGCGATGAAAGTGTTCGGTGCCAATACGTCGAACACGGCGCGTCGGCGGCCGATCCAACGGCCGAAGAACCAGAATGCCACGGTGACTACCAGCGCCAGCAGCAGGACGGGGAGTGTGGCTACCAGGGATCTGATCATGCCTTGCAGCCGATCCAGGGTCGATTCGATTCGACGACTGACACGGGTATCGATGACCAGCTCATCGACAACGTCGACCACACCGTCGACTTGACTCGCGATCTCGGTCGCACGATCGTTCGCTTGCGAAGACGATACCGTTCCGGTGAGCGTGACGATGCCGTTGGCGACCGATACGCCGATCGGCTCGAGCAGGTCGAGCTCGTCGTAGATCCCGTTCAGTCGTCTGCGGATGTCGTCGTCATTCGCCGCATCGCTATCGAGATCGATGCCGCGTTCGACGATCGACGTAACCCCACCCGCTTCAGTGGGCGAATCCATCTCACCGTCATCGGCATTCGACAGCGGCCAATTCAGCGCTACTGCCATGACGACAAGCGCCATCACGAGATGGCGACTCGCGACTATCCTCAGCACAGCTGGCTCGTCACCCGAGGGAAGCCGTGACTGCGTTTTTCGCTCCCGCCTTCTCGCATGCACCATCCGCAATCGTGAACTTTGCACAGGATCTTCATCGCGCGGACAATCTTACGGTTACCGGATCAGAGGAGCCAGAGAACGACACCGAGCGCACAGGCACCGGTCGCGAAAAGACCCGCCACCAGGCCAAGGCTGCCCCGGTCGATCGGCTCGGTGGCATGCCCGTCGAGGCGCTCGTGGAGTTTAAGGGCGCCGCGAAAGGCCGCGTAGAAGATAAGCAGCGCGATACCGATGAACACGCTCGCAACCGACTTCGCGAGCCAGCTAGGCTCCATCTTGCCGAAGATGGCGTGAAAGCCCAAGCCGACTCCACAGGATGCAAGGCCAGTTCTCATCCACCCGGCAAACGTGCGTTCGTTAGCCATGAGCGTCCGGTCTTCGGCCCAGTCGGTGCGCTCTTCAGCCAGCTTCTGACTGGAGCTCTTGTTGTCCGAGACGCTATCGGCCATGCAAGGCATATGCACCGGTCTCTCGGGCAATCGACTGCGGACGACCCCGTTGCGTCACCCCCTTCAGACCCCGTTCATATTCGCTAACATAGGCAGAAGCAAGCTTGTGTCTCGCGATCGAGGCTCGTCGGCTAAGATGCCGACGAGCGCCGCTTGAAGGCTGCCAGACGTCGCCACGGGCGTCGCGCGGCTCGTCGAACAGGGTCATGCTTCAGGCTTGACTATCAGCGAATTCTCGACTCGTTCGACATCGTCGACGGAGCTTGCCGCTTCGCCGGCACGCGTCTTCATCTCCTCGGAATCGACGAAACCGCTAAGCTGAACGACACCGCGATAGGTCTCGACTTCGATTGCGAGCAGACTTTCCACATCTTCCTTTGCCAGCGCCGCCTTGACCTTGCCGGTCACGACGCTGTCATCTGCATATTCACCGACGCTCTCCCGCGTATCGGTTGCCGCGCAACCCGCCAGCCCGAAGACCAGCACGATGCCGACGAGCAGAGCTCGCGTGAGATCGGATATCTTGAGCATGACGGTCAACCCCAGTCACTGGAAACGCGCTCCACCTCTTCGCGAGCTTCTTCCTTGCTCTTGCCGTACTTCTCCTGAATCTTGCCCTCGAGCTTCTCGCGATCGCCGTCAATCTCTTCGAGTTCGTCATCGGTGAGCTCACCCCACTTGGCCTGTATCGACCCCTTGAGTTGCTTCCAATTGCCCTTAAATATGTCTTCGTTCATGTCAATCGCTCCTGATTGCCGGTTGGCGTGGACGCATGACTATGGCACGAGAAGGTCCCTTGGTCGCCGGTCGTTCCAATATTTGCACACCGGGTTGTCATTCACGCGGCCCAGGTATTTCATGGACAGCTTCGAAAGTGCTAACGCCGCACGTGCGAAAATTGCTGCATGGCGCTCGCAAGGGGGCCCTGCCTAAGGAATAAGTATCCCCCGGCAGAGCCGGGGGTATTAGGTTGTGAGCCGCTCAAAGCGGCTGCGGGGTCGCTTCGCGGCCCCTATTCGGGTGCCACCGTTGGTGGCGGGTTTACCTCAACAAGTCCAGCTGGTCCAGCCGCGCCTCCTCACGCTCCTGGTTCTGAATGTACTGCCTGACGACCTCTTCGTCTCGACCTACGCTCGATACGAAATAACCTCGTGCCCAGAAGTGCTGACCCACGAATTTCCGTTTACGCCCTCCATACACCCGGGCTATGTGGATCGAACTCTTTCCCTTGATGAATCCGACTATCTGAGCAACCGCATACTTCGGCGGAATCGAGATCATCATGTGAACGTGATCCGGCATCAGATGCCCTTCTTCAATCGTGCATTCCTTGCGCTTGGCCAGATTCCTGAACACTTCCCCAAGATGCTTCCTGAGGCTGCCGTACAACGTCTTTCGACGTTTCTTCGGTATGAACACAACGTGATACTTGCACTCCCACTTCGAGTGACTTAGCGTCTTCGATTCGTCCATCGAGATTCTCCTTCGGTGTGTGCTTGGCGGCTCACATCGTGGAGTTTCTTGATGGACTCCGGCTCCTGTCAAATCCCGGAACTGTCGAACTTTGAAGGCCTCCCCAGCAGAGCTGGGGGGACTCCCGCTGTTGCTAGAGTGTCGCCAACGTAACTGCTCTCACTTATCTCCTGAGTGGCCGGATCGGATGAGCGAGGACACTGGCTTGCGTTCTTTGTGGAGCGTGCTATGCGTAGTGCATGTCAACCGTCAACCAGGCTTCACTGCGTGATGAGTTCGCCCGACTGAAGGGCGAGTTCGGCACGCTCACGGCTGCCGGCAAGGTTTCATCCGAGATGGCCGTCCTCGTCGGCGCGATGATGGTACTGCTCGAGCTGATGGTCGCCATCTTTCTCGAGAAGAACACCCGCAAGAACAACAGGAATTCCAGCCTGTCTTCGTCCCAGACGGATGAGGACGAGAGCGCGAAAGGGACATCGGGCGCGAAGTCCAAGGGCTCCGGCGGACAGGGCCAGCCCTTCGACAAGAGCCGCACGATCGAGTCGACGCAGACGAAACCGGTGTCGACTTGCGGTTGCTGCGGCGAAGACCTCAGTGGCGTTGACGCGAGCGAACACGAGCGGCGTACGCGCATCGACATCGTGTTCGAGAAGACGGTCGAGCATTTCGATGCCGAGATCAAGGTTTGCCCGTCATGCCAGGGATCGACGAAGGGAGAATTCGATGCCGATCTGCTTGGACCCCAGCAATACGGAGTCGGCGTGAAGGCGTACGTGCTGAATCTGCTGATGACTCAGATGATCAGCTTGAACCGGGCAGGAAAGTTGATGCATGCCCTGCTTGGTCAGCTTATCTCCGAATCCGCCTTCCTGCGCTGGATCATGGAGCTGCACTACAAGCTGCAGAGGTGGGAGGAGCAGACGATCGAGGCGCTGCTGGCGAGCGCCGTGCTCCATGTCGACGAGACGTCGATGAAGGTCAACGGCAAGAAGCAGTGGGTGCACGTGTGCAGCGCCGGCAATCTCGTGCTCAAGCGCCTGCATGCTAACCGCGGGCTGGAGGCGATGAATGCTCATGATGTGATTCCCCGCTATGGGGGCGTGAAGGTGCATGACTGCTGGGCCTCCTATTTCAGCTACACGCTCTCGAGAAGCGCTCTGTGTGGCTCGCATCTGCTGCGCGAGCTGGCGTTCATCATCGAATCCAACGGCTACGTGTGGGCCGAGAATATTCACCGGCTGCTGCGAGAGACCTGCCACCAGGTGTCGAGCAGTCCGGAGAAGTGTCTCGACGACAAGGCGTATGCCACGCTGCAGAGGCGCTACCGGAACCTCCTCACTCGAGCCGAGAAAGAGATGCCGCCGATTCCGATGCGTCAGAGCGGGCGCCGCGGGAAGATCGCGAAGTCCGATGCCCACAACCTGTGCGAGCGGCTGCGCAAGCACGAAGCCGCCGTGCTGTTGTTCGCCAAGGTTCCGGAGGTGCCCTTCACGAACAATCGAGCGGAGCGAGATCTGCGCATGGGCAAGGTGAAGCAGAAAATCTCGGGTTGTTTTCGAACCGAGCGCTACGCCAAGGCCTACTGCCGAATTTCAAGCTACTTGCAGTCGATGGCATACCAGGGCATCAACCCGCTTGTCGCCATCCAGATGGCGCTGAGTGGCCAGCTCTACGCTAATAAGTGAGAGTAGTTACTCGCCAACAAGACAATATGGAGAATGACGACATGACAACGCTGCGATTCACCCATCTGTTGACTGGACTCATCGTGGATACAAGTGTCGCCACGACGGGTTTTACCGACGACAAGGACGATGCGACTGATCGTGCGAAGGGGTGATCGCGGAACGGGGGGGCGAGGAGAAAGCCGACGAATCGCCGGAAGATGCCGACGTCCGCGAAGCCTCTTACAACATCGAAGACTGCGCGCCTGTCGATGGCGACGCGGAAGTGCTTGAGGATTGCGAGAAGGCGAAAGAATGACGTTGGGTGCGGCCGTTTGATGATGTGCTTTAACTAACAGCCGGAACGCCCCATTTATCGATCTTTTCCCAGAATTGATCCCAGCGCCCCTTGGTCAATACCAGCGACCGAAGACTCATTACCGA
>ENA-ORXM01001432-ORXM01001432.1-marine-metagenome-genome-assembly--contig:-NODE-1432-length-33459-cov-4.992900_pt1 | contig 33459 bp, 30 predicted proteins | sample MGYA00237867_ERZ511480 | MGnify/ENA primary metagenome ERZ511480 (study PRJEB26309, sample SAMN06266103) | marine metagenome | isolation source: Algal blade | place: United Kingdom:Sidmouth, United... | reverse complement strand
TTGAGCGAAAAACGGGATTCGAACCCGCGACCTCCACCTTGGCAAGGTGGCGCTCTACCAACTGAGCTATTTTCGCATTTTCAAAATTTCAGTACCTAAACGGATTCTGCACAAGCACTGTATTAGGCGACAGCGGGAGCAAATTTAATACATTTCTATAAAAGGCAAAGAAAATTTTGTTTAAAAACCTTTCAGGTCTAAAAGACTTGAAAGGTTTATCTGGTTTAAGAAGTAGCCTTCTTGTTTCTGGTCAATAGCCTCTTAATTTCGTTCAGTTTCATCAAGGCCTCTACAGGTGTTAAGGTGTTGATATCCAGATGTGTGATTTCCTCTTTGATTTGTTCCAAAAGCGGATCGTCTAAATTAAAGAAACTGAGTTGCATCTCGTTCTGAGTTGATTGCAGCCTATCGCTCAATTCTTCGCTGGAATGTGATTTTTCAAGCTTCTTCAACAGTTTATTGGCTTTATGGATGACCTGCTGCGGCATACCGGCCATTTTTGCGACATGTATACCGAAACTGTGTTCACTGCCACCGGGCGTCAGTTTCCGCAAAAAGAGCACATTGTCTTTAAGTTCCTTGACCGAGACATTATAATTTTTAATGCGGTCAAAAGTAGTACTCATTTCATTCAACTCGTGATAATGCGTTGCGAACAGGGTTTTTGCCCTTGCCGGATGCTCATGTAGATATTCTGAGATGGCCCATGCTATTGAAATACCGTCATAGGTGCTCGTACCGCGGCCGATTTCATCGAGCAACACCAGACTTCTTTCGCTCAGATTGTTCAAAATAGAAGCGGTCTCGTTCATTTCGACCATAAAGGTCGATTCGCCCATCGAAATATTATCGCTCGCTCCCACACGGGTAAAGATTTTATCGATATAACCTATTCGCGCCGCTTCGGCGGGAACAAAACTGCCCATTTGTGCCAAGAGCACAATCAAGGCGGTTTGTCGTAATAGTGCTGATTTACCACTCATATTGGGCCCGGTAATCATTATAATCTGCTGCTCTTCACGATTGAGCAAAACATCATTGGCGATATAGGTCTGACCGAGGGGCAGTTGTTTTTCGATGACCGGATGTCTACCGTTTGTTATTTCCAGTACGGTAGAATCATCGATAGTCGGATGGACATAGTTGTTCTCTTTCGCCAGTTGGGCAAAGCCACAAAGGCAATCGAGCTTTGCGATTTCTTGGGCATTGGTCTGAACGGGCGAAATATATTCTTGCATCCGTAAGACCAACTGCGAAAAAAGTTGCTGTTCAAGAAGCTGTATCCGTTCTTCGGCGCCTAAAATTTTTGCCTCGTATTCCTTAAGTTCTTCGGTAATGTATCTCTCGGCACTCACCAAGGTCTGCTTACGGATCCATTCTTGGGGTACTTTGTCTTTGTGTGTATTACGTACTTCGATATAGTAACCGAAAACATTGTTGGAGGCTATTTTTAGGGAAGTAATTCCTGTACGTTCGGTTTCTCGGGCGAGCATTTTGTTCAGATAATCTTTTCCCGAAAAGGCCAAGTTTCTGAGTTCGTCCAATTCTGGGGAATAGCCATCGGCGATGGTTTTACCTTTTGACATATTCACGGGGGCTTCTTCATCGAGCATCTGCTTGACCTTGTTTCTAAGGGCATTACAGGTATCCAATCGGTCGGAAATCGATTGAAGGGCATCATCGTTACTTATGGAAGTCAGCTGCTTGATGGGTACAATGGCTTCCAATGAATTTTTAAGCTGAACAACTTCTTTCGGATTGATTTTTCCAGTAGCTACTTTCGAGATCAACCGCTCAAGATCGCCCATCTGCTTAATTGAGAGCTGCAACTTCTGTAGAATATCCTCTTCCTCTTTTAAATGACGAACGACCTGATGTCTTCGTTTTATTGTATCGACATTTTTTAATGGAAGTGCCAACCACCTTTTTAAGAGCCGCCCTCCCATGGGAGAAAACGTCTTGTCGATTACATCTAAAAGGGTAACACCGTTCGGGTTGTTCGAACGATAAAGCTCTAGATTTCTAATCGTAAAACGATCCATCCAAATATGCTCCTCTTCGGTAATTCGTTTGAGGGTGTTGATATGCTGTAGCTGCCGGTGCTGGGTTTCCGAAAGGTAATGCAAAACGGTTCCGGAAGCGATAATGCCATGGTTGAGATGGTCGACCCCAAAACCTTTCAGCGTGTTGGTCTTGAAATGGTTGGTCAAGGTCTCCAAGGCGTAATCTTCTTGAAACACCCAATCTTCCATAAAAAAGGTATGGAACTGGTTTCCGAAAATCTCCGTAAAATCTTTCTTATGGGTTTTGGATACCAGCACCTCGTTCGGTGCAAAGTTTTGGAGCAGCTTATCGATTTGTTCCTCGCTACCCTCGGAAGTGAGAAATTCACCGGTCGAGATATCCACGAAGGAAATCCCGAGCAATTTTCGGCCAAAATGAACGGAACAGAGGAAGTTATTGGTCTTGGAATTGAGAATATCGTCGTTCATGGCGACCCCGGGGGTAACAAGTTCCGTTACGCCACGTTTCACAATGGTCTTGGTCATTTTTGGGTCTTCGAGCTGATCGCAGATAGCGACTCTCTGGCCCGCTTTCACCAATTTGGGTAGATAAGTATTCAATGAGTGGTGCGGAAACCCGGCCAGCTCTGTACGGTCACCGCCATTATTACGATGTGTTAGGATAATGCCCAATATTTTGGAGGCCTTTACTGCATCTTCGCCGAACGTCTCGTAAAAATCACCCACACGGAACAGCAATAGCGCATCAGGATATTTCGTCTTGATACTATTGTACTGCCGCATCAAAGGAGTTACCCTCTTTGTTTTTTTCGTTGTCGCCACCCTTATTTCTAATAGTTTTTCATTCTAACTTCGTGCACAAACGAATGTACTATTTTACCAAAGGAATCCCGACCGTTGTTGATATTTTGATAATAACTTTATCTTTGAAAAGACCTACTGGATGTTGCATCGTACAGTTACCCATTACGCATAATGGGCTGCAAGGTGTCGTCGCACCAGCGCTCTCCTTGTAGGTTTAGTAAGTTTGAGGGTAAGCAGACCTGTCAGATTAATGTTTGATGGTGAAATTGATTGATTATTATGAATAGAGATGCCTTTGGAAAGAACCCTAACAGGTCTAAATGCATAACTTTAACCTCGCAAAATGCGAAAACTAAAAAACGAGGAACTCGGCCGATTGAATGTCGATAGTTTTAAGCAGGCCAAAAAAACTCCTATTACCATAGTGTTGGATAACGTTCGTAGCCTGAACAACATCGGTTCGATCTTCCGTACTGCGGATGCTTTTTTAATCGAGAAAATCTATCTCTGTGGCATTACCGCCGTTCCCCCGCATAAAGATATTCGAAAGACGGCCCTAGGAGCAACGGAAAGTGTGGCCTGGGAATACCGCAAAAGTACCGAAGAGCTTGTCGACCACTTAAAATCTGAAGGTTATGTGGTTTTGGCCCTTGAGCAAACGGAAAATGCCCAGATGTTACATACATTTCAGATTGACAGTACACAAAAATACGCTTTGATCTTTGGTAATGAAGTAAAGGGGGTAGCTCAAGAAGTCGTAAATCGATGTGACGGGGCGATAGAGATTCCGCAATACGGGACAAAGCATTCCCTCAACATCTCCGTCAGTGCCGGTATAGCCGTTTGGGATTTTTGGTCAAAGTTGATAGGGCATAAAAGACTTTAAGCGGGTAACCTTACTGCAAACTTTAGAATTTTGTCGATGATGACCTCATAATCTTCCTCTCGCTCCACGAAATCTAAATCACCCAATTCGATAACCAGTTTGTTCTGTTCAGGATATCCTTTGATAAATTCAAAATAACCCCTATTTATTTTCTCGAGGTATTCGGCTTCGATGTTCTGTTCGTAATCCCTGCCCCTCCTTTTAATGTTTTCCAAAAGACGGTCCGTAGTCTGATAGAGAAAGACGTAGATTTTCGGTTTTTTTACCTCTTTGTACATTAGGTTGAAAAGCTTTCGATAAAGCTTGAACTCATCTTGCTGCAAGGTAACGCCTGCGAATATCAATGACTTGTAGATATCGTAGTCGCTGACCATAAAATTCTTAAAAAGATCGTACTGCGAAGTGTCGTCCGTAAATTGTTGGTAGCGGTCGGCCAGAAAAGACATTTCCAGAGGAAAGGCATAACGTGATTGGTCTTCGTAGAATTTGGGAAGAAAAGGGTTGTCGGCAAAGCGCTCCAGCACCAGTTTGGCATTGAAATCTTCCGCAATCTTATGGGCCAAGGTGGTCTTTCCGGCACCGATATTGCCCTCAATCGCTATAAAGTTGGTATGTGCAAAAAGCTCGTCCCTACTTTTATAAAGCCGATGGGGTATTTTTTCAAGCTTTCCCTTGTCCTTGCATTCTTGAATCAGGTTGCGGGTGTCTTTATTGACGACGGGATGATAAAACTGCGGCGCAATATCGGCTAAAGGTTTGAGAACGAACTTTCTGAAGCACATTTCAGGGTGCGGAATGATCAAGCTTTCCGATACCAATGTCTCCCGTTCATAATACAGAATATCGATATCGATACTCCGTGCTCGGTACCCATCTTCTTGATGGCGTATTCTACCCATTTTGGTTTCCAAGTCCAAAAGGTTCTCCAAGAGTTTGGCAGGCTGCAGTGACGTCTTCACGGAAATACAGATGTTCATAAAATCATCCGATTCAAAACCCCATGAACTGCTTTGGTATACCGGCGATATGCGCTGCACCCTACCAACCGAGTTATGAATGGAGAATATTGCAGCCTGTAGGTTGTTCAGAGTATCGCCCAAATTACTTCCGAGCGATAGATATGCAGTTTTGAGGTCGGCCATAATGTAGGACAAAGTAACAAAAAGTAGAGGGGAAGTTCATCTATCCCAACTGAATTTTTTTAGTTAAGAACCGAATTTTTCCTTGTCTTGTCTTGAAAATATTTCGTTGCATACATTGTCGAATTGTTTGCCTTGTGGAAATTACTGTTATCCCCTTTATACCGGAATCGATTCGTAAAACAGAAAGTAGTGCGGAGTTCATTATCTTTGACCAAATAAATGCGAACCTAAGTTTTAATGAAATTTTTAAGAAATCTTCTCGCGGCGATAATCGGGTGCCTGGTCGCCTTTGGTATTTTATTCATCATGTTCTTCATTTTTGCTAGTATTGTCGGCAATGCCGAAGATGCGGTATCGATAAAGAAGAACTCGATACTCGAACTGCAATTTCAGCAACCTATCAGCGACTATGTGGGCGATAATGCCCTCGATCCCTTTGCCGGAGCCTTTTTCGAGCAGTCTCAGGGCCTAGATGAAATACTACATGCCATAACGGTCGCCAAGGATGATGATGATATTAAAGGAATAAGCATAAATAATAACTTTATCATTGCCGGTCTTGCACAGACACAGGCCATTCGAAAAGCCTTGAAAGATTTTAAGGAAAGTGGCAAGTTTATCTATACCTATGGGGATTTCTACATGCAAAAGGACTACTATTTGGCCAGTGTGGCCGATTCCATTTTTCTGAATCCTGTCGGTGCACTCGATTTTCGAGGCCTTTCTTCGGAAGTACTTTTTTTCAAAGATCTTCAGGAAAAGTCGGGCATAAAAATGGAAGTCATCCGTCATGGAAAGTATAAAAGCGCCGTGGAGCCTTTTATTGCGAACGAGATGAGCGAGGCCAATCGCACCCAGATAAAAGAATTGATCAGTTCGTTATGGAATTCGATGGTCGATGATATTGCGGAGGGCAGAAGTATACGCCCCGAAAATTTGAACACTATTGCCGATACTTTAGGAGGAAGATCACCGGAATTCGCAAAGACAAGCGGACTAATCGACGATGTAATTTTTTATGACGAGTACGAAAAAAAGCTAATGAATGCGGTCGATTCGACATCCGACAAAGATTTTAACATTGTTTCGCTGTACGATTATGTGATTCGCTCGAATAAAAAAATCATCCAAAAGGGAGAAGATAAGATAGCGGTAGTCTTTGCACAGGGTGAAATTTTATACGGCGAGGGCGGCCCTGATGTAATCGGTCAGGGTATTATCAACGAAGCTATCATTAAGGCTAGGGAAGATGAAGATGTGAAGGCCATCGTACTTCGGGTCAATTCCCCTGGGGGCAGTGCGCTTACTTCCGATATCATTTGGCGCGAGGTAGAACTAACAAAAGAAAAAAAACCGGTCGTGGTCTCCATGGGCAATGTAGCTGCTTCTGGGGGCTATTATATTGCCGTCGGGGCCGATAAGATTTTTGCCGAACCGACCACCGTCACCGGATCTATAGGTGTTTTCGGTACGGTACCCAATATAACCGAATTGGCCGCTGACATAGGTATTAATGCCGAACAGGTCGGCACCAATAAGAATTCGGTCGAATATTCGGTTTTTGAGCCGATGACCGATGATTTCCGGAAAACGGTACAGGAAAGTATTGAAAGTACCTACGATACTTTTTTGCAACGGGTATCCCAAGGGCGTGATATTTCAATAGCCGAAGCCGATAGTCTAGCGCAAGGTAGGGTCTGGAGCGGGGTAGATGCAAAACGAATAGGACTGATCGACGAACTCGGTAATTTGGAAGATGCCATAAACGAGGCCGCAAAAATGGCGGAACTTAGCGAATATGGAGTGAAAAAATTCCCAAAGTATAAAACTGGCCTTGAACGGCTTCTAGAAGATATGGGCGGTGCCAGTGCCAAGTTAAAAAAGGATTTTATCGAAGAAGAAATCGGTACTGAAGCCTACTTGACTTTGAAACAGATCAAATCGGCCATGCAACAACGCGGGGTTCAAGCCAGAATGCCTTTTATTCTTGATATCAAGTAGCTCATAGTCGATGACCCTTAAGGATAAGAAGCTCGCGTATAAAATTTACCTCTACCTCGGTGCATTGTTCATCACTTCTTTGGTGGTCTCCAATTTAATTTTCCAGAAATTTTTTTATTGGAATCCTTTTGGTAATGTCACTGTTTTTGGGGTTTCTTTATTTGAGATTTCCGTTGGTATTTTACCGTATCCCATAACTTTTCTGATAACCGACGTAATTTCCGAGATTTTTGGTCGTAAGAAGGCCAACCAGATTGTCACGGCGGGAATCTTCGCTTCCTTTTTTTCGATGGGTATTATTTTGATATCCGAGGTCGCACCGGCCATTGAATCGTCGCCCATTGATGATAAGACGTTTACAAAGGTCTTTGCCCTTTCGCCCTTGGCGGTATTCGCTTCTATGATCGCTTATCTTTTTGCACAATATGTCGATATTGCCATTTACCATTTTTGGAAACGGCTGACCGACGGCAAATACCTTTGGCTACGTAATAATTTTTCGACCTTTCTTTCACAGTTTATCGACACCTTTACGGTTGTGGGGCTTTTGTGTGTTTTTGGCATTTTGCCCTGGGAACTATTTTTCGGTCTTGTGGTCAGCGGCTTCCTTTTTAAGATTTTTATAGCATTTATTGACACTCCTTTCCTTTATTTATTCGTATATATCTTAAGAAAACGGTTCAAACTTGCCGTTGGAGAAGAAATTGAATTAGAGATATAATATTCGAAACTTTTTCGAGTTGTATCGCTAGTACCATCCATCACCACCAATGGGTCAAGACTTTTGCCGAGACAGTCGAGTGTACGAGCATTTTTTCGGTGTTTAGAATAATAGTTTTCCCCAAAAATTGGAATTTTAAAAGGATATGAAAAAAAAGATATTTAGAATTATAGGAATCTTCTTCTTACTGATTATTGCCATTTTAATAGCGGCCCCTTTTTTTCTGGAAGCTAAGATCGGCGATATCATCAAGAACAATGTCAACAATAACGTAAATGCAAAGTTCGATTTTTCTAAGGCTGATTTGAGCTTGATCGGCAGTTTTCCGAATGCTGAGGTAAGTTTGAAAGAGGTTACTTTGATAAACAAGCCCCCCTTTGAAGGCGATACGCTTTTTGCTTCAAATGAAATAGCCCTAAAGATGGGTGTTGGAGAACTTTTTAAGGGTAGCAACGAACCTATCGGCATCAAAAGCCTTATCGTCGATGGCGCACTTCTGAACATAAAAATAGACAAAGCGGAAAATGCCAGTTATGACATCGCAGTCGATGATGACACCGTAGAAGAAACTTCATCGACCGAAACTACCGAAGGTTTCAATCTCGACCTGCAGGCGTATTCTATTACCGATGCTAGAATCGTTTACGACGATAGGGCAGCAGGTATGCGTTTTGAGATTTCAGAAATGCAGCATGAGGGCAAGGGCGACCTTTCCCTCGAAAAATCAGAACTACAGACCTTGACCGATGGTTTGGTATCCTTTGAGATTGATAATACCAATTATCTAAACAAAAATAAAATCAAATTGGATGCCCTCATTGGAATCGATTTGAAAGAAAACAAGTATTCTTTCCTGAAAAATGAGGCATTGGTGAACCAATTACCGTTGGTCTTTGATGGCTTTGTAAAAGTGAACGATAATAATCAAGAAATTGATATCAGTTTTAAAACCCCTTCCTCTGATTTCAAGAATTTTTTGGCGGTTATTCCCGAAACGTACTCCAAAAATATCGAGAACGTAAAAACAACCGGAAATTTTATGGTAGAGGGCAAGTTTAACGGTATCGTTGACGAAACCCATATTCCTAAATTCAATGTCAAGATCAATTCGGAGAACGCCTCTTTTAAATATCCCGATCTTCCAAAATCGGTACGTAACGTATTTATCGATACCAAAATCAACAATACAACTGGTATTGCCGAAGACACCTATGTAGATATCGATAAATTATCTTTCATGATCGATGAGGATAAGTTTAATATGACGGCCCATGTCAAAGAATTGATGGGCAATACAAAAGTAAACGCCCATATCGATGGCCAAATGCACTTGGCGAATATTGCGAAGGCCTATCCCGTTCCTGCAGATTTGGATTTAGAAGGATTGCTGACTGCCGATGTGACTACGACTTTCGATATGGCTTCCATCGAGAAAGAACAGTACGAGAACACCCAGACCAATGGTAATTTGAGTGTTCGTGATTTCGAATACAATTCCACCGAAATGGCCCATCCAGTAAAGCTAAAAGCTACGGCATTGACCTTCAATCCGAAAACGGTAACCCTGAATGAATTGAATGGAACTACAGGTCAGACAGATTTTAATGCAACGGGAACGATAAATAATCTCTTAGGATATCTCTTCAACGATGAAAAAGTAGAAGGGAATTTCGACCTGCAATCGAATACATTTGCCCTTGACGATTTTATGGTAGAAGATGAAGTGGTTTCTGCGGATAAGGAAGCGGAAAATAAAAAAGAACCTGAAACGGATGGGCCGTCGACCGAAGAAAAAATAAAGATTCCTTCTTTTTTGGATGCGAATATCAATGCATCGGCGAATACCGTGCTTTATGATAATATCGTTTTAAAGGATGTAAAGGGAAATTTGCGCATCAAAGATGAAAAAGCGATACTTTCGAATATGACCTCGTCGATATTCGATGGTAAAATGGCCTTTAACGGCGAGGTCTCTACAAAAGAGGAAACGCCCACATTCGCCATGAAACTCGATATGGAGAAATTGGAGATTGGCGAAACCTTTAATTCTTTGGAACTTTTTAAGGCAGTCGCACCGATTGCACAGATATTAAAAGGAAAGCTGGACTCCGACATTCAACTTTCAGGAAATTTGACCGATGACCTATTGCCAGATTTGTTGACCCTAAGCGGTAATATTTTGGCAAACGTGATGACGCGCGAAATCAATTCCGAAGAAGCGCCCTTACTATCGGCTTTGGACGGTAAACTCGATTTTGTCGACCTAAAAAAATTGAATCTTGATGAACTAAAAACGAAACTTTCGTTCGAGAACGGCTTGGTAAGTGTAAAACCGTTCACTTTAAAGTACCAAGACATCGCCATCAATGTGGGTGGAAAACATACTTTCGACAAAAAATTGGATTATAAAGCCACGATGGAAGTACCTGCAAAGTATTTGGGTGGCGAAGTAAACAAACTGATCGCGCAGATCGGGGACGACAAACTCGAAGATCTTACGATTCCCGTTGTTGCCAATATCGGCGGTGAATATTCAAATCCGAATGTTTCTACGGATCTTAGTTCGGGCATAAAGTCACTGACGAGTCAATTGGTAGAAATACAGAAACAAAAATTGATCAATAAAGGAAAGGACAAGGCGAAAGATTTGATCGGGGATGTCTTGAACAAAAACAAATCCGATAAAGATTCGACTCGAAAAGACCCCGCCAAAGAAGGTGTAAAAGAGGTTTTGGGAGGCCTTCTAGGCGGCAATAAAAAAGATTCCGTAGCGACTAAAGCAGATTCCATTGCTCCCGAGAAGAAAGAAGAAGACGTGGTAAAAGAGAAAGCCAAGAATATTCTAGGTGGTCTTCTGGGCGGAAAGAAAAAAGATTCCGAAAAGAAAGACGGCAACTGAGCAGACCTTGATCACAGTATATTGGGGGTCAGGTCACTGAGCGTGGTCACCGAGCGTAGCCGAAGTGCAGCGAATTTCCTTGTAGGTCTGACCCAATCAAATCAAACTTCAACCACCATTTTACCTTTGTTCTTCCCCTCAAAAAGGTCAATAAAAGCCTGTGGTATGTTTTCAAAGTCTTTTACGATAGTTTCTTCATAAGTGAGTTTGCCAGTTTCCATCCATTGTGAAAGTTGTTGAATGGCAGGTCCATATTCCTCGGCGTGATCTCTGACCAAAAAGCCGTGCATCACGACTGTTTTTCGCACGAGTATACCTTCATATCTTGGTCCTGTGGGAATTTCGGTAGCATTGTACATGGAAATCGCACCACAGTTGATCACACGACCATTTTTATTGATATTATTCATCGCAGCATCTAGGATTTCTCCGCCTACATTATCGTAATACACGTCTACCCCGTTCGGACAACAATCTGCAATGGCTTTTTGTATATTATCGGTGGTGTTGTAATTGATACCTCGGTCAAAACCGAATTTTTCTTTCATCAAGGCTAGTTTTTCGTCGCTTCCGGCGATACCTACTACATGGCAGCCCTTGATTTTTCCAATTTGCCCTACCGTGCTACCCACTGCACCCGAAGCGCCCGAAACCAAAAGCGTTTCCCCTTCTTTAAGATTTGCTATCCGGTCCAAGCTGATATAGGCGGTTAGTCCGGTCAGGCCGAAAATACCTAGATAGGCCGACAGAGGTGCTTTTTCCTTGTCTACTTTGTTCAATCCAGTACCGGAAGAGACTTGGTATTCTTTCCATTTCAACATACCGCTAACAAACTCACCCTCTTCAAAGTGGCTATTTTTTGAAGCGATGACCTCGGCAACTATGCCCGATTCGATGGGTTTGTCTAGTTTGAATGGTTCGATATACGATTTCACGTCACGCATTCTGCCACGCAGGTATGGGTCGACCGATACATATTTTGTTTTCAGCAAAATTTCTCCCTCTTTGGCAACAGGCTTTTCTTCAGAGGTGAATTCGAAATCACTTAGTTTTGGAACGCCGACAGGCCTATTTTTAAGCTTTATGATATTGTTCATTTCGTGTTTGTTTAGACATTTAATATAGAAATAGAATTGATGCTGGATTTGCTCGCTGCATCCAATTGATTGTTATTTCAGTGATACTAAGCCTTAGCGTTAGGCGATCGTGAGAGAAACGTAGTATCCCTCGTTTGCGCGCACATTGAAAACAGTATCGTCTTCGAAAATGAAATACTGCCCTTTTACTCCTTTTAAACGACCTTTGTATGTGGGTGTCTTATCGAGATTTAGACTTTTGACCTTTTCAGGATATTTCAGCACAGGAAATTCCAGATTGGTTTCGGTGTTGGAGGCAATAAAATAGTCGGTCGCTTCTTCAGGAATGTACTGTTTTAATCTGTTTCGCCAAGCCATCAAATCTTCGTCTTCCACAGTATTGGTAAGCATCTTCCGCCAGTTGGTCTTGTCTCCGATATGGTCTTTTAACGCTACTTCGGTTATACCCGCTAGGTAGCGATTCGGTACTTCAACGATTTCAATGGCCTCATGGGCACCTTGGTCGATCCAACGTGTGGGTACCTGAGATTTTCGGGTGACCCCGACTTTGATATTGCTCGAGTTCGCCAAATACACAATATGGGGCTGCAGCTGCACTTTTTTTTCGTATTCCAGATTCCTATCCTCCTTGTCTAAATGTGCTGTGCTCAGTTCGGGGCGCATAATCCAATCTCCAGCGGAAGGTATTTCATAAAAGCAAGTTTTGCAGAACCCCTGCCGGTATATCGGGCGATTACGGCCGCAGTTCAAGCACTGAAACTTCACAAAATTGATTTGCAGTTCTTTGTCCAGTATTTGGTTTATATTTAAAAAATCGTTTTCGAAAACCATATAATATTGTATGGGGCTCCCGATTTCGGTTTGCATTTTTCGTAGTACGCCTTCGTAATGCATAAAAGATTTTTGATTTGAATATGATATGAATTAAGCCTATTTTAGGTCGAATTCTATAAACGAGTTCGCAGATAAAGATACCCAAAAATGCCGATTCCGCTGTTCAATTCGATTGCTTCTTGGTTATTGAAAAAACGCTATCATCAGATAGAACTTTTTTTGAAATATCCCGAAGAAGTACAACAAGAAGTACTGCAACAACTTTTAGAAATAGCAGAAGATACCGAGATAGGCCAGCGCTATGATTTTGAATCGATTTCGAACTACGAGGCTTTCCGCGATAGGGTGCCGATTGTTTCCTACGAAGAAATAGAACCGGTAATTGAACGTACCAGGCGTGGCGAGCAGAATATCTTCTGGCCGACCAGTATAAAATGGTTCGCAAAAAGTAGCGGTACGACCAATGCAAAAAGCAAGTTTATACCTGTTAGTAGTGAAGCGTTGGAAGACTGTCATTATAAATCGGGTAAAGACCTGTTATGTTTGTATCTCAATAATAATGAAGATTCTCAACTCTTTACCGGAAAAAGTTTAAGGCTCGGGGGAAGTAAGGAACTCTATGAAGACAATGGTTCTTTTTTCGGCGATCTTTCCGCTATCTTAATTGACAATATGCCTTTGTGGGCCGAGTTCAGTAGTACGCCCAGCAGCAAGGTTTCTTTGATGAGCGAATGGGAAAGTAAACTCAAGGCCATTATTCAGGAAAGCACCCAAGAAAATGTAACCAGCTTGGCGGGCGTGCCATCTTGGATGTTGGTATTGCTCAATAACGTTATGGAAGAAACGGGCAAGGACCATCTTTTTCAGGTCTGGGAGAACCTTGAGGTCTATTTTCATGGTGGGGTAAGTTTCAATCCGTATAAAGAGCAGTATAAAAAATTGCTCCCCAGAAAGAACTTCAAGTATTATGAGATTTATAATGCTTCAGAAGGATTCTTCGCCATTCAAGACCGCAATAATGCCGATGACCTTTTGCTTATGCTCGACTATGGAATTTTTTACGAGTTCATCCCGGTCGATGTATACGGAACGGAAAGTCAACAGGCAATTCCGCTGTGGGAAGTCAAGACCAATACCAACTATGTAATCATCATTACCACCAATTCTGGCCTTTGGCGTTATAAAATAGGGGATACAGTGCGTTTTACCTCTACGGCTCCGTACCGTATTAAGGTTACCGGTCGCACCAAACATCATATCAACGTTTTCGGGGAAGAGCTCATTATTGAAAATGCCGAGGAAGCCCTAAAAAATGTTTGTAAAAAGACCGGAAGTGAAATTAAGGACTATACCGCTGGCCCTATTTTCATGTCGGGCAGGGAAAAGGGCGCGCATGAATGGATTATCGAGTTTAGAAAGCCCCCCGAAGACCTGGACTATTTCACCGAATTTTTGGATAATGCCCTTAAATCGTTGAATTCCGATTACGAGGCAAAGCGTTATAACAATATTACCTTAAAAATACCGAAGGTACATGTGGGTCGAGAGAATCTTTTTTACGACTGGTTAAAATCAAAAGACAAGTTGGGCGGCCAACATAAGATTCCCCGATTATCGAATAAGAGGGACTACATCGAAGAATTACTTCAAATGAACAAATAAATAGCGATATTCGCCGTTTAATGTGCAAATTGAGCGTTCAAAACCTAATCGAACGATAATTTAAGCATAAAGCTATGGCAGAAAGACTTGTGATTTTGTCCGATATGTGGGGCACAAAGAAAGGCCTCTGGATCACATCTTACCTCGGGTATCTACAGCAATATTTTAATATTACATTTTACGACTGTCAGCAATTGGCCAATTTAGATGTAAAGGTACACACAGAAGAAAACATTCATGATGCCTTTGTAAACGGCGGTATAGATACGGCCGTAGCACACCTATTGAAGAAGGAAAAAGAACCTGCCCACTATTTGGCTTTTAGTACCGGTGGAACGATAGCTTGGAAAGCTGGTCTTTTGGGGCTGCCCATGAAGTCTTTGTATACGGTTTCTTCGACCCGAATTCGCTCAGAGGCCAAAAGACCTTCGTGTTCGACTAGAACGTTGTTCGGCGATAGCGATATTTATAGACCAAAAGCTACGTGGTACAAGAACCTGGGTCTAAAAAACGAACTGATTAAAGGTTTCGGCCACGAGATGTATGCAGATGAGAAGATAATCAAAAAAGTCTGTTTGGATTTATTGGATACTGTTACACATAAAGTGACGGACAAGACAAAAGAAAAAGCAGTTTAATAGATGATGTAAAACTCTTGGCTTCAGAACCAAGACCTTAATATTGACCAGAATAAGTTATTAGTGGTGCTATATGGAAAATATTTCTATTAGTGCCACTTTTTTGTGGAATGCTTTCTCGAAGTCGAAGTTCTAAATGGTTGGAACGTTTTTAGTTTTATCAACCGCCTAACAACACATTCGTTTATAGCTTATTCTCTCTATTCTCTTCTCTTTGCCCTTTTCCCAGAACTTAATTCCTTTCCTCGATATACATCTGGCGTACTTTTTTGAAAAGGTCTGAAGAGTACACGAAATTCGTCACCGCTTCATTGTCGGTCTTAAAGATTTCTTTGTTGGTACCTTCCCAAGCTTTAAGTCCATCTTTCAGGAAAATGATTTTCTTTCCGATTTCCATCACCGAGTTCATGTCATGGGTGTTGATTACCGTTGTGATGCCGTATTCTTCGGTAATTTCTTGAATAAGGTTATCGATTACTATAGCTGTTTTCGGATCTAAGCCAGAGTTAGGCTCATCACAAAATAGATATTTGGGTTTCATAACGATTGCACGCGCAATCGCCACTCGTTTTTGCATTCCGCCCGATATCTCCGAGGGATATTTATGGTGGGCATCCACCAAATTGACTCTTTTCAATACAAAGTCCACACGCTCTTGCATCTCTGATCTAGACTGTTTCGTAAACATTTCCAAAGGAAACATTACGTTGCCTTCAACGGTCATCGAATCGAAAAGGGCGCTTCCTTGAAATACCATACCCATTTCTTGGCGTAGGTCGCGTCTTTGTTCATCTGAAAGCTCTGAATAAACTTGTCCGTCATAAACGATGGTACCTTCTTCCGGTGAAAAAAGTCCCAAAAGACATTTTAGAAAAACAGTCTTTCCCGATCCGCTTTGGCCAATGATAAGATTGGTCTTTCCTTTTTGAAAACTCGTAGTTATCCCTTTAAGTACATGGGCATCACCAAAAGACTTATGTATGTCGTTTACTTCGATCATCAGCCCAGTAAAAGTTGTGTGAGTATATAATTTGCAACAATGATCACCACGCTTGTCCAAACAAAGGAGGTCGTACTTGCTTTACCCACCTCCAAGGCTCCACCTTTCATATAAAATCCATGAAAAGAAGGTACAGTTGCCAACACGAATGCAAATACCAAAGTCTTGATAAAAGCATAGGTGACATGAAAGGGGTTAAATTCAAGCTGAACGCCTTCCACAAAATCGGCACTTGTGCTGTAGCCGCCGAATACAGCAGCTATCCAACCTCCAAAAATACCTACGTACATTGCTATAGAAATGATGAACGGGTATAAAAAAAGCGCAATGATTTTTGGAAAGACCAGATAATTCAGGGCATTAACACCCATAACTTCCAAGGCATCTATCTGTTCGGTAACACGCATAGTGCCTATGCTCGATGTAATATAGGAACCCACTTTACCCGCCATGATAATAGAACAAAAAGTCGGTGCAAATTCTAGTATAATAGATTGTCGCGTAGCGAAACCCACCAAGTTCTTGGGTATAAATTCACTGGTAATGTTCATTGCGGTCTGAATGGCCACTACGGCACCCATAAAAAAAGCGATAAAAATCAAAACCCCTAAAGACCCAAAAATAAGCTCATCTATCTCCTTTAAGATCAACGCTTTCATGATCCGCCACTTGGTAGGCTTTTTAAAGACCTCCTTTATCATAATGGCATAGCTGCCAATCGATCTTAGGTAGTTCATGCGATAAGAAATCGATTCGTTTGACACAAAAGTAGCAATAAACAAGTTGATTTAACTTACTATTAAAGTTTAAAGGGGTAATTTATTTACTTTTACCAGAGGCTATTTAGAAATGTCCACTTAAGAAGAACTACATTATGCAAATGCGAATTTTCACTTTATTTTCTCTAATTTTTATCCTCTTTTTTACGGAAAGTTTTGGGCAGCGGAATTCAAAAAATGGCGAGAGCAATGAACTGAAAACAACCCCAAAATTGGTCGTAGGTATTGTAGTAGACCAGATGCGGTACGACTATATTACCCGTTTTTGGAACCACTATGGGAAGGATGGGTTCAGGCGATTTGTCGATGCCGGTTTTAATTGTAAGAACACCCACTACAACTATGCCCCCACAAGTACCGGACCTGGCCATGCCTCTGTCTATACAGGTACAACACCGGCTACTCATGGAATTATAGGAAACAATTGGTACGACAAGGTATCGGGCACAGAAGTATACTGCGCCTCCGACTCTACCTATACATCGGTAGGTACAACTACCGATGCCGGTCAAATGTCACCGCATCGCATGAATGTCACTACAATTACCGATGAGCTGCGGTTGCACACCCAAATGCGGGGAAAGACCATAGCGATTGCCTTAAAGGATAGGGGAGCGGTATTGCCCGGAGGTCATACTGCAAATGCGGCCTACTGGTTTAATGGTGGTGTTGAGGGCAATTGGATCAGTAGTTCGTATTACATGGAAAAACTTCCAAATTGGGTGGAGAAGTTTAATAAATCAAGAAAAGTCGAACAATACAAAAAGGCTTGGACTACCTTAAAAAATAGTAATCTGTATATAGAAAGTGGCTCCGATAACAATGCCTACGAAGGCCTTTTCGAAACTGAAAAATCGGCCACTTTTCCCCATAGTACACCGAATCTATTGAACAAGAAAAAAGATTTTGAAATCATCAAGTATACCCCTTACGGAAACAGTATAACCACTGATTTTGCCTTGGAGGCCCTGGAAGCCGAAAACCTGGGAGCCGACACCGATACCGATTTTCTGGCCATAAGTTTTTCCAGTACCGATTATGTTGGGCATAAATTTGGGGTCAACTCTAAAGAAGTACAGGATACCTACCTTCGACTGGACGAAGATTTGGCCCGTCTTTTTAATGCTTTGGACAGCAAAGTCGGAAAAGACGATTACACCGTATTTTTGACTGCCGATCATGCTGCCATAAATGTGCCGGCCTATTTAAATGATCAAAAGATTCCTGCACATTATATGGAGTGGGACGATATAAAGACCAAATTTGGCCAATTTTTACGATTTACCTACGGGACAACCGATATTGTCAAGAACTTTTCGAACTATCAATATTTTCTCGACCACAAGGTGATCAAAAACCTAGGCCTGGAGCTTCGGGAGGTGCAGGAAACTATTGCTAAAGAAATGTTGACATACGAAGGTATCGATAGGGCCTACACTGCACATCAAATGTGGCAGAACGATTACAGCCATGGCATTCCGTATATATTACAAAATGGGTACAACCAAAAACGCTCAGGGGATGTTTTAATCGTGCTGCGGCCGGGTACGATTACCTATGGGAAAACAGGCTCCACACATGGGTCACCTCAGGTTTACGATACACACGTACCTTTGCTGTTCTACGGAAAAGGAATCGAACAAGGAAGTACTGTAAAGCGAACCGAGATTTCAGATATCGCCCCGACCGTTGCCTCGCTTTTGGGAATCGCATTCCCCAATGGAACAACCGGCCAACCTATTGCTGAGGTACTGGAGTAAACCGAAACCATGAACGAGCGACCTATTGGTGTTTTTGATTCGGGTGTTGGGGGAACTTCCATTTGGAAGGAAATCCGGAAGCTATTGCCGAACGAGAATACGATCTATTTGGCCGATAGCAAAAATGCGCCTTACGGGGAAAAGTCAAAAGAGAAGATTCTACAGTTCAGTATAAAGAACACCGAACTGTTGCTTGAAAAGGGAAGCAAACTAATTGTGGTGGCCTGCAATACCGCAACAACCAATGCCATTGACCAACTGCGCAAAACTTATGATTTACCCTTTATAGGTATTGAGCCGGCCATAAAGCCCGCTGCCTTGCGGTCAAAATCAAAAACGGTAGGAGTGCTCGCCACCAAAGGCACTTTGTCGAGTAGCCTTTTTCACAACACCGCTCAAATCCATGCCGATGGAATACAAATAATAGAGCGGGAAGGTACAGGCTTGGTTCCCTTAATCGAATCAGGTGAAACGGAATCCGAAGAAGTGCAGCACCTATTACAAGTATATCTGGAGCCGATGCTCGATCAGAATATCGACCATTTGGTCTTGGGTTGTACCCATTATCCGTATCTGATTCCCGTATTGCGAAAAATACTCCCCGAAAACGTTCAGATTATAGATTCGGGGGAAGCGGTTGCACGGCAGACCCAAGCAGTGTTGGAAAAAGCTGGATTACGGACCACTTCAAAAATTAGCGGTACTCATCAGTTCTATAGCAACTCAGAGATTTCAGCACTAAAAAGTCTTCTTGGCGAAGTCGAAGCAGACTTTGAGGTTTCATATTTGGCCTTTTGACAAGCTTTTTTGATAGTGTTTCAAAAAATTTCTTCCTACAGAACTATCCAAAGAAACAGATACTAATCATGAAGCCTTTCAATAATCATAGAAGAAAAATAGTTTACCCCTGTTCTGATGCATTCTTCATCTATAGCAAAGGTGGGTGTATGGGGCATAGCAATAATTCCCTTTTCATTATTAGAACCTCCTAAAAAGAAATAGACGCCCTGAACCTGTTCTTGAAAATATGCGAAATCGTCACTAAATTGAAGTGGAGCGACTCCATATAGGGGAATTGCACTTTGTTCCCCATAGATAGTAGAGATACTTTTCATAGTTTCATTGGTCAATTCTTGATTGTTCAATGGCGTAAACATAACAGGCATATCTTTCTGAAAATTAAATTTGAGGGATATTAATTCTTCGGAATATTTAGAAGATTTTATTTTAGTTTTAATGGATGCTAAGAATCCATTTAGTTTTTCAATATCACTGGCGTCAATCGCTACCCTTACTTTCAAAGTATCATCTGATTTTTTGATGTCGAAATCACTTATCAAAGTAATGTAATCTTTATAAATTGTATTTGGATTGGTTACTCCTATCTCAGGACTGAATAGGTTGTTTAAATCCCAAAATTTAGTACTCGTCCCATATGTTTGGGCACCACTGATTAATTCTTTTGTGAAATTGACTAGAGCGTTTTGTTCACTAGAAGCCTTATATGCTACCTCAATAGCCGTTATGTGGGTAAATACATTTGCCGATTTAGTGGCTATTGTGCCAACTGGGTATGGCGACATATGCAGCGCATAAATTTCGTCTGGTTCGATCAGATTAAATAATCCATCTGCAATCATCATTTGAGCACCTTTGGCATTTTCCTCCGATGGTTGAAAAATAAAATAGATAGTGCCTTCTAAATTTTCTTTCTGGCTAGCAAGAACATTTGCAATGCCCATTCCGATTGTCGTATGGACATCATGACCGCAAATGTGTCTGACACCTTCATTTTCTGATGAAAAATCTACAACATCTGGAATATCTGAAGCAATCGCATCAATATCGGCCCTCCACGCAATTCGTTTCCCGGCCCGACCAGTATTTAAGATACCGACTACACCATAGCCACCAATACCAGTTTTAACTTCTAGGCCTAAGGCTAATAAATAAGCGGCAATCTCTTCTGAAGTTCTTTTCTCTTTCCCCGAAACTTCAGGGTTCATATGAAAGTTTCTGCGGATTTTCACGAGACTATCAAAAATGGTATCCGTACGAGATTGAACCGATTGATGAATTGAAGATGTAGTTGTTACATTTTGACCAAATGTAAACAGGCCATAAAGTAAAAATGGTAAGATTAAAGCCGTTCGAATTCTTTTTGTAGCTAAGGTCATTTTTTCTATGGTTTAAATTAATATGGGTGCAATATCGATTTAAACCTTTCTTCTGAACAGTCATTTTTGCCAGAATATCGCAAAGGGCAGTTGAATTGTAATCGACCGCTCTATTTATTCATCCATTCCTTGAAATGGCCTGTTTTTGGTCTGCTTACAATGAATTCTTGGTCTCGCGAATCTGTGACGGAAAGTTTGACGCGATGGTTAAAATAAGGTGCTATTTTTTGAATGGAAGTTTTTGAAACAATTTGTCCGCGATTAATTTTATAGAATTTTTCTGGGTCTAAAGACGCGAACAGTTCGTCAATGGTTTCATTGATAATGTAACGTTTGCCCAATACCACACCAAAGGTGATGCTATCCTCCGAATAGCAGTACAAAAGCTCCGAGGTCTTGATCTGTACGAATCCGCTACCATCTTTGACCAGTATCCCCTCGCGCTTATTGTGACTTTGTATACTACCGAGCAGTTGCTTTAAGATGGAAGAATCGACGGGAGAAGGTTTGTTGACCTTATCGAATTTGTTCAGGGCATTTTTCAAATCATCTTGCTGAATGGGCTTCAATAAATAATCTACACTGTTGACCTTAAAGGCCTGAATGGCATATTGATCGAAGGCTGTAGTAAAAATGATGGGAGCTTCAACTTCGATTTTTTGAAAAATCTCAAAACTCAATCCATCGGCCAATTGAATATCCATGAACACCAATTCGGGTGTTTTGTTTTTTTGAAACCAAAATACGGCATCTTCTACGGTATCGATTACCGCTAACAATTCGTATTCGAAGCCGGATGCTGTCAGTAAACGCTGCAACTGGTTTGCCGCTCGTTTTTCGTCTTCAATAATCAGTATCTGCATGGCTATTCTTTTTAACAGAAGGTTTTAATAAGGGTAGCGAAACGGTAAATTGCCTCTCTTCATTCACAATTTCAATAGGTTTGCCGGCAATCAGGGAATACCGCTGTTCAATATTCTTAAGCCCCAATCCCGTCGATGGTAGTTGGGTCGATTTTGGTTGTATCTTATTTCGCACGACTAATTTTTCATCTTCGATAACCACATGTATCGACAAAGGTTTGGCATTGGAAATCACATTGTGCTTAATGGCATTCTCCAATAACAATTGTAAACTCATGGGTACGATCATGGTATGCAATGCGGTTTCCGGAATATTCCAATACAGCTTTAGATTATCTCCGAACCGCTCGGCTTGAACATGTATGTAGGCCTTGGCAAATTTCAGTTCATCTTTGATGGTAATTACATCAGCGTTTCCCGATTCCAATAAAAACCGATAGATTTCAGATAGTTTGTCCACAAATTCTTTGGCGTCTTCTTTTGAGTTCTGGTCAATAATATCACGCAGTGTATTTAAGGTATTAAAGAAAAAGTGTGGTTGAGCCTGATTTCGTAGCGCATCCAATTGTGCTTGCACCACAGCCTGCTTCGATTGTTCTTCTTCCCTGACCGATTTTTTGAGCCGTATATAGAAGTAAATCGCCTCGTATATTGCCATCGTCATTACGGTTATTAGAACTATAGATAACAGTACTTTGATTCGTGACTGATAATCCAAAGGGTTAACGCCCGGAATTAACGTCAATAACGATGTTCCAATAAAATCTACAGAAACCACTGTGCAAACAATCGCTATGAAAAACAAGGTAATTCGCTTGGCATCGTCACGGAAAGCAGGGTATTTTTTTCGTAATAAAATCATGCTGTATCTATTGATTGTCCAGTCAACCATGGTAAACAGTAATCCTACCCCCCAACTAAAAATTGCTTCAATAAAGGAAATAGCGTTAAGTGAGGGATTAAAAAGGAAGAATGTGACAAAACTTATGATCAGGATTCCTACAACAGAAAACCAAAAGTCATTGAATCCCAAATATTTTATACGTACTTCTTTATTCATCAATAATATCTTTCGATTATTGGGCGATCAAGGCCATTCCCTGTTTTGCTTGATAAAACGTAAAGCCGATCCATAAGGCGTAGGCCAAAGCGAATAAAGTTACGGCGATAATCTGTTTGCGGTCGGAGGATTTCCATTTTCTGGAAACCCAGAAACCGAAGAACGGGATTATTTGGATACCGTGCAATCCGAAAAAGTGGGCGATACGCAGATCTCCCCCGATGGTGCTCCAGTTGACTAACGGTAGGCCGGCTCCGCCAGATGCCACCCCAATATTGTGGCTTAATTGGGCTATCATCTGGCCGCCTACCCAGCTTCCGAAAAATATGACACACCAACCGAGCAGTATGGCCCATTGCATCGCTTTGCCAGTCTTTAGTTTCAGACGGATTGTGTCAATAATGAACAGGGCCATGATCAAAACAACGGTTCCCGTGAGAACACCCATTGCCATAAATAATATAGCGTCGAAAGGCGTTGATGTATTGTAATGGGATTGTACGCCCCTATACGCCTGTAATGCGATGATGCCCATTTCTACGACCAGCATCCAGACCGTAATGTGGTTGATGATGTTCTTTTTCTTTCGCGAATAGGGATATTTGGTAACCAGATAGCCAACGGTTAAGAGGTAAACACCAATGGAAATTGAGAATTTTAGCGGTTTGATCCAAACGTTCACTCCCATCAGGGTGCGATCATCGATAAGTAAGCCAACGAAACATCCAACAAAAAAGAGGAGCATGATTGCGGCCGACCAGTACATTATAGTGCTCTCCGATTTTATGGTATAAAGCGTTCTTCTTACCATTTTTTTGATTTTAAAAAGTGGTTTGAATAACACGTTTTGGATAGGCGTGCTGTTTGGTAAAAAAGTCCACGACTTGTTATTATCTTGGATGGATACAACGCTATCTGATACCATGTTACCGGATTTTAAACTATGGGATACTATACGGTTGATCTGTGATTTGTTTTCGTACATCATGATTTTTTTCTTTTAAAGGATTGGAGTAGTATGAACAGCAGAAAGCCAACTGGGCCGAACATGAATGTTAAAAAAAGACAGGGGGCTATCAGTAGTTTATGAATACCCAGGGTTTTATTGTTATCCAATATCCACATGCCTACGAGAAGATCAAAAGCGAGATAGTGTACCCAGCCCGCCAAAACGGCGTTTTCTTCTGTGAATAGTTGCATAACGGACGATAGGCTGCCGAAATCCATTTCTCCACCGCCTAAAACGGATTGAATGATATAAATTACGTAAATCACCGATAGTACTATCGGTATGATTTTAAAATCGATAAGATATCGGGTGACTTTCCATTTGGGCAAGAAAATCATCAATATCCACATGGGCAGGGCTAGTAGATTTACTAATGAAAAAACATCGTTCGGTGTCATTGTACTTGGTTTATTTGTTAAAAAGATGCCGTAAAGATGCGTACAAACAGACGTTTACAGAATGAATTTATATTGAACCATCGCTAAAAGCGATTGAATTGTCATGTGCGCGATTAAATACGGAGTGTCACTCTATTTTGGGGAGGTCAGGAAAGAAATTATGGACCGTACCCAGTTTTGATAGGCAGTTCTAAAATTAGGGTAGCCTGCGCCGATTTGAGCATTTCGGCATGTTTCAAAGTAGTACGGTTATGTTATTAACGATAGAAACACCTTTCCACTTTGGATCTGTCACATTGGCCTTTAACCAAATTACGCCGCACCCAGGCTTCCTTGGGTTTAGACGATTGAACTTTATTCAGATTTCTTCTACTGTCTAAATGGAACTGGCAGCATTACATTTTTAGTGCGAATCGAACTGAAGTACTAGTTTATGGCCTTCTCAGATACGTCAAATAAGTAAATGCAAGCTCGTGCCTTTCATCCGTTGGATGAAATTCTTCGGCAACAAGCTCCCAAATGGTATCGTCAATTTCTGGAAAAAAGGTATCCCCACCCTTAAAAGTATGATGTATTCGGGTGAGCTCGATTTTATTAGAGAATTTTTCGCCCTGCCTATAAATTTCACCCCCGCCTATAATGAAGATAAGTGGATGCTCCTTTACCAATTCAATAGCATCTTCGAGGGAGTGTACGACGACGCAATTTTCAAAATTGGTAGTGTAGGTTTTATCCCGGGTCACAATAATATGTTTGCGATTGGGTAGCGGTTTATCAAAGCCGTCAAAAGTCTTGCGCCCCATGATGATAGGGTGACCCGTGGTCAACTTCTTAAAGCGTTTAAAATCGTCCGGCAAATGCCAAGGGAGGTCGCCGTCTTTGGCTATGGCATTGCTTTCGCCTGCGGCGGCTATCATGCATATGGTGTTCAAGGTTCTATTTTTTTATTGATTTTTGACATCGGAAAATCTGTATCGATTTCCTTTTGTATCTCGGCGATACGTTTTTTCTGTTTGGCAACTAGTTTTTCACGTTGGCTACGCTCCCAATCCTGACCCATAAATTTTTGGGTAACAAAAACATTGAAAGCATGAATAACGAATAGAAAGGCCCAAAAGGTAATCGCCCAGATGAACCAATCGTAGGTATCCCAATAGTTCAGTATTTTATTGACAAAGATTAAAAACACGCTTCCGATCAAGAAAATCACAAAATGCACGTACAGTCTTTTCTTCTGTTTTATACGTTTTTGGGCATTTTCCAAAAGCTCGTGTTGCTCAAGGTCGAGTTCCTGTTTATTTTTATTTTTTGAAAACATGCGAAAGAGTACCTTTATCTTACAAAGATACAGCAATCATAAAATACCGCTTCCCGTTGATGGAAAATACCCGAAAGCACTTTCCCGTTCTTAGCCAGTACGTTTACGCGAATACAGCTGCCGCCGGTCTACTTAACGATAGACTTTTAGAGTGGCGCCACGAGCATGACCTTGATTACCTTATTGGGGGCAGTGCCATGAAGACCGAAGCCATGAAAAATAGTATTCCCGAAGTTCGGAAAAGCGTTGCACGTTTTTTTGGCGGTAAACCGGAGCATACCGCATTGGTGCCGAATTTTTCCATCGGTTTGAATATGCTGCTTGAAGGATTGGAAAATGACCAAAAAGTACTTTTGGTCGAAAATGATTATCCCTCGGTCAATTGGCCCTTCGAGTATCGCGGCTATCCGGTTTTCTATGCCAAATTGAACGAAAATCTCGAAGCGAATATTCATGAGTTGGTCCGTTCTGAGAATATCTCGGTATTGGCGTTGAGTCTCGTGCAATGGGTAAACGGAATTAAAATCGATATGGATTTCTTAAAGTCCTTAAAGAATGAATTTCCTGATTTGCTCATAATAGCCGATGGCACCCAATTCTGTGGAACGACGAATTTCAATTTTGAAGATTCCGCAATCGATGTGCTCGGTGCCAGTGCCTATAAATGGCTACTTGCCGGCTATGGCAACGGATTCATGATGTTCAATGCTAATTTTCAAGAAAGATTTTCGGTCAATACCATAGGTTTCAATGCGGCAGACATTAACCTGAACGGAAGAGACCAAGTACGGTTTGCCAAACACTTTGAACCCGGTCATTTGGATACCCTGAATTTCGGAAGCCTAAAATTTTCACTGGATTATTTGGAATCCCTCGGAAAGAAAAATATTGAAGCACAACTTCATACCCTTTCGAAAAAGGCAAAACAAGAATTTACGGAACTCGGGCTTTTAAGCGAGGCCGTGGTGAATAGAAAAACACATAGTACTATTTTCAATGTAAAAGGTGACGATGCCATTTTTCAAAAATTGACCGAAAATAATATCATGGTTTCTCAACGTGGCGACGGAATTCGAATCAGTTTTCATTTTTATAATACCGAAAAAGACATTGGGCAGATTATAAATGTATTGAAAACAGGATTATAGCGTTACAGATTCAAAAAAAATACACGCTCTTATTAGCAGACACTTTTAAATACCACTCGAATTTTATGAAAATGATAAAAATGTGTTAATCGTTGGATATGAGTGTTTTAATCTCCTATTTTTGCGCAAAATTTAAAAACGAATAAATTAATTTAAAAATATTTTATTATGGCAATTTCAAAACAATACTTAAAAACAAAACCGGTTTGTAAGGTAACTTTCACAGTGCCGGCCGAAGAAGCAAAAAAAGTAGCCGTTGTTGGAGACTTCAACAATTGGAAAGCGAACAAAGCAAGTGCCTTGAAAAAATTGAAAAACGGAAACTTTAAAGGCACTTTAGAACTTCCCAAAGAAGGTTCTTACGAGTTTAAGTACATCATCGATGGTGACTACGTCAATGAGCCAGAAGCGGACAGCTACAAATGGAACGACTACGCCGGAGCGGAAAACGCCGTTTTGGAATTATAGTCAAAATTAAAAAAAGAGAAAAGCCGGAACGTTCCAAACGTTCCGGCTTTTTTATTGCCGTCATTGCGAGCGTATTGCCACCCTGAGCGCAGTCGAAGGGCTAAGGAACACATATGCCCTTCGACTGCGCTCAGGGTGACATTTATATTACTTCTCTACAGTAACACCCTTCCAAAATGCCACTCGGTTTTTGATGGCTTTCGCGGCATGGCTAACTTCAGGATAGTACCATGCGGCATCTACATTTTCTTCACCATCGACCTCTAAGGTATAATAAGACGCCACTCCCTTCCATGGGCAGGTCGTATGGGTTTCACTACTTTTAAAAAATTCTTTCTTGATACTATCTTCAGGAAAATAGTGATTGTTTTCGATAACCACGGTATCATCGCTTTCGGCGACTACGGTATTGTTCCAAATTGCTTTCATAAATTATGATTTTATTGTCATTTCGGCGAACCTGCCTGCAGGCTGACAGGGGCGAAAATCTTTTCTATTATTTTAATTAGTTGTTTTTAGTCTTTAACACGCTCATCGCCTGACAAAAACGATATATTTTCAATCCGTAGTTTAATCATTACTATCACATTCATAGATGGAGTAAAATAGATTCGCTTTTACCTTGTATTCTTCTCCACCGGATAGTACGACGAGCTGATTTTTAAGTTTGTCGTACAAAGTGTCATTACCTAAACGGGAACTCAGACAATCATAGCTATTTTTTTCGGATAATAACAAATGGGCAAGATTTGAAGGTGGTATATCTAACGCTATTTCTTCAGAAGCATTATCAATGTAGGCTAAGGCTTGGTTTTTTAGTCCTGAAAAATTTTCTTGATGATTATAGTGGATTTCCTCTTTTTCGTCTCGCTCAAGATCAAGTTTGGAGCGAATAGCGTCCAATAAAATTTCAAAGTCATAAACAATTATTTTAGCCCCGTGATTACTTACCTTGATAACTTCATCAAGCAGTTTTTGTGATTTTGCATAGTAGAGAGAGCCGGCAAAGGTTACGATGTCAAAATGGTGTGCCGGAAAATCGAGACTTTCCCCGTTTCCAAGATGATAAGTTACTTTTGCATGGGTTATGGATTTTTCCAACATAGCTGCACTAGGGTCGGTGGCAATCACTTTCTGACAATATTCGGCCAGAGCAATCGCAGATTGACCCGTACCACAGCCGATATCAAGCCCCCAATCTAACTTGGTATTTTTCGGAATACAACGGTTCAGTATCAGTCGATGCAAGCCCGGCCGATATGCCGAATAGTGGTAGGCCGTTATGCGGTCATATTCCGATGCCATGGTTGCATGCTATCAAGGGATGCCTAATTCAGTTTTCGAAAAACATAATTCTCGTAGCCATTTCCAGGCTCGCTAAAAACAGTCTCGATTTCGAGTCCAGATTTTTTGGCCAACCACTTTATGGTTTGCTCGTCGTATTTCTGCGATATTTCGGTATGGATGGTTTCCCATGGCTTGAAATTTACTTTTAAATCGAGTTTGTCGACGATGACGTTCTGCGCTTCCTTTGCTACCAAATAACTTTTGGCGGTTCCGGTTTCGGGATCGTAAACCTCCCAATGAAGAAATTTTTCAAGATCGAAATTGCCTCCAAGTTCTCGGTTGATGCGCGCCAGTACATTTTTATTGAAAGCGGCCGTAATTCCGGTTGCATCGTTATATGCGTTCAATATCGTCTGCGGATTTTTCTTCATATCGAACCCCACAAAAAGCAGATCGTCATCCTGCATCAATTCTTGAATACTCTTTAAAAAAGTCACGGCCTGCGGATGTAACAGATTACCAATATTGGAACCTAAAAAAAGAATAATTTTTTTGGTACCGTTCTCTGCATTGATTCTTTCCAGCGCCTCAAAATAAGTACCCTGTTGCGGGTCGACATTGACCTTGGGTAGTTCTTCGCCCAGCGATTTTTCAAGACCATCAAGCACATTTTGGCTAATATCGATAGGTTGATACTTAAACTCGAATGCGTTTTCAGAAAAATGTTTTAAAAGAATTTTGGTCTTTTTACCGTCGCCTGCACCCAATTCGATAAGCTTGAATTTTTTGTTTCCTGAGGTAAACAGTTCTCCGATTTCTATCTTGTACCGAGAAAGAATATCGAATTCGCTATCAGTGAGATAGTATTCGGGCATCTGCATAATATCTTGAAACAGCTTATCGCCCTTTTCATCATAGAAATATTTGGAGGATAAATGCTTCGGAAAATCGGTAAGACCTTTAAATACATCCGCTTCGAAAGCGGTTTCAAATAGGGTTTCTGTATGTTCTTGCATAAAAATTAAGTCGAAATTTTTCGTAAAACTATACGGTAGGTTTTTGATGTAGTATCAGAATTGTCCACCGCGTTATCGGGCCAATCGCAATCCGGTATATTGCCACCTGAGGTTGGTCTGAAAAAAATTGCGGTAGGTCGGTCGGGTATGTTTGGTCGAAGTTGCAACGGAACCACCGCGAAGTACTTTTTGGTTGACCATAAATTTGCCGTTGTATTCGCCAAGGGCACCGTCGGCCTTTTTGTAATTGGGGTAGGGCAGGTAGGCACTTTCCGTCCACTCCCAACGAGCGCCCCACGGAAAATGTTGCTGTGCGGCTTCCCATTCGAATTCAGTGGGGAGACGACAGCCTTTCCACTGTGCAAAAGCAAAGGCCTCAAAATAGGAAATATGGGTCACCGGCGCGGCCCAATCGATTTTTTGGAGTCCATTTAGCGTGTAGTTATGCCATTCCCCCTCAATTTTATGCCAATACAGTGGGGCTTCGATAGTATTCTGTTTTACCCAATCCCAGCCCTCGGCGTGCCAGAGGTCGAACTTTTGATAGCCTTTCGCCTCGATGAAGGCGATAAATTCTTGATTGGTAATGAGTTTGTTCGATATCAAAAAGGGATGTAGATACACTTTGTGTCTGCCCAATTCATTATCGTAGCAAAAATCGTCGGAGTCATGTCCAATTTCATAGATGCCCTCTTCCATCGGAATCCATTCTTGTTGGTGTGTTTCCAAGGGATGTTCATGAAAACTAGCGGAATACACGGGAAGCAGCGGATTATTCCCTAAGATATACTTGATATCGGTCAGCAGGAGTTCTTGGTGCTGCTTTTCGTGGTGGACGCCGATTTCCAGTAAATCGTTCAATTTTTGATCCTGATTTTTGCCGAATAATTTTGACATCGCTTTGGTTACATAGTCGCGATAGGCATATACTTTTTCAACCGAAGGTCGAGAAAGGTTTCCACGATCTGACCGCACGACACGCTTACCCACTGTCTCGTAATAGCTGTTGAAAACAAACGCAAAATCGGCATCGAAAATTTGATAGTCTTTCGCAAAAGGTTTAAGAATGAATTCCTCAAAAAACCAAGTGGAATGCCCTAAATGCCATTTCGGTGGAGACACATCTACAACGGGCTGAACCACATAATCTTCGATTTCTAGAGGCTCACAAATTTTTTCGGTGTGCTTTCGCGTTTCTATAAAGAAATCCAAAAGCGAATCGGTAAGAATCATAGCATAGTAATATGGTATAAAGATAAGGAATATCCCAACCGGAGAACAAGCTCGAAAACAATTTAGATGGATGCAAAAACGCTTCTCTATCAAATGCATTCTCCCCCTTCCGATTAATTTGCTATTTTCATGGGGATTTAAAACAATACGCTCAAGCAATGATAAAAAAGCTCTTTTTGGCCGGTATACTCTTTTTATTTTCATTCCACTTTGCTGTATCACAGGAAGTAAAGATGAAGAAAGCCTTCAACGGAAAAAATTTTAAAGGTTGGGTCGTGCCCCAAGAGAACATTTGGTGGTCGGTAACCGATGGTATCATTTTGGCCAAAAGTGGCCCCGAACAAAAAGGTTCGATTTTATGGACCGAAAAACTGTACACCGATTTCATTATCGAGACCGATTTTCTATACGGTGAAGGTACCGTTGACACTGGGATTTTTCTACGTAGCGAAGACCAGCAGATTCAGATGGGCATTTCCGGTTCGTTGAAACGTGATATGACAGGTTCGCCCTATATTCCCGGAAAGGGCTATCCCGTAGAGGCCGAAGGCGTTGCAGAACTGCTCAAGCCAAAAGATTGGAATACCATAAAAATAAAAGCGGTCGGACCTGATTATACCATTTGGCTCAACGGGCAGGAAGTGCTGAACTATACTTCCGAAGATGTGCCGAAAATTGGGTCTATAGGATTACAATTGCATCCCGGGCGCGATATGGAAGCCAGTTTTAAAAATATCCGTATTGGAGAGCTTAAATAGCATTTTTGGAACAAAACTATTCATTGTGCAGATTAGGTTTCAATCGTTCCTTTCTGCCGACGAGCTAGAGTATACCTGTAAACATAGTGGCACTCATAGTTTTGGATAAGTGTTCCTTCCCTTGGCAGGGGAAGGTGGATTGCATCCCGCCATGGCGGGTTAGCAAGACGGAAGGGGTTGAGCGCAAGCCACCGGCCTTTTAGCCGTCACGAGGAAAAGAAAGGAACCATGGTCGTTGCGCCTAGATAAACGCCTGCCCCTCCCTATGGTTCGGGTTCAACCCCTTCCAACCCCTGCGCTACGCTGGGGGCCACCTTCCCCTGCTAGGGGAAGGAACCAAAAAAGATGTGGGTACACCGTAGCTGCCTACAAGTCAGGCTCGATTGTAAATAAGTACGGTTAACCATCTTTTTTGATATGTAATTAGTTGTAGACCTATAAAAGAGTATAATGCGAAAACCAACAAATCGAACCGTCATGCGCTTATTGAATATTTCTTTACTTATGGTAATTTTATTGGGTTCTAGCAAAGGGAATCCAGAAAAGAAAGAAACAGCAAATTTGGAAGCGGAAAATATCCAAAAGAGAATACAATTGGTAGAAAACAAAGCCGAGAAAAAGGTGGATGTGCTTATGGACGGTAAATTGTTTACTTCATACCGTTACCCCGAGAACATCAAAAAACCGGTGCTCTATCCTTTGATTACGCCCAAAGGCACAAAAATTACCCGAAAATTTCCGTTGGAACCTTCCGTCGGTGAGCGCGTTGACCATCCCCATCACGTGGGGGTCTGGTTCAATTATGGCGATGTCAACGGACTCGATTTTTGGAACAATTCCGATTCCATCAAAGTGGAAGATAGAGACCGATACGGTACGATAGTCCATAAAAGTATCACCGCTATTGAAGAAGGCGACGAAGAAGCCCGTTTAAAAGTAACGATGGATTGGCTCGCCCCAGACGGAAAGGTTTTGCTTAACGAGAACACCACCTTTGTATTTCAAGGGAAGGATAGTGTGTACTCCATAGATCGCATTACTGAATTGGCGGCACCGAACGAGGCCGTTGCCTTTAATGATAATAAAGAGGGAGTGCTCGGCATCCGTTTGACGCGCGAACTGGAACATCCCTCCGATAAGCCCGATATTTTCACCGATGCTAATGGAATACCCACAAAAGTACCTGCATTAAACAACGAAGGTGTCAACGGAAATTATATCAACGCCGAAGGTGTTGAAGGCACCGATACTTGGGCGAAAAGGTCTAAATGGGTCAACTTAAGGTCTAACATTGGTGACGAGCAGATTTCACTGGTCATTCTAGATCATAAATCGAATGTAGGATATCCAACCTACTGGCATTCCCGCGGGTATGGCCTATTTGCGGCCAATCCTTTGGGTCAAGCTGTTTTTAGCGATGGAAAGGAAACGCTGAATTTTAAGCTGGAAAAAGGCGAAAGTACCACCTTTAAGCATCGCATTCTTGTGGCCAGTACCGAATTGGATAAAGTAGCTTTGAATACGGAGTTCGAAGCGTTCTCCAAAGATTGAGTATCCTTCAACTACACTCCTAAAACCCTCTCAAGGGGACAATCCATTTTTAAACCTTTGTGTTTGCTACTTTATACCGCAACCACTCCCTTAATATGCGGATGCGGGTCATAATCCAACAAGGTAAAATCATTGAACGTAAAATCGAAAATATCTTTTACTTCAGGATTTAAGACCATCTTCGGTAACGGCCGCGGCTCCCGGCTCAATTGCAGTTCGACCTGCTCAAAATGATTGTTGTAGATATGTGCATCGCCAAACGTATGAATAAATTCCCCCGCCTCGTAGCCACAGACTTGTGCCATCATCATCGTAAACAGCGCGTAGGAAGCAATATTAAAAGGCACCCCCAAAAAGATATCCGCACTGCGCTGATAAAGTTGGCATGACAATTTACCATCTGCTACATAGAACTGAAAAAAAGCGTGACAGGGCGGTAAGGCCGCTTTGCCTTTTGCGACATTCTCCGAAAATGATTTTGAGGTATCGGGCAGAACGCTGGGGTTCCAGGCCGAGACTAGCATACGCCGACTGTTCGGATTCGTTTTTAACGAATGGATGACCTCTTTGATCTGATCGATTTCGTCATTGTTCCAATTGCGCCATTGGTGGCCGTAGACGGGACCGAGATCTCCGTTTTCATCGGCCCATTCGTTCCAGATACGAACGCCGTTTTCTTGCAGGTACCCCACATTCGTATCCCCCTTTAAAAACCAGAGCAGTTCGTATACGATGGACTTTAAATGCAGTTTCTTCGTCGTTACCATCGGGAAACCTTCGCTAAGGTCAAATCGCATCTGATGTCCAAAAACGCTTAAGGTACCCGTACCGGTACGGTCGCCTTTTTGATTGCCGCTGGCAAGTACGTGTTTGAGTAAGTCGTGGTATTGTTTCATATATAAGTTTTTCTTTATCAATTTTTAACG
>ENA-ORXM01001431-ORXM01001431.1-marine-metagenome-genome-assembly--contig:-NODE-1431-length-33461-cov-3.712467_pt1 | contig 33461 bp, 27 predicted proteins | sample MGYA00237867_ERZ511480 | MGnify/ENA primary metagenome ERZ511480 (study PRJEB26309, sample SAMN06266103) | marine metagenome | isolation source: Algal blade | place: United Kingdom:Sidmouth, United... | reverse complement strand
CGCGACGGCACGGACACCGTCGCCCCGGACACGAGAGCCCTCGCTACTCGACGGCCTCCAGCGCGTGCACGATCTGGTGGGCGCTGTTCCACCAGAAGAACGGGTGGTTGTAGTCGTTCTCCGCCGTCGGCCAGCCCGTCCAGTAGGTGGTGTTGAACGGCAGGAGCTTGGCCGCCTGGACGAGCGGGATGAACGGCATCTCGGCGTCGAGGTGAGCGTAGGCCTCGGCGGTCAGTCCCGGCAGCGCCGAGTCGTCGGGCGCGAGCGTGCCCATCTCGGCGACGGTCTCGCTGTAGGCCTCGGCCGCCTCGGAGTCCCAGCGCCCGGTGTTGTTGAACCCGGGGGCGGCCTCGCCGACCGGCACGACCGAGTCGACGGTGTAGCGGCTCATCGAGCTCCACGGCTCGTTGACCGAGCCGCAGGAGAGCCACGAGTAGCTCATCTCGTAGTTGCCGAGCGGCAGCGTCTCGCCCCAGAAGACGCCGTTCTCGACCGGGATCGACTTCGCCCGGATGCCGGCGCGGTTCAGCTGCTCGACGACGACGTCGATGGTCTTGGTGTACTCGGTGGAGGCGGAGTTGACGTGGATGTTCGCCTCGAGCACCTCGTCGTCCCGCGCATAGAAGCCGTCGTCGCCGCGCGCGTAGCCCGCTTCCTCGAGAAGCGCCTGCCCGGCCTCGACGTCGGCCTTCGAGGGCAGCTCGTAGCCGGCCTCGACGACCGCGTCGATGAACGGTTGCATCGAGCCGTAGGCGGCGAACATCGTCGTCGACGGCGTCGTCGTGCCCTCGTAGGCGATGTTGACGATCTGGTTGCGATCGATGAGGTGCGCGATCGCCTTCCTCAGCCGAGGGTCGGACCACGGCTCAAGCTCGGTGTTGAACTCGATCTGGCGCGCGCAGGGATCGGCGGCGGAGTACGGATAGCCGTCGGCCCAGGCGATGACGTTCGGGTTCTGCGCCTGGATCGCCTCGAAGGTGCCGATGGTCACGCTCTGCGCCGCATCGAGCTCGTTGGCGGCCATCAGCTGGGCACGGCTCTCCTCTCCGCCGGTCTCGAGGAAGATGATGCGCGCGGGCTCGGGCAGCTCCTGGAACCCCGCCTCGGCCCCCCAGTAGTCGTCGTGGCGATTCCAGACCGCACGGTTCGTCGCCGCCGAGCCGAAGGTGTAGGGACCTGTGCCGATCGGCGGATAGAAGGGGAAGGTCGCCGGATTCTCGCCGGCCCAGACGTGCTCGGGCATGATCAGGAGCGAGGTGACGATGCGCACGCCGAAGTTCTCGATCCCGAAGCGCGGGTTCGATGCGTTCAGCGTCATCCTGACGGTGCGCTCGTCGACCTTCTCGACGCTCTCCACCTGGCTGCGGATCGCGCTCGCCTCGCGATCGGTCAGCTCCTCGCTGCCCTTGACCATCTCGAGCGTGAAGACCACGTCGTCGGCGTCGAAGCTCTCGCCATCGGACCAGGTGATGCCCTCCTTGAGCGTCAGCGTCCACTCGTCGAAGCTCTCGTTCGGCTCGATGCTCTCGCCGAGCCAGGGCTCGAGCTCGCCCGACTCGTAGTTCAGGATGAACAGCGGCTCCCACATCGTCTGGTGGGCGCCGTGCACGCGCTTGGTGCCCTCGGTGAAGGGGTTGAAGTTCTCCGGATCCTTGATCGTCCGGTCCAGATCGAAGATGACGGTGTCCTCGCGCGCGACATCCTGCGCGAGCGCGGCCTGGCCGCCGAGCCCGAGGGCGAGCGCCACGCTCAGCGAGACGGCCGACGCCGTCGGTTTGACGCGGACGGGGCGGGCGGGGCGAATGAAGGTCATGTAGTCGGCTCTCCGTTGTCGTGTCGCTCGTTCGCGAGGTGCGAGGCGGCGTCAGTTGCCGCCGAGATCGTGCGGCGGGCGAACCCCGCGAATGTCGTCCCCCGGCGGCCTCCGATGATGGACCCAGTGACCCGAGGCGTCTTCTCCGCGGCACAGGACCGGCTCGAGACCGCGACGCCAGAGCACGTCGGTCGCACGCACCTCGGGGGGACAATACCGGATCGTGAGCCCGCAGCGGCGTCGCGCCGAGCGATTCGGTCCCGAGCCGTGGGCGAGCATGTCCGCGTGCAGCGAGATCTCCCCCGCACGAAGCGTGTTCGACACCGGGCTGCCGAGCGCCCCGGTGTCGCCGATGGCCTTGTCGAGCACCGCCCCGTCGCCGGCCGCCTCCCAAGCGAGCGCACCCCGCGCGTGGGAGCCGGGCAGGAAGGCCATCGCCGCGTTCTCCTCGTCGGCGTCGTCGATCGCGAGCCAGACGGTGACGGTGCGCGCCGGCGCCAGGTGCCAGTAGATCGCGTCCTGGTGCCACGGTACGTGCTTCGGATCGTGCGGCAGCTTGCAGAAGCAATGCGAGGCCCAGCAGACGATGTCCGGTCCGATCAGGTCTTCGACGGCGTCGAGGATGCGCGGCTCGGTGCAGAGATCCCAGATGCCGCGACTGCGCGCCTGGAAGCAGTTGATCGAATAGGCGCCCTCCTCGCCGCGCTGGGCGAGCAGGTCGTCGAACAGCGCCCGGTTGCGTGCCACCTCGCCGGCATCGAACAGCGGTAGCGGGCTGACGAAACCGTCGCGGTTCCACGCTTGAAGCTGGGACGTGGTGAGCGTTCGGGGTGCGGAGCCGACGACGGGTCGGAAGCCGAGGGCGGCTCGAGAGGGGTCGAGGGCGGATCGGTCGGCGTTCATGAGGGCTCCGGTGAGAGACGCAGCGTAAGGCGCGTTCGCCAGGCCGATCTCACCGAGGCTTGACGCATTCTTGTGGTGGATTGATATTCTGCTTGTCCGGTCACGAGCGCCGAGCGCTCGCCTCACGGATCCTCACATCGTGCCCGACCACGCCCTGACCGACCACGCCCTTCCCCACTCCGTGTCCCACCCGACCTCGTCCCACCCGACCTCGTTCTGCCCGACCTTCCTGATCGACAGCTACCTTCGTCCCGGCGAGGTATTCCACTTCGCCCGCCGGCGGCTCGTGCCGGGCGGCGTCTCGCCGTTGCACGATCACGACTACCACGAGTGCTTCTGGGTCGAGAGAGGCACGCTGCTGCACCGGGTCAACGGTGAGGCGCGACGGCTCGAGCCCGGTCACTGCGTGTTCGTGCGTCCGCTCGATCGCCACGCTCTCGAGGCTGTCGGCCCCGTCCCCTGTCGGATCACCAACGTCGCGCTGCCGTCGGCGAGCGCCGCGCACCTCGTGGCACGCTACGCCGACGAGCTCGCCGGGCGCCTTTTCTGGAGCGAGGCGCCGCTGCCGGAAACACTCGCCCTCGACGAGCCCGGGCGGGCACGGCTCGAGCGGCTGGCGAACGAGCTCGATGTCGGCCCCCGCTGCCTTGCCAGACTCGAGGGGTTTCTGCTCGAGCTGTGCACGCGCGTGGCGGGCGAGGTGCTGGAGATGCCGGCCGAGGTTCCGCCGTGGCTCGCGAGCGCCTGCCGCGCCGCCCGCGATCCGGCGGTGTTCCGCCGCGGCGCCGTCGGCTTCGTCGAGGCGGCCGGGCGCTCGCACGAACACGTCTGCCGCGCGGCACGGCGCCACCTCGGGCGTTCGCCATCGGCCTATGTCAACGGGCTGCGCATGGAGCACGCCTCGCGCCGGCTCACCGGCAGCGACGAGAGCATCGTGCAGATCGCTCTCGACTGCGGAATCGGTAACCTCAGCCACTTCTACCGGCTGTTCCGCGCCCGCTTCGGCACGACGCCGCGCGACTACCGCCAGCGCTACCGGCGCGACCCGGTCACGGCACGGCCCTCGTGACCCGGGGCTGGGGGAGGCGTTCCATCGGTACGGCGCTCGAGTGAACCCCCCTCTCGTCACGCGACGAGCCGAAGCGTATCGGTCGAGCGCCGGGGGAGATCTACGCTCCGGGGCGTCGTCGGCGACGGCGAGAGAGGGGCGGGCTCAACAGCTCGTTCGCCAGTATGAGGTCTCGGACGCGCTGAGCATCGTGCAGCTGGGTGCGCAATCGTGCACTGCGGCTGCGCGCATCGCGCCCTCGGGGCACCGCCGAGGACGCGAGCGGCCGCGCCGCGACGCCGCCACTCGCCCGGTCGGTCTCGTTCGAAGACTTTTCCGGCTCGGCGAGCGGCGGCCGAACCCCGTCGGCCCGGACACGCCCCTCGGAGGCCGGCGTGACCGGGGCGGCGAACTCGGGTCGCCGCGGCGCCTCGAGCCGCTCACGCCGGCCGTCGGCCTGCGTCGGGCGCCGCTGTCGCTCGGACCGCCCGGCCGGCCTGAACCGATCGAGCACCGTGCCGAACATCTCGAACAGGTCCGGCGGTCCTTGGCTCGTGGAACCGTCGGCGGATGCGTTCTGTTGCCGATGCACCGGCTCGCGCACGGCGCGTTCCCGATCGCCGCCGCGGTCCCGCTCACTCATGAGGTGCGGCGAAGTCGAGCAGAGGCACGCGGAATTCTCCGTTTCACCGGATCAGACGCCACGACGCGGCTCCTCGTCGTCCTCGGCGATGCTCGAACGCATGCGCGTGTCCGACATCACGTTCTGCATGTTGTAGTAGTCCATCACGCCGAGGTTGCCGCTGCGAAACGCATCGGCCATCGCACGCGGCACTTCGGCCTCCGCGAGCACGACCTTGGCGCGATTCTCCTCGACCAGCGCCGTCATCTCCTGCTCGCGCGCCACCGCCAGAGCGCGCTGGCGCTCCGCCTGCGCCTGCGCGACCTGCTTGTCCGCTTCCGCCTGATCGATCTTCAGGCGAGCGCCGATGTTGTCACCCACATCGATATCGGCGATGTCGATCGACAGGATCTCGAAGGCGGTGCCCGAGTCCAGACCGCGCTCGAGCACCAGCTTGGAGATCCGATCGGGATTCTCCAGCACCTCCATGTGATTCTTGGCCGAGCCGATGGTCGTCACGATGCCTTCGCCGACGCGCGCCACGATGGTCTCCTCGGTCGCACCACCTACCAGCCTCGACAGCGCCGTGCGCACCGTCACACGGGCCTTGACCTTGAGCTGGATGCCGTCGCCGGCGATGCCGTCGATGCTGGCACGCGCCATTTGCCCGGACGGCACGTCGATGACCTTCGGATTGACCGACGTGTCGACCGCCTCCTTGACGTCCCGCCCCGCGAGGTCGATCGCGCAGGCGCGGTCGAACTCCAGCGGAATGTTCGCCTTGTGGGCCGAGATGAGTGCCTGCACGACGCGCAGCACGTCACCGCCGGCGAGGTAGTGAGCCTCGAGGTCGTCGCTGCTCACCTCGATGCCGGCCTTCTTGGCGGTGATGCGCGCGGTCACGATGGTGGTCGGATTGACCTTGCGAAAGCGCATGAAGATGATCTGCATCAGGCTGACCGGTGCGTTCGACAGCACCGACTGCCACCACAACATGAAAGCGTTCCATATCAGAAACAGCACCGTCAGTACGGCGATGCCTACCAAGACCGTCGTGATGATCGCTGCGATGTCCACTCGTCACTCCGCTGTGTTGTCGAACGGTACGTCATGACCGGCATCCGCCGGCACGGCCACGACCTCTACCGTGGCCCCTTCGATTCGCAGCACGCGCACGGACTGCCCGTTCGAGAGCGAACCACTCTGTGCACGCACGTCACACTCCCCACCGTCGAAGCGGGCCCGTCCCGAGGGGTGCGCCGGGGTCACCATGATGCCCCGCGCACCGACCTTCACCCCGAGCATCGCGGTCTCGTGTCGGTAGCCCGCGTCGCCGCCGACCTCGCCACGCATGACCAGCCGGGAGCGCGCCATGCGCCGCACGCCGGCCACCAGTATGACCACGGCCAGCGACGGCGCCAGCAGCGCGAAGCTCCAGCCGAGGCTCGGACCGACCTGGAAGGCGAGATAGACCGAACCGGCCAGGCAGGCCGTGGCCACCGCGCCGATGAGCCCGAAGGAGACCACCAGCACCTCCAGCCACACCAGCGCGAGGCCCGCGGCGAGCAGCGCCAGGGCATAGCCCAGCGTCGGCCAGAGCTCGCTCACGGCACCGGCTCGGCGGGTTCGGCCGCGCGCACCACCAGCTCCCCGAAGCGCTCGCCGACCACCACGACCGGGGTGCCGGCCTCGATGAAGCGCCCGTGCGCCGTGGTCGCCGACACGCGCACGCCGTCGATCTCCACCAGCCCGGCCGGGCGCAGCATCTGCGCCGCGACGCCGAGACGGCCGCTCCGCAAGGGCTCCTTGCCGGGCGCCGCTCGGCGCTCGCTCGTCGAGGTGATCTCGGCACGCAGTGCCAGGCGCGCACCGAGCCGCGAGCGAGGCAGGGCGTAGACGAAGGCGAGCAGACCGACGGCCACCACCGCGAATACCCCGACGGCGCTGACGGTGGCGGCCCGAGCGGCCTCGCGAAAGCGCGGATCGGACCAGTCGAAGGCGAGCTCGTTCGGAAGGAAGGCCAGCAGCAGGCCGAGGAACAGGGCGGCGCCCCCGGCAAGACCCAACAGACCACCGCCGACCATGGTCAGCACCTCGGCGACCACCAGCAGCATACCGACCAGTATCAGCAGCACCTCGAGCTGCTCGGCGAGATCTTGGAAGTACTGCGCGGCCAGGAACGAGACTCCGCAGACGAGACCGAGTAGCGCCCACAGGCCCACCCCGGGCGTCTTGAGCTCGAACACGACGAACAACATCGCCAGACCGGCGAGAACCGGAGCGAGCAGTGCCAGGGCGTAGGCCGAGCGCTCGACCCAATCGGGTCCGAGATCGATCACCTCGGCGGGCGGCACGCCGAGCTCGCGGTACAGCGCGTCCAGGTCGTTGGCGATGCCGCTCGCCATGCCCAGGGCCAGCGCCTCTCTGCCGGTCAGCGTGAGCAACCGGTCCTTGCCGCGGTAGATCGCGGCCTGCGAGGCGTCGTCGAAATCCACGTCCGGGTGCGCGGCACGGAAGTCGGCCAGATCGTCTTCGATGACGTACTCGAGACGTGGCTCGCCGCCCTCGCTCGGCAGCGTGACCCGGTACAGCAGCTGATTGCGGGCGGTCATCTTCAGCAACGGCCCGCGCGGCCAGCCGCGCGTCTCGGCCGCCTGTGAGAGCAGTGCGCGCACCACCGTCTCCACCTTCTCCGGCGCGTACTCCATCTCGCCTTCGCGCGAGACGAAGATGACGCCGATGTCGCCGATGGAGGCCGTCTCGGAAAGGTAGACGGCGTCATGGCCGTAGGCCAGCATGGCGCCGGCCGAGATGGCGCGAAAATCGACGAAGGCGACCAGCTCCGGCCCGTCGCGTGCCTGCTCGAGGGCGGTCTTGAGCATCTCGCGGGCCTCGAACACCGCGCCGCCGTCGGTGTCGATGTGTACCACCAAAGTGCCCAGACCGAGCTCTCGAGCGTCGTCCACCGCGCGGGAGAAGTAGCGTTTTCGGGCGCGATCGATGGGCCCGTCGACCCGCGCGTAGCCGACGCCTTCGGCTGCGCGGTCCGACGCGCCGTTCCGAGCGTCGAGCCGGTGCGAGGAGTCCTGCGCCGCGTCGGCCGAATCCTGTGTCTGCGCCGCCACGACCGCCGCGGTCGCCGCGAAGGTGACGAACACGAGCCGCCGCAGGGCGACGATGCCGCGGCCGGTACGACGCCACCCGTTCGCCGTCTCAGCCATCGGCTCTGCCGCCGCCGGCCGCGTCTCGGCGGTCGCGGCGCTCGTCGGAGTGATCGCGCGGTGCCATCATCACGCCGAGCAGGGTGGGCTCGAGCTGCCGCAGCAGACTCGCCGGGAGGCTCGTGGCGGGGCTCCATTCGACGGCGTAGTCCTCGCCGTCGCGGCGCCGGTAGACGAGGTACAGCGCACCGTTCGCACTCACCGAGAGCTCCGCCCACTCCTGCGCGTACATCGCGTCGAGCGCCGTGTCGGTCGCCAGAGACGCCAGGCGCAGGGTGACCGGACGCATGACCGGGTTCATGACCGTCAGCACCTCGGCATCGGCCGCGGCCGCCGTCCGCAGCGCCGGGCTCAGCTGCCCGTCCAGCGCCTCACTCTCGGTGGGTGACAGCGGCCCGACGCCGTCCAACAAGCGCGCCCGCGCTTCAGCTAGCGAGTCCGCGGGCGCCGCGCGAGCGGAATCGCCGGTCTCGGCATCGCTCTTCTCGTTCGCTTCGTCCGTCATGGTGTTCGCAGGCTAGCACCAACCCACGATCGGCCGGCCGCGGAAAGGTTCGCCTCGGCGGGTGTCAGCGTACGTAGTCCATGACCAGCACCCGCGTGCTCGACGGCAGCGACTCCCGGGTTATCGTCGCCTCGCTGCCGAAGGCGAAGTCGACGTCCGCCTCGTCGAAGTGCGACAGAAAGCTCTCGATCCAGAGCAAGCTCCGCGGTCTGTAGACCAGCGTCCTGAAGTGCATCGGCACGACGAGCTTCGGCCTGGTTTCCCCGATCACCCGCACGAGCTCCGGCAGATCGATGACGAGCTCGCCGCCGGCGAGCGCGAGCAGCACGTCCGCGCCGTCGAGAAAACGCGTCTGACGCTCGTTCAGCGGGTTGCCGATATCGCCCATGTGGGCGATGTCGAGACCGTCGACGGTGAAGCGGTACATCGCGTTCTGCCCCGGCGCGTGCAGCGGGTGGCTCTCGATCTCCATCGCCTCGACCGCGCGGATCTCGCGCCCGTCGACCGTCGTCGCGCCTCCCGCCCGCACCGCGTCGAGCGCGTTCAGCCAGGTGTGCTCGCCGGGGATCAGGTCGTGGCGGCAGTGCGCGTCGTCGTCGTCCGAGGAGGTGATGACGAGATCGCACTCGTCGCGGATCGGTGCGTATCCCAGAAGCTCGGGGTTGTACGGGTCGCAGATGATGCGGTAGCCGCCTTCGTCGACGAGACGAAAGGCGGCCTGTCCGTACCAGGTCAGTTGCATACGAGGTTCTCCTTCTCGTCTCGCGCGATCCGAGGACCCCGGCTCACACGACGGCTCGTCGGCGTCGGCTCGGTCCGAACCCCGCCGGCCCGCTCCACCGGAGCGCGACGGCCGGCGAGCGGGCGTCGCGCCGTCGTCCCCGGCGACGAGCCCTCGGCAGCGACGGGAGCCGCGACGCCTCGGCGGCGCTCGGATCACTCATCCGGCGCGTAGGCGACACGTCCGAGCGCGGCGGTGTTCACGCCCGGGCGCGGCACAGGCTCGTGGGCCAACGTGCCCACGACGTGCCCGTTGTCGTAGCTCAGCACCAGCTCCTCACCCCGCACCGCCTACCCCCGACAACACTGAAATCGCTCGGACCGACGGCGTGGGACGAGCCGAGCCCGCTGCCGGCACCGCCCGTGAACGAGTTCGTCGAGTCGCTCGGGAAACCGCGCAGGAGCTCGCCCTCACCGTAGGCCACGAGCGGGATCGCGATCGCGCGGGCGACGAACGTCGTACCGCAAGGGTAGACTGCCAGGGAAAGCGCTTCGAGACGGGAGGCAGGGGCCTCATTGCTTGTCTTCTCCTGATCGGACCGGAACCGCCCCGCGAACCGTCGTGGACGATACGCTCCCGACTGTGTCGCATCGCGCGGCTCGACACCATACCCCATCACGCGCGGTGCCGATCGGGCTTCGCCATCGGCACGACGATTCCGGGACGGGCAGCGACCGGAGGGCCAAGTGACGCCCTCCGACGCCATGCTCTCGCCGACCGAGGAGCGATAGACACTGTCCGAACCCGACGAGACGGACAGCGGCGGCGCACGCGCTCGGCACTCCGCCCGACCACTTACCCGAGCGCTCGTGCTGCGTCTCGCCCTCCCCGTCATCCTCGCCCAGGCGGCGAGCGCGACCACCGGTGTCGTCGACACCCTCGTCATGGGACTTCATGGTCGGGCGGCCGACCTCGCCGCCGTCGCCGTCGCCGCCGTCGCGTTCAGCTTCGTGTACTGGGGTTTCGGCTTCCTGCGCATGTCCACGACGGGGCTCACGGCGCAGGCGCGAGGTCGAGGCGATGCCGCCGAGGCGCGGGCCGTGCTGCTGCGCGCCCTCGTTCTCGGCACGCTGATCGGGTTCGCGATCCTCGCCCTCGCCGCGCCGCTCGGCGAGCTCGCCCTCGGTGCCTTCGCCCTGAGCGAACAGGTCGAGACGCTCGCCGACGGCTATCTCGGGGCGCGTGTCTGGGGTACGCCCGCGACGCTCGCCGGGCTCGCCATCAGCGGCTGGCTGCTCGGCACCGGACGCACCGGCGCGATGCTCGCTTTCCAGCTCGTGCTCAACGGCGTCAACGCCGCGCTCGATCTGTGGTTCGTCGCCGCGCTCGACTGGGGGCCGAAGGGCATCGGCGCCGGTACCGCCATCGCCGAGTGGACGGCGCTCGCCGTCGGTCTGGTGCTCGTCCGCGACGCCTTCCGGGCCCACGCGCGCCTGCTCGATCGCGCGCGCCTGGCGGCGCTGTTCGCAGCCAATCGCGACATCATGATCCGCTCCCTGGCGCTGCTGTTCTCCTTCGCCTGGTTCGTGCGCTCGGGAACCCTGATCTCGACACCGGTGACTGCGGGCAACGAAGTGCTGGTGCAGTTCGTCATGGTCGCCGCCTTCGTGCTCGACGGCTTCGCCTTCGTGGCCGAGAAGGAGGCCGGGGAGGCCTTCGGCGCGCGGGATCGGGGCCGGCTCGTGCGCGCGATGCGTCTGACGAGCGAGTTCGCGCTCGGCTCCGCGCTCGTGCTCTCGCTGCTCTACCTCGTCGGCGGAACCTGGGTGCTGGAGACCTTCATCCGTGATGCCGAGGCTCGTGCCGTCGCGCTCGAGCAGCTTCCCTGGTGCGCCGCCGTGCCGCTCGTCGGCGTCGCCGCCTGGCAGCTCGACGGGCTCTTCCTCGGCACCACGCAAGGGCGAGCGCTGCGCGACGCGGGTATCGCCACCGCCGTGCTCTACGTCGGCTGCGACCTGGCGCTGCGTCCCGCCTTCGGCAACGACGGTGTCTGGGCGGCATTCGTCGCGATGTACGTGCTGCGCGCCGTCACCCTCGGGGCCTACCTGCCGAGACTGCTCCGACGGATGAGCGAAGGCGTAGTGGCTCGGTGACGACGATGCGCTCGCGGACGGCGGAGGCGCGCGTACCGTCCAATGCCTTCCAGGCGCGCTCCGCGCTCGTCGACACGTCGGTCTCGCGGTGTTCTCACGGTTCGCGGATCTCGCGCTCGAGATGACGACGCGCGACGAGGATGAGTCCGATCACCGGCAGCGTGAGCAGCGCGGTCACGACGAAGAAGACGGGGTAGCCGATCGTCTCGACCATCGAACCCGAATAGCCGCCGAGGACCTTCGGGAACAGCGTCATGATGGAGGTGAAGATCGCGGTCTGCACGGCCGTGAAGGAGACGTTGACGAGGCTGGCGAGAAAGGCGATGAAGGCCGCCTGCGCCAGTCCTGCCGAGAGGTTGTCGGCACCGATGACGACGTAGAGCAGCGGCACGCTCGGCTCGCCGCTCGCGAGCAGCACGAACAGGAGGTTGGTGAGCGCCGAGAGCACGGCACCGAGCAGCAGGATGCGCAACACGCCGAAGCGCACCGCGAGCAGCCCACCCAGAAACCCGCCCGAGATCGTTATCAGCAGGCCGAACACCTTGGAGACGTTGGCGATCTGTACCTTCGTGTAGCCCATGTCCTGATAGAACACGTTGGCGATGACGCCGAGAACGATGTCCGAGACGCGGTAGAACCCCACCAGTGCGAGCAGCAACCACGCGATGCGCGTGCCGTAGCGCTCGAAGAAGTCGAGCACCGGCGCGACGTAGGCCTCGCCCACGTTCGCCGCCTCGACCAGGCGCAGCGCGATCAGCAGGCGGAAGACGGCGGCGGCGGTGGCCAGCGCGACGCCGAGACGCAGCGTCGCGGCGAGCAGTCCCGCCAGCGCCCCGTTGCCCGTCGCGCGCTCGATCGCGCCCGAGAGCGCTGCGGCGGGATCGCCCCCGAGACGAAATGCCACGACGAAGCTCGCCACCGCGACGAGAAAGGCGACGAAGAAACGCAGGTTCTCGCCGAGGGGACGCTCGGACAGAACCGGCACCCGCACCGCCGGCTCGTCGATGACGAGCGTGGTGAGCATGCCGACGAGCATGACGGCGGCCATCACGGCATAGGTCAGACGCCATGCCCCGTAGTCGTAGGTCTCGGCCGTCGAACCGAAACCTTGGGCGAGATAGAGCGCCCCTGCCCCCGCGACGATCATGCCGATACGGTAGCCGGCGACATAGGTGGAGGACATCAGCGCCTGCAGCTCGCTACCGGCGGAGTCCACCCGGTAGGCGTCGATGACGATGTCCTGGGTCGCCGACGAGAACCCGAGCGCGACGGCGGCGAAGGCCATCAGCGTCAGGGCCGTCGTCGTGCCCGTGCCGGCTCCGGCGACGGTCTCGCCCGCTGCCTCTGCGGCACCGCCGATGCCGGCGGCCGGGTCTATCGAGGCCATCCAGAGGATCGAGCCCGCGACGGCGATCTGCGAGAGCAGGAGCCAGCCGCGCCGCCTGCCGAGCGTGCGGGTCAGGAGCGGCAGCGACAGCCGGTCGACGAGCGGCGCCCAGACGAACTTGAACGAGTAGCCGAGCGCGGCCCAACTGAAGTAGGTCACGGCCGACTTCTCGACGCCGGCTTCGCGAAGCCAGAGACTCAGGGACGAGAAGATGAGGAGGATCGGCACGCCTGCCGAGAAACCGAGGAACAGCATCGTCACGACGCGCGGGTGAGCGAACGCGGCGAGACCCTCGCGCCAACCGGAGGGAGCGGTCGTGCTCGGCGCCGGCCCGACGACATGGGCGGCATGGGCGGCATGGGCGGCATGCAGCTCGGCGGGGCGGTTCGGTGTGCTCATCAAGAACGCCCTCCCGGCGAACGTCGCGTACCGGACGCGCGCTCGGGGCGCGGTACGGGAGCCGAGTATAGGTCAGCGCTCTCCCGTACCGCGACGGAACCGCCGCCGTCCGTCAGCGGATGTGCGGCAGCCGCTCGCCACTCGGCAGATCGAGCACGCGCTCGCCGCCGATCCCCGTCTCGGCGACGACGATCCCGGTGCCACGCCTGCCGACACGACCGATCGTGCAGGCACCGGCGTTGGCGGGCAGCCCGGCCCCCGACCTACGGATGCGCGACACGAGCGGCTCGGCCGCGCCGATGGCCGATGTCGATCAGGCGCCCATCAGCAGCGGGCGCGTGGTGTTGGCGAAGACGTGGCGCGTGGTGTCACCGAGCAGGAACTGCCGCACTCGCGAGTGCACGTGACAGCCCATGACGATCACGTCCGCCCCCCATTCGTCCGCCAGCGCCAGGATCTCCTCCCCGATCTCGAGGCGGCTCGCCGTCGAGTTCGAGAGATCGAGCGCGACCTCGTGCCGTGCGAGCGTCTCGGCGAGACCCTCGGCCAGCCCCGACACGTGGCGCCGCTCCTCGACGGGCGGGTTGAAGCGATGCACCCGCACGTCCGTTGCCCGCTGCAACAGCGGCAGCGCGTCGAACACCGCGCGCGTCGACGCCGTGCCCCCGTCCCAGGCCACCAGCACGCGGCCGCCGAAGGACATCCGCTCGCCCCCCTCGGGCACGAGCAGCACCGGCCGGGCCGTGACGCCGACGATGTGCTCGCCGAGGTGCCAGCGCGAGCGCCCCGCCTCGCGTGCGTGGCGCTGACCGAGCACCAGCGCGTCGCAGGCGTTGCCGAGCTCGATCAGCGCCCCCGTCGCCGACAGCTCGTTGTCGTCGAGCAGGCACCACTCGCTCGAGTAGCTCTCGCCGTCGCGGTGTTCCTCGTAGATTTCGCGCAGCCGCTCGGCCAGATCCTCGATCGTCGCTCCGCTCTCGCGCGTGACGCCCGCGGGCACGACGTGCAACGCGATCACGTGCGCCCCGTGCTCGTTGGCCAGTGCGCTCGCGGCGGCCATGACGCGCGGCGCGGTCTCCGTGTCGGCAAGCCCGGTCAGCAATGTGCGATAGCTCATCGTCGTCCCCCTCAGTGACTCATCAGCATCGGAACGGTGGTGTGCTCGAGCAGGTGGCGCGTGGTGCTGCCGAGCAGGAACTCGCGCACCGCCCCCTGCTCCTGGCAACCCGAGACGATCAGGTCGGCCCCCCAGTCGACGGCGAAGCCGAGCAACTCCCGCCCGATGTCGCCCTCGCGCGCGTCGGCATGGAAGAGCTCGACCTCGACGCCGTGGCGCGATAGCGTGGCGGCGAGCTGCTCGGTGGCCCCGAGCGCGTGCCGACGATCGCGCGCGGGGGTATTGATCCGCTGCAGGCGTACCGCGTCGGCCCGAACGAGCAGCGGCAGTGCGCCGAACAGGGCGCGGGTGGCCGCGCGTTGCCCGTCCCAGGCGAGGAACACGCGCGTGCCGAGGGTGTCCGGGGCGCGCTCGGGTGGAACCAGCAGCACCGGGCGTCCGCTGCCGCCGAGCAAGCGCCCGGTCAGCTCGCCGCGCGAGCCGCGTCGGCCGGGCTCGCGCGTCAGGGCGACGACGATCAGATCGGTGGTGTTGCCGACTTCGATGAGCATGCGCTCGAGCGGCCGATCGTCTCCCTGGACGACGCGCCAGTCGGCGACGAAGTCACGCGTGCGGGTGCCTTCGGCGAAGCGTTCGCCGAGTCTTTCGGCGAGGGTTCGTCGGTGCGACTCGAACTCGCGCAGGACGGAGACCGGAACCTCGTAGTAGTGCACGGTGTCGAGTCGCGGTACCACGTGCAGACCGAGAAGGTGTGCCGAGTGGCGTTCGGCGAGCGTCGTCGCGACACCGAGCACGGCATCGACATCCTCCTCCAAGGGGAAGTGAGCGAGCAGTGTCTGATAGGCCATCTCGTCGGTCCTCGGATACCGGTCTCGTGAGGCTGCCACCGGTGTTCGTCGGCCGGCTTGATCTGAATCAACCGCGCCGATGTCGCGCCATCGAAAAAGTCGGTGTCGAGCCCTTCGTCAGTCGGACCGCGCCTCCTCACCGTCGGCGAGCGCGCGCAGCCGCTCGAGATCGAGGATCTCGATCTCGGTTGTCGAGCGCATGCCGATGACGCGTGCGGTGCGCAGGCGGGTGAAGTTGCGGCTGACCGTCTCGATCGTCAGACCGAGGAAGTCGGCGATGTCGGTGCGTTTCATCGGCAGCTCGAGGATCTCGCCTTCGCGTCCGAGCGCGGCGTTGCGCCGCATGAGACGCAACAGGAATCCCGCGACCTTCTCGGCGGCGGACTTGCGCCCGAGCGAGACCAGGCGCTCGCGGGTATCGGCGATCTCCTCGGCGGCGATGCGCAGAAGCGTCTGCCCGAAGCCCGGCTCGCTGGCGATGAGCTTGTCGATGGCGCCGAGCGGGATGGCACGGACACGCACGGAGCAAAGCGCCTCGGCGCTGTCGCCGTGCACCTTCGGGCAATCGAGCCCGATCATGTCGCCGCGGTAGGCGAAGCTCGTGATCTGGCGGCGCCCGTCGGCGACGAGCTTGTAGAGACCGACGACACCCTCGAGCACGATGTAGACATGGCTCTGCCTCTGACCCTCGAGGAAGAGATGCTCGTGCGAGTCGAGATGACGCTCGGCGGTCGCGGCGACCGTGTGTCCGAGCTGGATGCGCGAGCTGGCATCGACGTCGAGCCACGGCGCGACGGTGCCGACGACGGCGATGGTGTCGGGGGCTGACCTCGTCATGACGAATACCTGATCGGTTGGATCGGAAGCGCTCTGCCGACGACCGGTCGGCATCGGAGCCATCGAAGCGCCCGGATGTCGCCTCCGTTCGACGCCCGCGTCCGTCTTTGTCATGAAACGTAACGTTCCGGCTTTCCTTGACGCCCATCGAACCGGGAACGGCGATCGGACCCGCTCGGTTGACCTCGATCAAACCGAGTCGACGGGCCGCACGCCAACATGATGAGTGTCCGCTCCAACATGGCGTGTGCCCGCTCCAACACGGCGAGCGCCCGCTCCTCGGGGCCTCCGGAGAATCTCGCATGGGGTCGAGCTGCCGGTGCTGCACGCACCCGATCCATCCTCCGCCGAGCCTCCGTCGGCACCTGATCTTGCCCGGCTCGCGCGAGGACGCGCTCGAGTCCCTGCCCGCCTTCTGCGAGGGAGAACGCCTCGAGCTCGACGACGACCGCGTCAGCCTCGTCTGCGCACGCACCCGCGTCGATATCCGGGTCATCGCCGAGACCGGCGTCGACGGGACGCGTGCCGAGGCGCCGCTCACGCTGCTCGAGCTCGCCTTCGAGGGCCGCTCCGAGGCCGAAGCCGACGCGTTCGTGCAGCGCTACCGGCATCGCGCGCACCTGCGTTCACACTGCCACTGAGCCACCGCAGGGCACGCGACCTCGAGGGGACATGCGTCTCGTCCCGCACGTCCCCTCGGGGCCGGTGCGATTTCGAGCCCGCCGCCGTTCGGGGCAGCGGTTTCGTATTACACTGCCGAGACGTATCGGTCTTACCGTCGGTGTGTCACGAACTGTCGCGATGTGCCAGACACCGGACGCGTGACCGGTTGGTGCGCCCGGTCGGTCCGTCCGGTTGGTGGGTGGTGCGCCCTCTTGCGCTCCGTCACCGGCACCTGCTCGCCAATGGACAGCCCCGGCACTCTGCTGATCGTCGACGACGACGTGTCCGTACGGCGACTGCTGCGGCGCTGCTTCGAGGGCGAGGGGTACGTCGTGCACGAGGCGGCGGACGGCGCCGAGACACTCGCGGCGCTCGAGGCGAACGGTATCGATCTGATCACCCTCGATCTGAACCTCGGTGGCGAGGACGGGCTGAACGTCGCCCGCCGGGTGCGAGCGATCTCCGATGTCGCGATCATCATGGTCAGCGCCAAGGGCGAGCTGATCGACAGGGTCGTCGGTCTCGAGGTCGGTGCCGACGACTACGTCGCCAAACCGTTCGAGCTGCGTGAGGTGCTCGCCCGGGTGCGCTCGGTACTGCGCCGCACGGGAGCCGAGCGTGCCGGTCCGCCGCTCGCGAGCGCGAGGGTCGAAGCCGAAGGTGCTCCGTCGGCGGAGAGCGACGAGGCCGGGCACGCCGCTTCGGGCTCCCGAGGAACGGAACCGCTCGACGGCCCCTCCGACGAGCTGTACCGCTTCGGCGGCTGCACGCTCGACGTGCCCGCCCGTGAGTTCCGCGGCGCCGACGGAACACCGCTCGAACTGACCACGGGCGAGTTCGAGCTTCTGCACCTGTTCCTCCGAAGCGGCCGACAAGTGCTCTCGCGCAACCGCATCATGGACGCCCTGAAGGGCGCCGATTGGCACCCGAACGACCGCACCATCGACAATCACGTCGCGCGACTGCGGCGCAAGCTCGACGCGGGTGGTGCCGAGCGACCGATCCGCACCGTCCGCGGCGTCGGCTACCAGTTCGTCCTGGGCATCGCGCGCGAACGCGGCACGGGTGCTGCCTGAGGCCCGCTAATCGCCGGCCGTCGGCGTCGACCCGAGCAACTCCTCGAGCGCGTCGGCGAGCGCGGCTCCGTCGTGGGGCTTCTCGATGCGCAGGATGCCTTCCTCGCGCAGCGCATCGATCATCAGCAGCTCCTCCGAGTAACCCGACGCGATCAGCACGGGCAAGTCCGGGCGATGCCGGCGCAGCGCACGGGCGAGCTCGAGTCCGGAGAGGCCGTTCGGCATGACCATGTCGGTGAACAGCAGATCGATGTCCGGGTGGGTATCGATCACCGCGAGCGCGCTCGGCCCGTCGGCCGCCTCGAGCGTGTCTTGGCCGAGATGGCGCAGCCGTCGCGCGCTCAGGCGTCGCACCGCCGCGTCGTCCTCGACCACGAGTATCAGGTGCCGCCGTCCGAGCGCTGGCCGCGAGCGCGAGGCCGGGGTAGCCCCAGGCGTCGGTGAGGCCGCCGAACGCGGCAGCACCAGCGTGAACCGTGCCCCCTCGCCGTGCGGGCTCTCGACGGTGACATGCCCGCCCGATTGACGAGCGAAGCCGTAGACCATGCTCAACCCGAGCCCGTGACCGCCCTGCGCGCCCTTGGTGGTGAAGAACGGCTCGAAGACACGGGCGAGATCGGCCGCCTTGATGCCCGTGCCGCTGTCGCTGACGGCGAGCGTGACGTAGTCCCCGGGCGGCAGGTCGAAGGCGGTGGCCTCGCCCGTGTCGAGCGTCCGGTTGGCGGTCTCGATCACCAGCTCGCCGTGCCCGGCCATCGCGTCGCGCGCGTTGATCGCGAGGTTCATCAGTGCGTTGTCGGCCAGCGAGGGGTCGATCCGGACCGGCCACAGTTCCGGAGCGAGCACGAAGCTCAGCGAGATCGACTCGCCGAGGCTACGGCGCCAGAGACCGGCGAGCCCGAGCACTCGCTCGTTCAGATCGAGCGGCTCGGGCGAGAGACTGCTGCGCCGAGCGAACGAGAGCAGACGGCTCGTGAGGCCCGCCCCCATCCGCGCCGCCTCGCGCGCCTCGCCGACGAGCTCGAGCGATCCGGCATCGTCGAGCATCGACTCGAGCAGCTCGAGATTGCCGCCGATGACGGTCAAGAGGTTGTTGAAGTCGTGGGCGATGCCCCCGGTCAGCTCCCCGATGGCGTCCATCTTCCGCGACTGCTGGACGGCCGCGAGCAAACGGTTTCTCTCGGTGACGTCCTGCGCGATGGCGACGTACTCCGGAGGAAGGACGGAGCTTGAGCGGTGCATCGTGATCTCGACGTCGTAGCGGCTGCCGTCCTTGCGCTCGTGCACCGTCTGATAGCGCAGCCGGTTCAGCTCGCCCGAGCGAAGCGGCTCGAGCAGACGCGCGAAGCTCACCGCGTCGTGCAGCGGGTTGACATCGACAGGGGTCATCGCGAGGAGCTCCTCGACGCCGTAGCCGAGGTTCGCCGCGGCACTTCGATTGACGATCGTGAAGCGCAGCGTGTCGATGTCGAAGACGCAGATCTCGTTCGGCGACTCCTCGACGATACGCGCGAGCCTCCTCGCGTTCTGGTGATCGCGCTCCGACTCGGAAAGGTCGTGCACGATGCCGGTGAAGAACGCCACACCGTCGATGTCGAAACGGCCGACGGCCAGGTGCATCGGGAAGTGAGCGCCGTCGGCGCGATGCCCCTCGACCTTGCGCCCGCGTCCGATGATGCGCTCCTCGCCTGTCTCCAGATGACGGCGGAGGTAGCCATCGTGCGCCTCGGCATGATGAGGCGGCATCAGCATCGCCACGTTCCGCCCGAGCATCGCCGCGCGCGTGTGTCCGAACATCGTCACCGCCGCGTCGTTCACTTCGAGCAGCGTGCCGGCCGCATCGATCGTCACCACCCCGATGCCGACCGACTCGAGGATGCGATCGTGATCGGCGATACCGACGGGGCGGGGTTTGCGCACGTGCGGCATCGTCTCCACGTCAGGTGATCGAAGAGCGACTCTAGCGGCGCGAGCATCCTCGCTGCAAGCTCGCCCACATCGGGCTCGGGGGTGGAGGGTAACGGCGAGCCCGACGGCCGAGTCACGCGATCCGATGCTCGATCGACCCGCTGGGGTAGAGTGAGCGACCTCGTCGCCGTCGTCGACCGCCGTCCGTCCGCGTGCTCTCCTCCCTCCCGGCCTCGGAGCGCCCTCCTCCGGCAGAGGCGGGGATGGAGAGCATCGCCGCGCGGAACGAGACGCGTCCGGTCCTCGAGCTGTGTGCTACCGAAACGACATCGCGATGGACATCCCGTTTCTCATCGACCACTCGGCCTGGATCGGGCTGGCGATCTTGCTGGTTCTGCTGGCCGGATTCGTCAGCGAACGCTTTCCGCCGGTCACCACCGCGATCGCCGGTGCCGCGGCGATGTTGCTGCTCGGGTACCTGACGCCCGAGCGGTTCGAGGACGTGTTCAGCAACCCCGCGCCGATCACCATCGGCGCCATGTTCGTCCTGTCCGGCGCTCTGGTACGCACAGGCGTCGTGGAGGCGATGGCCGCACGCGTTTCCGTCCGCGCGGCGGAACGGCCCTACCGCTCCTTGTCGGAGCTGTACGGCGGCACCTTCGTGGCCTCCTCGCTCGTCAACAACACGCCGGTCGTGCTCATTCTGATTCCCATCGTCGTGCGTGTCGGCAAGGTGATCGGCCGGGGGGCGCAGCAGCTGCTCATTCCGCTGAGCTACGTCTCGATCCTCGGCGGATCGATGACCCTCCTCGGAACCTCGACCAACCTGATCGTCGACGGCGTCGCGCAGCGCGCGGGCGAGGAGCCTTTCGGAGTCTTCGAGCTGACAGCGGCGGGGGTCGTCGCGGCGACGGCCGGGGTCGCCACCCTGCTGGTCCTGTCGCGCTGGCTGTTGCCGGCACGGAGCGAGGACGAGACGGGCGGCAGCCTCGCCGAGCCGGCGACACGGGACTACGTCTCCGACATCACGATCGAGGAGGATTCACCGCTCGTCGGAGAGCTGCCGCAGTCGTGGTCCGCGCTGACCCGGGGCGAGATCCGGCTGATCGCGGTGAAGCGCGGCAGCCTCTTCCTGCGCGACGGACAGATGGACACACCGCTGCGAGCGGCCGATACCCTCGTCGTCGCGACCAACGAGGCGGAGCTTCTGTCCCTGGTCGAAGGAGAGGGGGCGACCGTCGGTCTCGGCCGCGACACCGACGCGCCGGAGAGCGAGGACGACATCGCCGTGACGGCAAGCATCAGCCCGGCACACCCCACCGTCGGACGGCGGCTCGCCGAGATCCCGTTCCTCGCCCGCGCGCCGCTGCGCATTGCCGGGCTGGCTCGCGCCCGGCACCTAGCCGGTCCCTCGCTTGCCGACGCGCGACTGCGCGCGGGCGACCGTCTGCTCATCCACGGCAGCCGCGCCGCGGTGCGCACGCTGGAGACGAACCTCAACCTGTTCGACCTCGGAACCGCTCAGAGTCGCCCGTTTCGACGGCTGAAGGCACCCATCGCGGTCCTCACGATGCTCGGCATCGTCGCACTGGCAGGGATCGGCGTAGCGTCGATCGAAACCCTCGCGATCATGGGTGTCGCCGTCGTCCTGCTGACACGCTGCATCGACGCGGAGGAGGCCTGGCAAAGCATCGACGGTAGCGTTCTCGTGCTGATCTTCGCCATGCTGGCGGTCGGGCTCGGTCTGCAGAATGCCGGAACGGTCGACCTGATCGTCGGTGCGGTCCAACCGCTGGTGGAGGGCGCCTCGCTCTTCACCACGATCCTGATCGTCTACGCGCTGACGTCGGTCCTCACCGAAACCGTGACGAACAACGCCGTCGCGGTCCTGATGACGCCCATCGTACTGGCGCTCGCCGAAGGCCTCGGCATCGACGCGCGGCCGTTGCTGCTGGCGGTGATGTTCGCGGCGAGCGCGAGCTTCGCGACACCGGTCGGCTATCAGACGAACACGCTGGTCTACGCGGCGGGCCGCTATCGCTTCACGGACTTTCTGAAGATCGGTCTACCGATGAACATCGCCGTCGGTCTGGCCACCTGCACGGCGCTCTACCTGTTCTACACCTGAGGGAGCGGGTTCGTGCCCCACCGCCTGCCTCGCAAAGGCGGCGGGGCCCCGCCACCGCGCCTACTGCTGCGCGGTGATCTCCACGCGGATGATCGAGGCGTCGGGATCGGTGAGCTGACCGCGGAAGCCGTCGAGCTTGCCCGCGCCGCCGAGGCTGCCGACATCGACACCTTCGACCGGTCCCGTGTTCGGGCCGTCGGCCATCTGCCTCTCGCCCATCGGCTGGTTCGGCCCGGTGCCCATCGGCTCGTCGAGCTCGGTACCCGAGTCCCACAGCGCGACCTCGTCGCTCACGTCGCCCGAGCGCGGCTCGCCCTCCTCGTCGAACAGCGAGATGCTGTCGTCCTCGTCGGTCGACGTGTAGAACCAATCGTTCGACTGGATCAGCATCGTCACGAACGAAAGCTTGTCGCCTGGGGAGGCGGTGATCTCGAACTCGTAGGCCTCGCCCGCCCCGATCGGCTCGGGGTCTTCAGCGCCCTCGGGCGTGTTGAAGACCATCGCGCCCGCGAAAGCATCCGGGAAGCCCGACGGGTCGCCGTCCTCGGCCAGCGACTCGAGCGCCGGGGTTGCCGGCTGCTGCGCGCCGAGGATCGGGCTCGCGTCTTCTCGGTGGACGATGTACGCGCCCGGCGAGAGCGCGATCGGCACGTTGTTCTGCAAGGTGGTCTCGGTCGAGACGTTGGCGATGCGCACGGTGAAGGTGGTCTCCTCGTCGTCGCTTGCCCCTTCCGGCACGATCTGACCGCGCAGCTCACCACTCGGGTTCGCCTCGGTGTGCACGTTGAAGTAGAGGTTGCCCGCGGCGAACTCGTCACTCACGTCACCCTCGTTCGTCGACGTGAGGTTTGCCCCCTCCGGCACCGCCCAGACCGTACCGTCCTCGTTCTCCTCGAGCGCGATCGCGATCGGTCCGGCCACACCCGGCGCGCCGACGTGGATGTGGGCCATCGTCGCCCGGCCGGTCAGGCCCGAAACCGTCACCTCGCCGCTGACCGCGCTATCGTCGGCGACGGTAAGGGTGGCGCTGCCGGCCGCGTCCGGAGCCGGGGTCGTCAATGGTGGCACCTCCTCCTCGATCGTGAGCGTCACATCGACAGTGTCGCCCTCGCCGGCTTCATCGCCGGAGTCTCCGTCGCCACCGGACGTATCGCCGGTTGTCGTGCCGTCGTCGTCGGTTTCGTTGTCGTCATCGTCGTCACTGCTGCACGCGGCGAGCGCGAGCAGTGCGGAGAAGGCGACGGCTGCGCGCATCGAAGGCGTGCCACGTCTGGAGCGAGTTCTCATCGGCGGTTGTCTCAGTCGGATGGAAGGGGCGTGCGATGCAAGCGCGGCCACCGCGGCCGGTCGCGACACTCCGACCCTGACGGACGAGGCGAGTTCGCCGAGATGGCCTTCTTCTCACGAAAGCTGTCTCTCGGAGGAAGCACGAAGTCCTCGTGCGGCCGACGATCAGCGCCGTGGCCGAACACCGACGGCCGGGCGGATCATCGGAATGCCCCATGTGGCCGGTGACGCCGAGGCTCTACAGGATGATGTGGTGGCTGCACGGAACTCACCAACCGATGTTGCTGGCAGAAGCCGAGTCACGTTCGAGCGGCGAGCGATTCGTACATAGTACGGTCACCGCGCGCATTGGAGGGTTTCGTCGAAGACCCCGTGAGCGCCGTTGCTCGACACCTTCGCTCTACCGGAGCGCGGATCCGTTCAGCTGCGGTCGCGAAACCGGCTCGGCAGTATGTGCTAGCGCCGGCATCGAGGAGCGGACACCCTTCTCAGCGCAGCCGCTCGGCGAGCGCCCGAACGTGCGCCGGCGTCGTCTCGCAGCAGCCGCCGACTATCGTCGCACCGTGTTCGATCCAGCGCGCCGCCCGGCCCGCATAGGCCTCGGGACCGAGGTCGGTCCGGGCTTGCAGCACGTCCACCGTGCCGCCCGGCTCGAGCGCCGCGACCGAGGTGAAGGCGTTCGCGTAGGCGCCGATGGGCACCGTCGCGGCGGCGAGCGCGGGCCAGGCGGCATCGATGGCCTCCGGCGTGCTGCAGTTGAGCAGAAGCGCGGCGATGCCGAGCGGCTCGAGCGCCGCACGGGCGGTGGCCAGCGACTCGCCGCTGCGAAGCCGTCCCGACCGATCGTCGTCGACGGTCAGTGCCACCCAGACCGGCAGTCCGCTCTCGAGAGCGGCGGTGGTCGCGACGCGCGCCTCGGCGATCGAGGCCATCGTCTCGCAGAGGATCAGGTCGACCCCGGGGGCCTGACGCGCGACGATGCGCCGGTAACTCTCGAGAGCCTCGCCCTCCTCCGGCATCGTATCGGGACGGTAGCTGCCGAAGAGCGGCGGCAGGGAGCCGGCGACGCGCACGTTCGAACGGCCCGCCGCATCGCGGGCTCGACGGGCGGCGTCGAGCGCGGCGTCCTGCAGCGACTCGAAGCGTGCGGCCAATCCGTGACGAGCGAGCCGCTCGGGCGTTGCGGTGTAGCTTGCCAGCGTGATGAGGTCCGCCCCGGCCTCGATGTACTCGCGGTGCAGGGCGGTGACCAGATCGGGCTCGTCGAGCAGCACCTGAGAGGACCACAGCGGCGTCGGCGGTGAGGCCGCACGGCGCGAGAGCTCCTGTCCCATGCCTCCGTCGAGCAGCGTCGTCGTGTTCATGCGAGCAGCATACGGGATGGCAGGCCCGTGCGAGCGCACCGATCCGATCGCGCGCTCGCCCTCGCCTTCTCTCAGCGCACCACGATGCAGGTACAGCTCGCCAGGTGCGCGACCTTGTGCGACACGCTACCGAGGAGCGAGCCACCGAGATCGCTCAGACCTCGACTGCCCACGACGATTGTGTCCGCCCCGAGATACTCGGCCTTGTCGATGATCTTCTTGGCGATCGGTCCGGTGGCGAGCTCCGCGTCGGCCAACCGCACCTCATGCTCATCGATCAGACGGGTGACGACCGGCGTTACTTGCGAAGCTGCTCGTACAGGTCGTCCTTGAGCCGCACCCGCTGCATCTTCAAGGTCTCCAGCTCCTCGTCGGTGCGGTGTTCGAGACCTTGCTCGACGCGCACGATCTCCTTGTCGAGCCTCCTTGTCGAGCGCTTCGTAGCGTTCCATCTCGCAGTGAAAGTGCGCATCGTTCATCTTCAGAGAGTGAATCCTGTCCTTGAGCTCGGGAAAATCACGAGATAGAGGATGGTTGTCGACCAGCCCTGACATCGCTCACCTGCTCCTCCCACGCACGAACGGCGACACGGTAACGAGACTCCGACGAGCGACACTTGATCGAGATCAAGCCGCGGTAGCGGCACGAGCGCCAATATGCGCCATCGAACGGAAGCACCGGACGATGCCTGTCAAGCGATGGCCGGAGGCGAGCGAGTCACCCTCGGACTGGTGCATCGGAACGACAGTCCCGGACTGCCGGCCAGCGCCGTGCGCACGGCGCTCGACCACGATTCGTGGTTGGAACTTCTCCTCACGAAGCCTCTTGGCCATCATCCGCTCGAGCCGGGCGTCACCGATGCCCCCGCCAGGGCGGTGCGCCGCGCGTGCGCGATCTCGCGGACCCGCTCGGCGTTGTCGGCGGCCAGTCGCCCGTCGGCGTGCCACAGGGAGTTCTCGAATCCGACACGCCCCTTGCCACCCGCGGCGAACGCGGCCTCGAGACAGGCGGTCTCGGTGACTCCGAAGGCGCAGAGCGCCCAATCGGGATTCACGCCACGCCATTCCCCGTCGGCGAGGCGGTCGAGAAAAGGCACGAGTTCGGCGGGATCGCTCCGCTCGCCGAGCGCATGACGCCCGAGCACGAACAGGAGCTGCACGTTCTCTCCGGGGACGGTGCCGACGGCGAGCGCTCGACCGAGCAGATCGAGCTCGAGCGGTGCGTAGAGAATGTGCTGGACGGCGATCCCCGCCTCGTCGGCGAAGTGGTAGAAGCCGCGCGCCGCGGCCTCGCTCCCGTCGGCCATCATCTCGCGGAACGCGACCGACACGGCCGACGGCATGACCTCCCGCACCACCTGTCGCTGCTCGGCCGGGGTGTAGCGCCCGACCGCCTCGGTGGTGATCTGCACGTCCATGTCCGGCACCGTGCGCGCCATCTCGGCGATGAGCTCGCGGTAGCGCCCCGCATCGAGCACGTGCCGGGCGCGCGCGTCGCGCACGTGGGCATGCAGCGCGCCGGCCCCGGCCGTGTGGCAGGCCTTCGCCGTCGCCACCGTCTCGGCGACGCTCTCGGGCAGCGCCGGATGGTCCCGCCGCGTGCGGCGCGCCCCGTTCGGCGCCACCATGATCGGCGGCAGCGATCTCAAAGCACCGCTTCCACGGCCCGGGCGAGCTTGCCGACGAGCTCCTCGATCTGGGCCTCCTCGATGATGTAGGGCGGGGCGAGCAATACGTGGTCCCCGCGCTGCCCGTCGATCGTGCCGCCCATCGGATAGCAGACGAGCCCGGCCTCGAACGCGGCCGACTTGATCCGTGCGTGCACCCTTCGCTCGGGGTCGAGCGGCGCCTTCGTCGCCCGGTTCTCGACCAGTTCCAACCCGAGGAACAGCCCGCGACCACGAATGTCGCCCACTTGCGGGTGCTTCCCGAAAGCGTCCTCGAGCGCCGCGTGGAGCGTCCGCCCGCGCTCGCGCACCTGGGCGACGAGATCGCGCTCGAGGATCGCCCGGGTGACGGCGAGCCCGGCGGCGCAGGCGACCGGATGGGCGAGGTAGGTATGCCCGTGTTGGAAGAAGCCGCTGCCGCGAGCGATGGTGTCGTAGATCTCCCCGGAGCACAGCATCGCCCCGATCGGCTGATAGCCGCCGCCGAGTCCCTTGGCGATGCAGACGATGTCCGGGCGGACCCCTTCCCGCTCGCAGGCGAACAGGGTGCCCGTCCGCCCCATCCCGCACATGACCTCGTCGAGCACGAGCAGCACGCCGTGCGCGTCGCAGATCTCGCGAATGCGCCCGAAGTAGCCTTCCACCGCGGGCACCGCCCCGAGCGTCGCCCCGACCACGGGCTCGGCGACGAAGGCCATGACCGACTCCGGACCGAGACGTTCGATCTCCGTCTCCAGCTCGTCGGCGACACGCCGGCCGTAGTCGTGCGCGGTCTCGTCGTCCCCCCGGTCGCGGTACTCGTGACACGGAGCGATGTGCGACACCCCGAGCAGGAGCGGCTCGTAGAGGCGCTTGCGCCAGAGATTGCCCCCCGTGGCGAGGGCCCCGAGCGTGTTGCCGTGATAGCTCTGGCGGCGCGCGATCACGTGCCGGCGATCGGTCTCGCCACGCTCGACATGGTACTGGCGGGCGAGCTTCAGCGCCGCCTCCACGGCCTCCGAACCGCCGGAGACGAGATAGGCACGCTCGATGCCGGGCGGGGCATGCTCGATCAGGAGCTCGGCCAGCGCCTCGGCCGGCGCCGAGGTGAAGAAGCCGGTGTGAGCGAAGGCGAGCCGCCCGAGCTGCGCCTGGATCGCCTCGGTGACCTCGGCGTCACCGTGCCCGAGACAGGAGACCGCGGCACCGCCGGAGCCGTCGAGGTAGCGCTTGCCGGCCGCGTCGATCAGGTAGCAGCCCTCCCCCCCGACGGCCTCGGGGGGGTGGATGGCGGCATGTCGCCCGAACACCCGCGAGGGCTTCGAGTGATCCGCGTGGGCGGTATTCATGGGCGGGCTCTCCGTCGACGGTCTGGGGTGTCGGCCCGGCGCGCCCGAGCGGCGCGATACCGAGGATGCTATCGCGAGTGTGATCCTGAAACGTGCTCGAGTACCGGCTTCGAGCGCGACCGTGTCTCGCGAGAACCGTGACCGACTCTTCAGGAACCACCCTCTCTTGGATGCTCGAACGCGCCGCCACGGACGTTTACGCACGGCGATGGACGCCCGGCCCACCGTTCGCGTACTGTGTCGGGTCCTAGGAACTCGAGGAACAGCCTTTATGAAAGTGGTGAAAGGACAGAGCGTGCGCTGGCTCGCGGCCGCATCGCTGGTCGCGCTCGCGCCGAGCGCGACTCTCGCGCAGGAGAAATTCATCACCATCGGAACCGGCGGGCAGACCGGCGTCTACTACGTCGTCGGGCAGTCGATCTGCCGACTCGTCAACCGCGGTACCGCCGAGCACAATCTCAAGTGCACCGCCCCCTCCACCGGCGGCTCGATCGCCAACATCAACGCCCTCAAGGCGGGGGACCAGGACATGGGGGTAGCCCAGTCCGACTGGCAATACCACGCCTACAACGGCAGCTCCGACTTCGAGGGTGACGGGTTCGACGGACTTCGCGCCGTCTTCTCGGTGCACGCCGAGCCGTTCACCGTCGTTGCCCGCAAGGACGCGGATATCACCAACTTCGACGATCTGAAGGGCAAGCGGGTGAACGTCGGCAACCCCGGCTCCGGGCAGCTCGCGACGATGGAGGTCGTGCTCGATGCCAAGGGCTGGTCGATGGACGACTTCGCTCTCGCCTCCGAGCTCAAGCCTGCCGAGCAGGCCGCCGCCCTCGGCGACAACAAGGTCGACGCGATCGTCTACACCGTCGGTCATCCCAACGGCTCGATCCAGGAGGCGACGACCACCGTCGAGGCCAACCTCGTGACGGTCGACGGGGAGGCGATCGACAAGCTCGTCGACGAGAACTCCTACTACGCCACGGCGACGATCCCGGGTGGGATGTACACCGGCAACGACGAGGACGCGCAGACCTTCGGGGTCAAGGCGACCTTCGTCACCTCCGAGAGCGTCGACGAGGAGACCATCTATCAGGTGGTCAAGGCCGTCTTCGACAACTTCGACCGGTTCAAGGGGCTCCACCCCGCGTTCGAGTCCCTCTCACAAGAGGAGATGATCAGTGACGGGCTCTCCGCGCCGCTGCACCCGGGCGCCGAGAAGTACTACAAGGAGCAGGGCTGGATGTGAGCGTCCGGCGCGCCGTGCGGTCGGTATCGCACGGCGTGCCAGGCCGTACCGGCGGATGAGCGAACGTCGCTCGTCCGCCGGCCTTGTTCTAACATTGTCCTGATCGTCCTGATCGTCCTGATCGAATGACCCGGCCGGAGGGAGCACGATGGCGCAGCGAGGCGAAGGCGGTGGCAGTCTCGACGACGAGGTACCCAGGGAGATCGACGATGTCGATGTCCGCTCCTCCACCTCCCGAAGCGAGGATCTCGACGACCTCGTCGCCTCCTCGGACACCGGCGGACGGAGCCCCGCCCGACCGATCGCCTACCTGATCGCCGGCACCGCTCTTCTCTGGTCGCTGTTTCAGCTCTGGTTCGCCTCGCCCTTCCCGTTCATGCTCCGCATCGGCGTCTTCAACGACACCGAGGCGCGCTCGATCCACCTCGCCTTCGCGATCTTCCTCGCCTTCCTGGCCTTCCCGCCGGCGCGCACGAAGTTCCAGCTCACCCTCGGGATCGGCATACCGATCGTGCTCGGGGCGCTGTTCATGACCGGGGCGACCGGGGTTCTCCCGATCTGGTATCTGCCGGTCATCACGGTGCTCGTCGTCGGCGCCGTGCTGCTGCCCTCGCCGAAGGATCGAGTACCGCTGAACGACTGGTTCCTCGCGATCGCGGGCGCCGTCTGCGCCGCCTACCTGTTCGTCAACTACGAGGCGATCAGCGATCGCGTCGGCGCGCCCAATCAACTCGACTTCATGGTCGGCACTCTGGGGCTGATGCTGCTGCTCGAGGCGGCGCGGCGCTCGCTGGGCCCCGCGCTGATGCTCGTCGCGACGGTCTTTCTCGTCTACACCTTTCTCGGGCAGTCGATGCCCTCGATCATCGCCCACAAGGGCAACTCGCTCTCCGAGGTCGTCAACCACCAGTGGATCACCACCGAGGGTGTGTTTGGGATCGCGCTCGGCGTCTCCACCTCGTTCGTGTTCCTGTTCGTGCTGTTCGGTTCTCTGCTCGACAAGGCCGGCGCCGGTGCCTACTTCATCAACGTCGCCTTCTCCCTGATGGGACACATGCGCGGGGGGCCGGCGAAGGCGGCGGTCGTGTCCTCGGCGATGACCGGGCTGATCTCGGGCTCCTCGATCGCCAACGTCGTGACCACCGGTACGTTCACGATACCGCTGATGAAGAAGGTCGGGTTCTCCTCGGAGAAAGCCGGCGCCGTGGAAGTGGCCTCCTCGGTGAACGGTCAGATCATGCCGCCGGTCATGGGGGCGGCCGCCTTCCTGATGGTCGAGTACGTCGGCATCCCCTACTTCGACGTGGTCAAGAACGCCTTCCTGCCCGCGCTGATCAGCTACATCGCCCTCGTCTACATCGTCCACCTCGAGGCGATGAAGGCCGGCATGGAAGGTCTGCCCCGCGCCTACGAGCCCAAGCCCTTCATGCAGTGGCTGGTCGGCGTGGTCTTCGGCATCGTCGTCATCTGCGCGCTCTCCTTCGCCGTCTACTACGGCATGGGCTGGATCCGCCCGGCGTTCGGAGACGCGGCGTTCTGGGTCGTGTTCGGGCTGCTGGTGGTCGTCTACCTGGCCCTGATCGCTTACGGGGCGCGCTTCGAGGCGGTCGAGATGACCGACCCGAACGAGCCGATCCGCGAGCTCCAGCCCCCGGGACCGACGATCAAGTCCGGCCTGCACTTCCTGCTTCCGGTCGTGGTGCTGATCTGGGCGCTGATGATCGACAGGCTCTCGCCGGGGCTCTCGGCATTCTGGGCCGCCTCCTTCATGATCTTCATCCTCCTCACCCAGCGCCCACTGACGGCGCTCTTCAGCGGTTCGGGCGGGTTCGGAGCGGCGATCCGGGCGGGCTTTCTCGATCTGGTCGAGGGTCTGATCGCGGGCGCCCGCAACATGATCGGCATCGGCATCGCGACGGCCACGGCCGGCATCATCGTCGGCGTGGTCAGCCAGACCGGGGTGGGCTCGGCGCTCGCCAACGTGGTCGAGGTGCTCTCCGGCGGCAACATCCTCGCGATCCTCCTGCTGACGGCGATCCTGAGCCTGTTCCTTGGCATGGGGCTGCCGACGACGGCGAACTACATCGTCGTCTCCGCCCTGCTCGCGCCGGTCATCGTGACCCTCGGGCAGCAGAACGGGCTGATCGTGCCGCTGATCGCGGTGCACCTGTTCGTCTTCTACTTCGGCATCATGGCCGACGTGACGCCCCCGGTCGGGCTCGCCTCCTTCGCCGCCGCGGCCGTCTCGGGCGGGGATCCGATCAAGACCGGTGTGGTCGCCTTCTTCTACAGCCTGCGCACCGCGGCGCTGCCCTTCCTGTTCATCTTCAACACCGAGCTGCTGCTCATCGACGTGACGCTGATACAGGGCATCTTCATCTTCATCGTCGCGACGATCGCGATGCTGTTGTTCGCCGCGGCCACGCAGGGGTGGTTCATGACCAAGAACCGGCTCTGGGAATCCGCGGCGCTGCTGCTGATCGCCTTCACGCTGTTCCGACCGGGGTTCTGGATGGACAGGATCTCGCCCCCCTACATCGAACGGGCGCCGTCGGAGTTCGCCGAGGCGGCCCTGAACACTCCGGCGGGGGAGGATCTGCGTCTGCGTATCAACGGGGTCAACGAGATCGGCGATCCGGTGAGCTTCGTCGCACTCGTGCCGATAGGCGACCAGGCCACCGGCGAGGAGCGGATCGAGGCGGCCGGGATCGAGCTGGTCGAACGCGACGGCAAGACCATCATCGACAACGTGACGTTCGACTCCCCGGCGGAGTCGGCCGGACTCGACTGGGACCAGGAGATCGTCACCGTGCTGCGTCCGGCCGATCAGCCGTCCAAGTATTGGATGTTCCTCCCCGCGCTACTCGCCCTCGGCGGCATCGTCATGCTCCAGCGCCGGCGCCGGCCGGACGACGAGAGCGGCACCGCCCCGCTGCGGACCGAGGCGGCCTGACGGCGTGGCCGGCGACGCGCCGGCGAGCGGGGCGGCACGCGTGGACGATCAGCCGTGCAGGAGCAGCGGGATCGTCGTCTTCGCGAGCACGTGACGGGTGGTGCCACCGAGCAGGAACTCGCGCATCCGAGAGTGCCCGTAGCAGCCCATGACCATCAGGTCCGCCCCGAAGTCGGCGGCGAAGGCGAGCAGCTCGCCCCCGATCTCGCCGGCGCGCGCGTCCGAGCTCGCGTACTCGACCTTCGCGCCGTGACGGGCGAGGTGGGCCGCGAGATCCTCGCCGACGTCCGCCCCTCGCCGGCGACCCTCGCTCGGCACGCGAACGCGGTGCAGCCGTACCTCGTCGGCCTGCACGAGCAGGGGCAGCGCGCCGAACATGGCGGCGGTGGCCTCGCGGCTGCCGTCCCAGGCGAGCAGCACCCGCCGACCGAGCGTGTCGATCGACCCGGCGGCGTCGGGCGGCAGCAGCAGCACCGGACGAGCCGACAGCGCGATGAGGCGTTCGTGGTCGGCGCCGTGGACCATGTCGTCCCGATCGCGGGCGAGCACCAGGAGATCGGTGGCGTCGCCGAGCTCGACGATGCTGTGCGCGACGGAGGTGGTGACGCCTTCCATCGCGCGCCACTCGGCGACGAAGTCTCCGTTCGCGCACCCCGCGTCGAACGCCTCGCGCACCGCGCGCTCGATCTCGCGCCGTGTCGCGTAGTACTCCTCGGCCACGGGCTCAGGCAGCGGTACTTCGGGTCCGTAGAGCTCGACCGGTGGAATCACGTGTACGCCGATCAGGTGCGCACCGTGGCGTTCGGCGAGCAGACTCGCCGCCGGCACCACGGCGGCCGCGGCGCGCTCGCTCGGGAGATGGGCAAGCAGGGTCCGGTAGGCCATCGGCACGCTCCTGGACACGATCGACGGCGAAGAGCATGACCCGGTGCGCCGCACGGAGGGTTGATGTAGATCAAGGCCGCCCGCCGGCGCAGGTCCTGCGCGACGCTTGTGGCGAGTGAACGCGACTGGCACTCTTGTCTCCTGCCAATCCGTCAAAGATCCGCCCCATGTCCCGAATCCACTCCTCGACCGTTCCGCCGCTCGCCCCGACGGCGATCGCCCTCGGCATCGCGCTCGCCACGCTGGCCGGCACCGCTTCGGCGGAGACGCTGCGCTGGGCCCGTGCCGGCGACTCGCTGACGCTCGATCCGCACGCGCAGAACGAGGGCCCGACCCACACCCTGGCCCACCAGATGTACGAAGGTCTTCTGCACCGGGACATGGCCGGCGAGATCATTCCGGCGCTCGCGACCGACTGGAGCGTCACCGAGGATCCGAACGTCTGGCGTTTCACCCTCCGCGAGGGCGTCACCTTCCACGAAGGGCAGACGTTCACCGCCGACGATGTCGTGTTCTCGATCGAGCGCGCCAAGAAGCCGACGTCGGCGATGAAGGAGCTGCTGACCTCGGTCAGCGAGGTCAGGAAGGTCGACGACTACACCGTCGAGTTCGTCACTGACGGGCCGAACCCGCTCCTGCCGGCGAACCTGACCAACCTGTTCGTCATGGACGAGGGCTGGACCGTCGAGAACGGTGCCGAGGAGCCTCAGGACTTCGCCGGCGGCGGCGACAATTTCGCCTCCTCGAACGTCAACGGCACCGGCGCCTACCGTCTCGAGTCGCGCACCGTCGACGAGCGCACAGTGCTCGCCGCGTTCGAGGACTACTGGGGCAAGGGTACGTTCCCGCTCGAGGTCACCGAGATCATTCAGACGCCGATCCAGTCGGCGGCGACCCGGGTCGCGGCGCTCCTCTCCGGCGAGGTCGATCTGATCCAGGATGTGCCGGTGCAGGACATCGGCCGCGTCGAGGGACAGGACGGGCTCAAGATCAGCGAGGCGCCGCAGAACCGCACCATCTTCCTCGGCATGAACCAGGGGGCGGACGATCTCGAGTCCGACAGCATCGACGGCGAGAACCCGTTCGCCAAACCCGAGGTGCGCGAGGCGATGAATCTCGCGATCGATCGCGTCGCGATCCAGCGCGTGGTGATGCGCGGGCAATCGGACCCGACCGGTGTGATCATCCCGCCGTTCGTCAATGGCTGGAGCGACGCGCTGAACGCACCGCCCGAAGGGGACGCCGCGAAGGCGAAGCAGATGATCGGCGACGCCGGCTACCCCGACGGCTTCAGCGTCCGGCTCGACTGCCCCAACGACCGCTACATCAACGACGAGGCGATCTGCCAGGCCGTGGTCGGCATGTTCGCGCGTGCGGGCGTCA
>ENA-ORXM01001430-ORXM01001430.1-marine-metagenome-genome-assembly--contig:-NODE-1430-length-33486-cov-14.410937_pt1 | contig 33486 bp, 27 predicted proteins | sample MGYA00237867_ERZ511480 | MGnify/ENA primary metagenome ERZ511480 (study PRJEB26309, sample SAMN06266103) | marine metagenome | isolation source: Algal blade | place: United Kingdom:Sidmouth, United... | reverse complement strand
GTCAAAGGATAGATGTTGTATGCTCCACTTAATGGAGCTGATGCCGTTACCTGCATTTCATCACAGTGATTTTCTTGGATTTCTTTGGTAACCGCCATAGCCGTATATCCACCTTCAGAATATCCCGTAATGAATAATTCATCTGATAATCCCCAACCATTCATTTCACAAAATTGCTTGGTTGCTCGAATCATATCGACAACATCTGTTGCCAAAGAGCTGTAATGATTGTAGCCATGAAAATCCGTACATTTACTTTGTCCATACCCTATATAATCTGGCAAAACAGAAATGGCTCCTCCTGATGATACAGGCAATGATAAGAACCATTCTCCTATATCTCCTTCTAATAAATCTGCTATTGTTCCTGGCTCTGATAAAACACCTCCATTGCTTGTACCATGATTGTAATTTATGATAGGCATATTACAATCATTATCAATGGGTACACCGACTAAACCCGATGCAAAAGTTGGTTCTCCATAGGTATTAACCGTTTCGTATACCAGTTTGTAGAGTTCAACGCCGTAATTGGCTGCTAAGTCCCAAACAACACAATCATTACCATATTCCTCTTCGATTAATGGAGCTACTTCTCCATAGACAAATTCGATTAGTGCTAATGAATGAGAAGCTTTTAAGGTATCAGCTACATAGTCTCCTCGTTCTGCAAAGGCGTTGAAGAAAGTACAAGAGGTAAGTAATAGGGAAAAGAGTATTTTTTTGTACATAATTTTTATGGATTGTTGAATTTTTATTTTTTTTTGGAGACAACGGTTTGTTGCTTCGTTGTTTCGTCTGGGCCTGCTATCCGTTCTTATGGTGGCTTGCCTGCGCTTCGGGCAGACACATGGGTCTGCCCCTACCGCCACCATACCACTACTATCAGGTCTATTTTGGATGGTTTGTCTTTTTGTTAATTTCTCTTTTGGTTTTTTGTAAAAAAGAGTGTAAAGATAAGGATTTTTTTTGTTTTTAATTTGACGTTGTAGTTGTTTGTGCCGTTGTGCTGTGGTTGTTAAAAAACTACGGCACTACGGAACCAAAAACTACAGCACAAACAACTAATTTTTCCGCATACACCACGTTGTCATCGCTCGAAGGTTTTGGACATTTGTGGTTTTGATGGGTTCATAGAGTTGAGCCTTTAGTTTTTCTGTGTAATCAAGTAGGGTTTCCATATCTACCAAAAAGCGTTGAGAACCATCAGGAAGATTATAGACCTGATTCCCTACATACTCAATTTCGTTTTCGATGGAAATACTTGTGGCGAGTCGGGCGAAGAAATAGCCATTGGGTTTGAGCAATTGCCATGTAGCTCGGAGCATTTTATCGAAATGTTCAGGGCTTTGGGCAAAGTGTAGAACAGCACTACAAATGACTAAATCGAAAGCTTCTTTGGGAAAGTTGTTATCTTCGATGGTAGTGATTTGAAAGTTGCTTTGAGGTAAATTGGGAGCTAGTGTTTTTGCAAGGCTTTTCGTATAGTTGAGGGCTTCTTCGTTGGGATCTAAGCCGTAGACTTCATAGCCATTTTGTAGGAAATAAACGAGATTGCGTCCGCCTCCACAACCGACATCTATGATTTTTTTACAGTTGTCGTAACGTTCTTTTAGGATTTGATCGAGAAGGTAAATATCGATGTTGCCGAGTTGTTGTTGGAGGGTCATTTTTTTTTGGTTCGTTTGAGTTGTTTTAGTCGTTGCGTTTTTTTTGTGGTTCTTGTGTGAGACGTTGCAATGCAATGTCTCTACGTTTGTGGGTCTTTATTTTTTGGTTGAGGCTATGAAAAATAGACCTGATAGTAGCGGAATGGCTTCTTTTAGTTTGTGTGGTTTAAGTAGTTTTTGTGGTTTTTGTAGTTGTTTTACTATAACAAATACGTTGATACTTAGCCATATTAGCGGATAGCAGGCCTTTCTGTGACGACGAAGCATCTCCCCTTTCTCTCCTAAAATAAAAAAAGCCCCATAATCAATTGATTATGAGGCTTTAGCGTGACTGAGCTGGGGCTCGAACCCAGGACCCACGCCTTAAAAGGGCGTTGCTCTACCAACTGAGCTACTCAGTCTTTTCCTTGTAAGGCGGTGCAAAGATAGTATAACTTTTGTAATGTTTGCAACTTTTCAAAAAACTTTTTCTTTTTTTTTATTATTTATTAATTTTATAGTAAATTATTTTACAATTGCACCGTCTGCGACAAATACCAGTTCTACTTCTGGTTTGGTAATTTTAGCGATTTCTTGGGCAGATAATCCTTCGTCTTCGGCAAAATGGCGGAGGGTTTCTACGGAAGTCGTGTCAAATTTGGCGACACCTTCGATGATGGCGGTTTTGCCTTCGCAATCCAAAGGCACGAAAAATCCGTAGTCTTTGAAGGTAACTCGCATGCTTTCTTCATCGTCTTTTTTGAGCGTCATCCAACAACCTTTTTTCTTACAAACCGACGCAATTTCCCCTTGAACTTTGGTTTTCATTTGGTCTTTTCCTTGCATATTGGCAGCTAAGGTTTTCATATTGCTTGCGCCTTGTTCGGTAATTTTTGCGCCGAAATTGCCTGTTGCTTGTTTTGGTGCGCTGTTGCAGGCGATTAGGCTGATGAGAAGAAATAGACTTATGATGGCTTTTTTCATTTTTCTGGGATTTGATTTTTTTGGATATTTCAAAGTTACGGATGATGTTTTTTATTTGCAAGTATTTTTTTTTGGTGACGGGTGACGGGTGGCGAGGGGCAGGTGACGGGTGATGATGGACGTGACGGTGACGAGAGACGTGACGGGTTACGAATGAAAGATGGAAAAACTATTTGCCCCTTGTCCTTCTCACCTGTCACCTGTCACCTGTCACTTTACCAATTTTGTTTTTCGGGAAAAAGGGTGATATTTGCACCAAATCCACAGACTGTTCTATCGCTGCGCCTTTTGTGGGCGGAGAGGAAAGTCTGGGCAACATAGAGTACCACAGTTCCTAACGGGAACGCTTTTGCTTCGGCAATTGACAGCGAGTGCCGCAGAAAATAACCGACTTTGCTTGCAAGGCACGGGTGAAAATGTACTTTGTACGGGCTGTTGTGGTGACATAGCAGTTGGGCAAACCTTGTGGGTTGAAATACCAAGTACACTAGGGGTTGAGGGCGACTCGTCCGATTTTGTTTTTTTAAAACAATACCTTAGAGGGTAGGTTGATCGTGTTTGTAGGCGACTGCATTCTTAGATAAATGATAGAATGCTTGTTTCGACAAGTAACAGAACCTGGCTTATAGGTCTGTGGATTTTTTTCTTTCATAAGCGTTGTGTCCTTCCAAAATAGACCTGATAGTAGCGTTATAGCCTTCTTTTCGTTTTAGTCGTTTTAGAGTGTTGGGACAAGGCATGCCTTGTCCGTACAGTTGCGGTTCTATCCTTTATAGATTTGTTGATGCTTGGCTATAGTAGCGGATAGCAGGCCTGAGCGTCACGACGAAGGATTTTTACCGTTCTCTCCTTATTTTTTTCTCAAAAATCATTGTTATAGATTAAAGTAGCTTCTTAATAAGTGTCGTTTTGCCCTTTTCTCCCAAAAAATATAAGTGGTATTTCCTTTACTTATCAAATTTTTCCTATATTAAAGGTCACTATAGAAATAGAGCCAAGTTTAGCTATGCGATGGATAAGGATTAAACACATGATGCTTTAGTTGGCTGTAATTATTTAACCAACCTAAATCGTTTAACGCATATGAAGACCTTTAATACTTCAAATATTAGGAATATTACTTTGTTGGGACATTCTGGTTCTGGTAAAACAACCTTTGCGGAGTGTATGCTTTTTGAAGGGGGCATTACGAATAGACGGGGAAATGTCGAGACAGGTAATACAACTTCTGATTATCACGAATTGGAAAAAGAACGGCGCAATTCTGTATTTAGTACGCTTTTGTGTACGCAATGGAAGGGCGATAAAATTAATATTATTGATACCCCTGGTTTTGATGATTTTGTAGGGGAAGTTATTTCTTCTTTGAGGGTTGCAGATACGGGCGTTATGTTGTTGAATGCACAAAATGGTGTGGAAGTTGGTACGGAAACGATTTGGGAATATACGGAACAGTTTAAAACGCCGATGATTTTTGTGGCGAATCAGTTGGATCACGATAAGGCGGATTTTGATAAAACGGTGGAACAGGCTCGTTCTCGTTTTGGCTCAAAGGTGACGGTGGTACAATATCCTCTGAATCAAGGCAATGGCTTTGATACGATTGTGGATGTACTCAAAATGACGGTCTATAAATTTCCGAAAGAGGGGGGAAAACCTGAGAAATTACCGATTCCTAAAGAGGAAAAAGCAAAAGCGGATCAGTTGCACAATGATTTGGTGGAAGCCATTGCGGAAAACGATGAGGGCTTGATGGAAACTTATTTCGACAAAGGCACTTTGACGGAGGAAGAGATGACGAAAGGGCTAAAACTTTCTATGATTAATCACGATATTTTCCCACTTTTCTGCTGTTCTTCGACTCGCAATATGGGCAGTGGGCGCATTATGGGGTTCTTGCATGATATTGCGCCTTCTTCTAAAGATATGCCGCCTGCTACCAGAGAAAGTGGTAAGATTTTGGCTTGTAATCCTGAAGGCCCAGCCGTCGTTTTTATTTATAAGACGATTTCGGAACCGCATTTAGGGGATATGTCTTTCTTTAAGGTTTATAGTGGTGAGCTAAAAGTTGGGGATGAGTTGTACAATTCTGCAACTTCAACAATGGAAAGATTTACGCAATTGTATGTGATGAATGGCAAAATACGGGATAATGTAGAGACGCTTAAAGCAGGAGATATGGGCGCAACGGTAAAACTCAAAAGTACGCATACCAACAATACGCTTCATCCTAAAGGTGATCCGTATAATATCGCTAAAATTACGTTCCCTGAGCCTCGTCATCGAGTAGCGGTAGTGGCAGAAAATAATTCGGATATTGAAAAATTGGCGCAAGCGTTGCATCAACTCAAAGAGGAAGATCCTACGATTTTAATCGACCATTCTCAGGAGTTGAAACAAACGATTGTGCAAGGTCAAGGGGAGCTACACCTCAATATGATGAAGTGGAAGGTAGAGAATAATTTTAAGGTCAAATTGAATTTTGAAAAACCTCGCATTCCTTATCGGGAAACGATTCAAAAAGCTGCTAAATCAGCTTATCGTCACAAAAAACAGTCTGGTGGCGGTGGTCAATTTGGGGAAGTCCAGATGTTGGTTGAGCCTTATTATGAAGGCATGGCACCTCCACCCGATTTAAATGTTCGTCATACACAAGAAATTCCTTTAGATTGGGGCGGTAAGTTGGTCTTCAATAATTGTATTGTTGGTGGAGCGATTGACAATAAATATATGACGGCGATTACGAAAGGAATTATGGAACGGATGGTCAATGGGCCTTTGACGGGTTCTTACGTTCGAGATGTGCGAGTCAGCGTTTTTGATGGAAAAATGCATGCGGTGGATTCCAATGATATGGCGTTTAAGATTGCAGGAAGAACCGCTTTTAAAAACGCTTTTGAAGAGGCAAGTCCTCAATTGTTAGAGCCTGTTTATGCCATTGAGGTACTTGTGCCTGCCGATGTGATGGGCGATGTCATGAGTGATTTACAAAATCGACGGGGGATGATTGAGGGTATGGATGCGGAAGGTCATTATCAAAAAATCAAGGCAAAAGTGCCGTTGAGTGAGATGCACAATTATTCCTCTACGCTTCGTTCGATTACACAAGGCAGTGCGAAGTTCAAGATGGCTTTTGCGGATTATGCGAATGTCCCACATGAGGTACAAAAGAGGTTGGTGGCAGAGCGAAAGGCGTTGGAAGAAGCTTAATTATCCTATTGATTGAATCCTTTTTTGGAGCGAACGGTCAAGTGCTTCGTCGCAACGGAAAGGCCCGCTATACGCTACTATAGCTTGCAAAAAGAACCACAAATCAAATAAGAACCGAACCAAGAACTACAGCACCAAGAACCACGGCACTCTTGCAAGCTATAACGCTACTATCGGGGCTATTTTGCATGGTCAGAACGATTTGATTTCTAATAAACAAATGACTAAAACACAAGATTCGAGAATAAAAATTTCTTGGATTTTGTGTTTTTTTTTATCTTAGTAATGGATAAAGAAAAAATTCAGGCAAAGGTCACAGAAAGATTGGTTTCTGTCGAGCTTTGCGCTTCTTTGCGTTAAAATTCTTTGCGCTCTTTGCGTGAAATAAAAATTCTAAAATAAACTAGCATTACTATCTCTTTTAAGAAAAATACAATATGGAAACCATTATCAATTATTTTGCTGAAATGCCTACGGCTCATCGTTCTGCGGTGTTGATTGGAGGATTGACGATTTTCTTTTTAATCGAAAATGCAGCACCGCTTTTTACGAATAAATACAACAAAGCCAAACATACTGGCTTAAATATATTTTTTACGCTCACCACCGTCTTGGTCAATTTTTTAATGGCATTTATTTTGGTCAATACAAGCGACTGGGTTGTTGCCAATAATGTTGGTATTTTACAATGGTTGTCTGCGCCTAATTGGGTTGTGTTGGTGGCGGGTATGCTGATGATGGATTTTTTGGGTGCATGGTTGGCGCATTTTACCGAACACAAAGTACAGTGGATGTGGCAATTCCATGTGATTCACCATACAGACCAACACGTCGATACCACCACCGCCAACCGCCATCATCCTGGGGAGAGTGTGATTCGCTTTCTTTTTACGACACTTGCCGTTTTGATTGTGGGCGCACCGATGTGGCTCGTCTTTTTGTATCAATCCACTTCGGCTGCATTAAGTCAATTCAACCACTCTAATATCAATATGCCAAAGTGGTTGGACAGTGCGCTTTTGCTCGTTTTTTGTACCCCCAATATGCACCGAGTCCACCACCATTATCGCCAGCCCTATTCCGATACCAACTACGGCAATATCTTTTCTTTTTGGGATAAAATGCTTGGAACATATGAGGTTGTCGATAATAAAAAATTAGTTTATGGTGTGGATACGTATATGGATACTAAAGAAGCGAGTGATTTGGGTAATTTGTTGAAAATTCCTTTTTCGGGTTATCGTACGCCTATTGATTATGATACGGAGGAGGAGTTGTAGTTTTTTTAGTGCTGTAGTTCTTGGTGCTGTAGTGCTGTGGTGCTGTGGTTGCACTACAACATAGCATAATTGTACAACAATACTACAGCACAAAAACTACGAACAATAGTTTTCTAAGTTACCTTTTTTAGCATAATATCAAAATTATCACTATCAAATAGATAGTAACTTTCCATATTAATGTAATCATCTTTATTTATAGTATCAAAATCGTTTTTGCTCACATGAATATTCATGGTATACTCTCGACTTAAGTCAAACAAATCTTGGTTAAAATCAATAACCAAGTTATGTATATGAGATAATTTCAATTTAGAAAAAGTGAGCCTGAACATCACCATACTATTTTGGTCAATTTGCGTAGTATCTTCAACTGTAATTAATAAATTATAGTTATTCGATAAGTTTGATTCTGTATCAATTATTTGAATTCGTTTTTGTATCATTTGAAATGTATTGAACTAAGTAATATTATTTTAATTTAAAAACAAATTAGCAAAAATCAAGAACTAATTTTATTATTCTGTAAAAAACAATGTCTAAGAAATAAAATAATGATTTTAGGCAAAGAGATTTTTCAGCTCTATGAAGCAAAAAACGCAGTTATAGCTGACTATGATAAGGCTTTTTAACAAAATAGATTGGAAAATATCGCCGCTTAAAATCGTTAAGTTGTTGTTGTTGTTTTATCATTGCTAAGACTGTGAGAGTATTTGTTTTATTTAAAATGGTAAAAGCTAGAATCACTTTTAATCTCTATTTAAGTAAAGTGATTCTAGCAAGAATAACTAAAACATTGTGATGATAAAACTTATTTAAGAATCCTCATTATCAGTTTCACTGTCTAATGACTTGTAGAGCATATTTTCAGCCATATATTCTTCTGAAGAATCACTAGCTTCAAATGGACAGTCGCCTCCATCCTCTCCTAATTGTTCGTTAGTAGAAGTATCTTCATTATTTGCAGTTAGAAAACAGCTTCCAGCATTTACTTCATTTAATTCGTTCATATTTTTATATTTTTATTGGGTTACTTAATCCATCCTAGTACATGGTAACGAGCCTGTACCTCAACAGTCTCATTAATTAAATTCTTAACTTTGATATGATATTTCACATATTTGTCGCTTTGTCTAGAGATTTGAACTTGCCACTCAATCTGAGGTCCTCCATTTTTAATAGGAGATAGTGGTATTACAGTCCAATCAACATGCCAATGTGCCGGCCAGTTAAAAGTATACCAAGTTTTAGTTTTTTTAGCTTCAATCGTTCCTTTAAACTGTACTCCCAACCAAGATTTAGAAGGGTTACAATTAGGATACATTGCCTTAACTGCATTGATATCTCCAGCACTAAGTTCCCTTCTTCGTCCTATGGTAACACCCTCTTGGAGGGGTTCTATTGTTGCTTTTCCATTGCGTGAAAAAGCTGTTTTACTATAATGCATTATTGAGTTGTAATCATACGATCCGTAATCATCTCCATCACTTATGTGTTGGTTAAAATTATGACGTCTAGCAGGGTCAATATTTTCCCAATTAATTTTAATAAACTGATTTCTATCTTCTCGACTTTGTTCATGCCATAAACCAACTGCATGACCTATTTCGTGTATGACACTTCCAAGTCCGCAACCACCAGCTAATCCAATATCTTGTTTTCCTCCCCTCATACCGACAAAAGACCAACATCCATTTGCTACTTTAAAATTTACATAGTTTGCATATTTCTTCGCATTTTTATTAGTCCGCTTTATAAATTTAAAAGAAGTTTTTTCCTCCCAATGTTTTATAGCATCTGACACTCGTTTCTTATTTGGTAAGTTAGACTCAATAGTATATGGTATGATGCATTTTGGCCATCTAAATCTTTCACCAGTTATTCCAACACCAAATTGTATTTCATCTAATTGATTACTCTCAATATTATCGCCACTCATTGCAGCAGCTTCAATTTGTTCTGTATAGTTATCCATTTCTTCTAGTGTTCCAAGAACGATACAACCTTCAAAAATGGCTAAACCATCTACTGCTGAATACTCAACAGGTATAAATCCTTTGCTTTCTGTAAAAACATATCCAGAACGGATATCATCGCTTTCAAGCATAACATCTTTACAATCACACATAATTATAGTATTTTAATTAGTAAATAAGAGTCCAAGTCCTCTTGTAAATTGGTAATTTGATAAGTCGTTTGAAGAATGGACTTATCCTTTAATTTTTCATTTTTATAGATGGGTATTTTCAGATAGTCTAAACTATTATTGATATACGCATTGGAAATTAATAAACGTCCAATAGCGTTCAGACAGTGCAAAATAGCCTCGATAGTAGCGTTATAGCTTGCAGTAGTACGGTAGTTTTTGGTGCTGTATTTCTTGGTTTGGTTCTTATTTGATTTGTGGTTCTTTTTGTAAGCTATAGTAGCGTATAGCGAGACCATGCGCCACGACGAAGCTCCAAACCTTTCGCTCCAAATAAGCGTATATCAATAGTATAATTCTTCTTTAAATGATGGATATATTCGCTACTTAAGTACAGTAAATCATGATTAAAACCAGTGCCTCTGAGTTATTTAGAAGGATTAATTCTCCTACCTAGTCGGGCAAATTTATCTTAACATTTGATGATGGCTTTTTTTGCCATCTACTTCATTAAAAAATGTCGTCATAGGAATCTTAACTCATGCCTTTTTCAAACTGATTAATCAACCAAAACTACACTTTCTTAATCAACCATCGTTGAGTATTATTATTCTGCTTAGGTCGGGTGACAACTGAAAAATCTTCACGAGAATGCTCGTGAGCATCCATAAATCTAGCATTGCTCAATTGTTGGATTCGGTAAGTTTCATCATCTCCATCAGGTGTAATCACCCATTTTTGAGTATCGTTTTGTTGTGCAGTTCTAATGACAATATCATAATCTTTACTTGAATTTTCATGTGCATCCAAAAAGTGACCTGAACTCAATTGTTGCACTGTGTAGACCACTCCAGTTTTGGTCAATACCCATCGTTGAGTGTTATTATTTTGAGCTGTTCGTGTGACAACATCATTGTCATTACTTGATTCATGTGCATCTAAAAAGCGAGTGTTATATTTCTGTTGAATGGTGTATGTGTCATCGTCAAAATAGCTTAGAATCCATTTTTGAGTATCATTATTCTGAGCTGTTCGAGTTACAGCAGTAAAATCGCTTCCACTCGTATATGCATCCAAATAACGACCTGAACTCAATTGTTGGATGGTATAAGTCGAAATATCATCAGGGTCTCCTAAGAAAACCCATTTTTGAGTATCGTTGATTTGATTCGTTCGAGTGACAACTCTGTAATTATTTCCAGAGGATTCATGTGCATCCAGAAAACGGCTGTTACTTAATTGTTGTACTTTATAGACGACTCCAATAGGTCTTAAATTCCATCGTTGAGTATTGTTATTTTGAGCTGTTCGGGTGACTACGTTGTAGTCTTCTGAAGAAGAATCATGTGCATCTAAAAAGCGATTATTACTCACTTGTTGGATGGTATAAGTTCCTTTCAAAGGGGGTACAACGATGCTTTGTAGGGTCGGCGATTCTTCCAAAATCCGACTGATTCGAACTCCAAAATTTGAGCCTGTATTATTTGTACGGCAACCTCCATTTGTGTGAACACCAATGATTTTACCAGTCGAAGCATGCCAGATTGCAGAACCTGAATTACCTCCTAAAGTATCAATATCATTGTATCTAACTCGAAAACCTTCAAAAGACGTTAATGGCCCAGTTTCAATCCGCTTTGGCCGTCCTGCTGGATGACCGATAATGCAAAGCATATCATTTACAGTGGCATCTACCATAGAAACTTCACCAATCCCAAAAACATGTCCTGGTGCTCCTTCTAATCGAACAATTGCGAAATCCAAATTTCCAAGTCGATATTCAACCAAATCCACAATGGCAAATTCCTGCTCTTGTCGAGAATTGCCACTTGAATCAACTTGATAATTGAAATTGACGTGCATGTTTTTCGCAATTTCTGAGGGAGATATCAGATTGCTTGTGCCATCAACACTGGGGCGAATCCATCCTCCTCCTGTCGAATCAAAACAATGACCCGCCGTTAAAAATAAATTTGCGCTTATCAATGTTCCAGTACACCATCGAGCACCTGAAACGTTTCCAGCATTGTTATACTTATCACCTAAATTACTGTTCCATTGTAATTGTCCAACAGGACGTTGGTGAGCATTTACGAAACCTATTGGCACCCCTAAACTTCCGTCGTACTGTTCAACGGGTTGAGAATCATCTGTTGCTCCGCATTGAGATTCTAAAATAAATTCGTACATATCCGCTCCTTCGGATTCAACTCCTTCGGGTGCATTTGCCAACATACGTTCTAACTCTTCTGGAAGAAGTGGAAACAAAACAATATCCCTTTGATCTTGATTGTTATTCATTGTTTGTGTTATTATTTTAGTTAGTAAATAAGAATCTAATTTCTGTTTGGTGATTCAAATTTAATCCAAACTATTGGCATAGTTCTTACCCACATGATGAATGGTCGGTTTGGCATGATGAATGATATAAATTATCATTTAAAAGATATTTACTCTTTTTAGTAAGAAAATCATTTTATACAAATAGGTAGGATTCAACATAGGAGTTGTGACCATGCAAACTAGCCCCGATAGTAGCGTTATGCTGACTGTTGTTGGGCCAAGAGTTTTTGCGTGGCTCAGTGTAGTAGCGGATAGCGGGACTAAACGTAACGACGAAGCAATAAACAGTTCGCTCCTAAAAAAAATTTATAAAAAAGGAAAGATGAAATGGTATAGAGGGATTATTCTGGCGCATATAATTTGATAGAAACTTTTGTTCCTATTGCATTTCCTGTATTGTCTACCAAATCAATGATGCGAATTTCATTTTCGGAATGCAGCAATTCTGCTCTTTTTTGGGTTATACCAATACCCATGGATTTTTGTTTTTTTGGCTTATTAGAAGTGGCTTTCTTTTTTCGCCCAACTCCATTGTCTTCAACTTCTAAGATAACAAAATCATTTTCTCTAAAGATATTAACATTCAATTTATTGACACCACTACTTTTAGCAATGAGTCCATGCCAAATAGCATTTTCAACAAAAGGTTGTAAAATGAGTGGTGGGATTCTTGTAAAACTGGTATCTATATTTTTATCAATTTGTATCTGGTAATTAAATTCTGTAGTAAAGCGGAGGGATTCTAATTCGATATATAGTTTTAATGCTTCTATTTCCTTAGCTAAAATAATTTTCTTTTTTTCAGAATTAGCTAAAATACTGCGTAGTAAAGATGAAAATTTAGTCAAATAACTTGCTGCTTTTGCCTCTTCTCCTTTTGTAATAATCCCTTTTATAGAATTCATAGCATTGAACAAAAAATGGGGATTCATTTGTGCTCTCAGTGCTTTCATTTCTACTTCTAAAAGCTGATTTTTTAGTTTTTCAAGTGTTGTTTTCTTTTCTTCTTCTTTGATTAATTGATTAATTCTATATCTATAAATAAGGTAAATTAGAAAAGCAAAAGTTAAGATGGCTATAGCACAAAACCACCAAGTTTTCCAAAAAGGCGGGTTAATTTTCATAGCAAGTTTTTTGGTTGCACTTTGATTCCCATTAGCATCTATTGCTTTTACTTCAAAATTATATTTACCATGTGGAATTTTAGTATAGCGAATTCGTTGATTGTTGGTGACACTTAACCAAGAATCATCATACCCTCTGAGACGATAAATGATTTTATTTTGTTCTGGTTTAATTAAATTAAGGGCAAGAATATCGAAGGTCAATGTGTTCTGATCATAATTTAGTTCTAAATTATCTTGTTCGCCAATACCTTTATAGACCTCTGTATCATTGATAGTTAGCTCGCTAATATATACCTTTGGAGACTTGGTATAAGGCTTTATTTGATTGGGATTGAATTTGACCAATCCTTTGTTATTGCCCATCCATATATCGCTATTATTGGTCAATAAACTGCTGTTGTAAAGCGAAAAAAAATCTCCTGATAGACCATCTACCTCATTAAATTGAAGCAACTTATTTCCAATAGCTTCTTCATCATATTTCCATAAGCCTTGATTTGTGCCAAGCCAAAATTTTCCATAGTTATCTTCCACAATTCCGTATATATTGCTATTATTTAATAACGCATCGCCACTTGTTACAAATTGAATGATAGTATCATTTACGATTTTAAACAGTCCTCTTGATGTGCCAGCCAAAATAGTACTGGATTTTTTTTTGCTTTCACAAAATCCAAAGAACTCTATATTGCATTTTATCTTCTTTATCAATTTCAAACCTTGATAACTCGCCTGATATACCCATAGTTCACTTGAATTATATGGAACATATAACTTATGATTAGAAGCTTGAAAAAACTGAACAAAAGTAAAATTTGGAAATTCAGTAAATTCTGGACAATCTCCAATTTCATATTTTCCATTGGAATTTTTAAAAATTTCTTTAATGCCAATAGTAGAAGAAACTAAAGTTCGATTTGGAAAAACATGTCCTATAAACCTCCACTTAATATCTTCTGGCTTTTCAATAATTTGCAAGACATTTGTTGTCTCCAAATCAAAAAAATAAATGGCTTTAGAAGTAGTACAAAATATATTTCCATCCTTATGTATAGAAGCTTGCCATAACTCTGACAGTTTTGGTTTAGAGGAAGGTAAACTATAATATTTTAACAACTCTCCATTGTAAGAAAAAAGATAAATACCGTTATACTTTGTGCCAATCAAAATAGCATCCTGTCCTACTTTATTTATAGAGGCAATTTCAGCATTTTTTGGAATAACTTTCTCTAGGGGATTTTCAAAGTGATTATTGTATAAATAAGTATAATTAACGCCTTGATTGTTATGATACAACCAAAGATAATCATTAAGTATATGAAGTTCTCTGGGTTCATTGGTGAGTAACGAATATCGGTTATTGGCTTTATTTTTCCATTGCCTTAAATACTTTTCTGTCCGCCAATTATATAACCAAATGCCATTGTCTATGGTTGAAAGTAATAAATAATCATCTTTAAATTTGGTAATATCTCTAAAAGAAAAGTCCAAATCATTTTTCAAAAACTGTACTTTTTCAGGTTCTATTTCATTGAATAATAATAATAATGATTCATTTTCTTTAAAAAACAACCAAGAGGCATCTTGCAAATAAATAGATTTTCGCAAAGACTTAAATTGTTGGAGGTATTTTTTATGATCAACAAGGATAGAATCTTTGAGATAAAAAAAATCAATACCATTCCCATTCCCATACAACCAAGGACTCGCAACAATCTTTGTTAGGTTTTTATCCTCATTATACAGCACATTAAAATCATATGCTTCGATTTTTGGAGCTAAAGCAAAATAGTTATGGGGATTGTCAATATCCAAACAAAATATTTGTTTATTTGCTTGTAGCCATAGATGGTTATTCGCTGTATCTACATGAAAAACTCTATAATTTTGCATAATGGATACACCTAATGAATCCTTTACTCTGTAAATTTTTATTGAGTCTTCTTTACGTATATAACAATTGATTTCCTCATAGGTACTAAACCAAATATTGCTCTGGTTATCTTCATAAAAATTGCTTTGAATATTTTTACCTTGCAGCCCTGATTCAAAGCGATATGTTTTGACATTTGTTCCATCAAAACGATTTAGGCCATCAATGGAGCTAATCCAAACAAAACCTTTGCTGTCTTGAAAGATGAAGCAGTTGTTTCGATCATCATTTAATCCATCTTCCAAACTTAGTTTTTGGAAATTAAAATGGAGTTCTGGGTTTTGAGCAAGTAAAAAAACAGGAAAAACCAGTCCAAAAATGTAAAAAAGAATGTTGTTGTTTTTCTTGAAATACATTGATGTTTTTGTTGGTTTTTCCTTTTAAAAATTAGCTATAAGCTAAGGATTTTGGCAAATTTTATATTGACCATAAGTATAATCTTACACATAATCCATTAAAGTTCTAGTAATAAACTCCTCATTTCCCCATAATGAAGGACAGGGTAGTCCAATAGCCATATTAGGCACTTCATCATCCGAATTAATTCTCAAAATTGTTTCCATTTTCAAGGTTGGAAAAGTTTTATTTTCAGTTTCACCGAAAGCACTATATCCATAATTACTAGATGATCCCGATATTTTCACATCACTTGTTCCTGCTAAAATCAACCTTAATTCTCCTTCACCAAAAAAGACTAAACTAATCCCTTTATCAGTTTCCTGATTTTCACCAAATTCCCAATATTGGAATTTTAAACCCTCTAAATCTGTTTGTGTTATACTTTGCCCTATGGGTAACCCAAATGGCATTCCTTGTATTTCAAGTGCCATAGAAGTGACTGTATTGGGAAAAACGAAATTTTCAAACACAAATCGAGAATCAAAAAAAATTACATGTATTGAAAAATTAGTATCGTTTTGTGGTTTGAATATTAATCCAACCAATTTGTTTTGACTTTGACGATCACTGAGAGATTCACTAAGATAATCTATCCCTTTGAAAAAGCCTGACCTTTCAACAAGTTGAGCTTTTCGTTCTCCCTCTGCCTTAGCTATTCCTTTTTCCAAATCTTCAATTATTTTACTGTATTGCTGATCTTGACGTGCTTTCAAATTTGCATCAACTTGCTCCTCTAAAGCACTTGCTAAATCTGTAGCGTTATATTCTAACCCTAAAAAAAAGTCCATAATAAATATTTTTTTTAAGTTTTCAAGTAAGTGGTTTATAAAAATCCATCCAAAAAAACACGAAAATCATCTCGCCGTCCTCTGGAAATAGGTATAAATTTCTTGTCCATCATGATAATCGAACCTCCATCTGCTTTGTCGTATTCGTTGATGTGATAACCATTGATTAGATATTCTCTATGGGGTCGAAAGAAGTATTTTTCGGGTAAACGGTCTTCGATGTCTTTCAAAGAATAAGAACTATAAATATTTTCTTTATTAGCCAGATAGACCTGAGTAAAGTTGCCATCAGATTTGCAGTAACAGATGTCCGATAGTTTGACAAACTTTATTTTATTGCCTTCTTTGATACCAAAAGGAGTAAGATGACTGATTTCAAAATTCAACTGAAAGTGTTCGAGTGCCATCAGTACTTGTTCTCGAATGATATTGCCTTGTGGTTTTACTTTTTCTACTGCATTGACCAATTCTGTTTCACTAATGGGTTTTTTGAGATAGTCCAAAGCATTTATCCGAAAGGCTTCTAAAATGTATTCATCATGGGCTGTAGTGAAAATAGCACTGTACACTGTAGAACCTAATAGTTCTAATAACTCCAAACCATTAATATTTGGCATTTTGATATCTAAAAAAAGCAAATCGGGATTTGCTTTTTTGATATTTTTCAATGCTTCTACACTTGATTGATACTTTTGAATCACCTTGACATTTGGACAATATTGCTTAAGCATAAAATCTAAAGCATTAATTCCTTCAATTTCATCATCTACAATAATGGCTTTAATCAATTCCATGCTTTAATCATTTTAAATATCTGTTGTCAAAAATAAGGGCTTATATTCATCTAATTTTGAGTAAAATGATGGATGTACCAAATAAGCGGTTAAAGTGTACTTTTAAGATGATGAAGGAAAATTAATAAAAATATACCTATGACCTTCTGAACAGACCTATCCTAATTTGGTTTAGCATCATCTTATTATTGTTATTAGACTTTTAAACTATTCACCAAGTAAGTTACAAAAATATAATGATTATATTATATTTTCAGACTGTTTTATACAAAATGGGATTAAAGTCTCATCATAGCCGACTATATCGAAGCATCAAACTGCTATATTTTCTGGCTTGTCTTTTCAGAAAATTTCTTCCCGAAATATTGGGCTTATTAACTGAGTAATGAAAAATCAATACCTTATTCTTCTTCGACCACTTAAACAGAGGCAAGCATACCAAAACAAAAAAGAGGAATGCCAGATAATGGACATTCCTCTTTTAATTTATTGCTACAAAAAAGGCACAAACGCTTCCTGTAACAACAATTTGTTGAATTATAAAATTTAGTTTGTTAGAGTAGTTAACAAAAAAAAGAGCAGTAATATTTATTACCCCTCTTTCTGTAAATACTTTTGCGCCATTTCGTAAATTACCGTATTTTCTAAATGTACGATACCGCCACTTGGCCCTTTTTCTATGTGAATATCTGCCACTGCCCCCGATTGGTAATTAGCTCCACCAAAATAATTTCGTACAGACTCTACAGAGATTTTCAATTCATCTGCTATTTTGTGCATCGTACCATCAGGTAATTGATCTTTCATTGTTCTTAATTCATTGAAGGTAATGTTCATAGTGGTAAGATTTAAGTTATGAAATGAGAAAGGGGAGACCTTGTTGGAGTAACATTTTAGTCGTTTTATTTCCTTTCCTTAGATTGATGAAAGAAAGTTATTATATTTTTTTTACAATTCAAAATAAATTAAGAAAAAAATCACTTTTTATTTACAAAGTTTGTTTTAATAAAAAACAATAATTTAGTATTTTCAAGCAAGAAAAATAATAATATGCGATTCATAAAAATATCTATTCTACTCATTCTCTTCTTTTCCTGCAAAACACAAAAAGCACAGAAAATAAATTCGCCTCCACTAAATCCAATTTATGGCTTGGCAAGTCCTTTTCAATTGTCCGATAAAAAAAGTACCATCTACTTACAAGATTACTTTCTTTCGCCCAATGCCATTGATTCGATTAGTTCGAGCAAAAACTTAATTGCTTCTTTATCACAAGACAAACAAAAATTAGGAATACTCATTCGCAAAGAAAACCAACAGCCTGTTTTAGAGGAACTCAAATGTTGGGTTGATGGAAAAGCGTATAGCCTTATCCTGAAGAAGTCCAGAAAGGTCGAGCATACTTTTTCTTTCAATCCACAAGATACACAATACAAAACAGTCAAGGTAGCAGGAAACTTCAATGATTGGAATCCCAACAATACCATTATGAAATGGCGAGGAGATGCATGGGAAGCAACTGTAAAAATGAATCCTGGCAACTATCAATACCAAATTGTAGCCAACGATCAATGGATTTTAGATCCTGCCAATCCCGATTCTATCGACAACAATATTGGTGGTTTTAATTCTCCGTTGATTGTTTCGGGCGGCAATCCTTCGCTCGCTCCAAAGTTGTTTAGCAAAAGCTACAAGGAGAAAAGCATCACTTTGGGGATACAAAATAAAATTCAAAAGGTTGTTGCGCTATGGCAAAATCAAGCTCTTCCGATAAAAAAAACAGATACTGAATTAATCATTGACATTCCTGAAGAAGCAAAGAACTTGCCTCGTTCTTTCATACGAGTTTTTGCGTACAATACCAATGGTGCTGCCAACGATATATTGATTCCACTCGAAAAAGGTAAAATCATCGAATCCCCTACCCAACTAACTCGTCAAGATAAACATACCAACATTCTATACTTTATGATGGTGGATCGTTTTAACAATGGCAATGCGGCCAATGATAAGAAGGTAGATAATCCCGATATTGAAGAAAGTGTGAATTATCATGGAGGCGACCTTGCAGGAATTACCCAAAAAATCAACGATGGTTATTTCCAAAATTTAAACATCAATACGCTTTGGCTCTCCCCTATTACTCAAAATCATACAAAAATAAATCCTCACTTTGGTACATCCACAGAATTAAAAGAACTTGTTGCATTAGCGCATCGAAATAATATAAATATCCTACTTGAATTCGATACTTTTTTGCCGAGCCTTGATTTGTCGAAGCCCGAAGTCATTGAGACGGTGACAGACTCCACTATCTATTGGATACAAGAATACGATTTAGATGGTTTTAGGCATGATGCGACCAAGCACATTCCCAAATCTTTTTGGCGACGACTTACCCAAAAACTAAAAACGGAAATCATGCGCCCTCAACAAAAAGACCTCTACCAAATTGGCGAAACTTTTGGGAGTCGAGAGCTTATCGGCAGCTATGTCAATACAGGACAATTAGATGGACAATTTGATTTTAATTTGTACTTTGATGCGAGGGCAGTTTTTGCCTTAGACAGTGAGGATTTCAACCGTCTTAATCAATCCCTCACAGAAAGTTTCTCTTATTATGGTCATCACTCCTTGATGGGCAATATCAGCAGCAATCACGATATGCCTCGATTTTTGGCGTATGCTGGCGAAGATTTACAGTTCAATGAAGACCCAAAAGCGGCAGGTTGGAGTCGAGAAATTACCGTCAAAAATCCCATTGGCTACAAAAAACTATCTGCTTTGACCGCCTTTATTATGACGATTCCTGGCATTCCTGTCCTCTACTATGGCGACGAAATGGGCATGGTGGGCGCAGATGATCCCGACAATCGCCGTCCTATGCGCTTTGAAGGCTGGAACAAAGGCGAACAAACCGTCTATGACAACGCCCAGAAATTAACCGCCCTTCGACGCAATCATTTGGCGTTAATTTATGGTGATTTTCAAGTATTGAACGTCCAAAAAGAGACTTATGCGTATTTGCGCTCCTATTTTGGCGATAATGTCATCGTTGTTTTCAATAAATCTGCTAAAAAACAAAAAATGCTTATAAATTTGCCTACACATTTGAAAGGCAAAGCTTTCAAACATCATTTCAATGGTGCTGTAGAGGTCAGTGGCTCAAAATTGGGCGTACAATTACCACCTTATAGCTTTGAGGTTTTGACGGTTTTGTAAGTGAGTGATTGGTGACAGATAACGATTGATAAATATCGTAATTTTATTTTTTAGGAGAGAACGGTTTATTGCTTCGTCGTAATAGAAAGGCCTGCTGTCCGTTCATATGGCTTTTTTCGGATCATCGGGTAGAGTTGAGATACAACTACATAAACCACAAAAACTACTTAAACCACAAAAACCAAAAAGCCATTCCACTACCATCAGGTCTATGTTGGATGGTCGCTATCTCTATCGAACTGTTTTGGTACTGTCCATAACGACCTAGACCCGATAGCAGCGATAGGAACAGATAGATGCAAGGCATTTTTGAAATGCCTTACATCTTAGCGAGGCGGCGAGGCTTTCCTTTAGCGGATAGCGGGCCCATGCGTTCATTGAAAATTGAACCATTGTCTCCTTAAAAATAAACAATAAAAAAATGTGAATATTTACCACGATAAAAAAATACAACAATAAAAAGTAAAATAAAATAATGCTAAAAAATATAAATCCAACAGAAACAAATGCTTGGCGAAAACTGCAAGCACACGCACATCGTATGAAGCGAACACATATGAAAGATTTGTTCGCTAAGGACAATGAACGCTTCGATAAATTTTCTTTGCAAATTGAAGATATGTTACTGGATTATTCCAAAAATATTTTGACGGAAGATACGATTGATTTACTGATTGAATTGGCAGAAGAAATACAATTAGATAAATCAATGGCTGCCATGTTTGGGGGCGAAAAAATAAATGCAACGGAAAATAGAGCCGTTTTGCATACTGCGTTGCGCCATCAAGGAAAAGAAAAGATTTTGTATGAAGGCAAAAATGTGATGCCTGCCATCAAAAAAGTTTTGAAAAAAATGAAAAACTTTTCTGACAATTTGCTGTCGGGAGAATGGAAAGGCTATACGGATAAACGCATTACGGACATCGTAAATATTGGGATTGGTGGTTCTGATTTAGGGCCGTTGATGGTGACGGAAGCCCTTCGCCCTTATTGGCAAGAAGGGATACAAGTACATTATGTATCCAATGTCGATGCGACGCACATTGCGGAGACGTTGAAAAAAGTGAATCCTGAGACGACGCTATTTATGATTGCCTCAAAAACATTTACGACCCAAGAGACAATGACCAATGCATTTACGGCTCGTCAATGGTTTTTGGATACGGCACAAGACGAGAAGCACATCCGCAAACATTTCATTGCCCTTTCGACGAATGCAAAAGGCGTGAAAGATTTTGGGATTGACCCTAAAAATATGTTTGAATTTTGGGAATGGGTTGGTGGTCGTTATTCGGTTTGGTCAGCTATTGGAATGTCGGTGGCTTGTACGATTGGCTATGATAATTTTGAAGAATTTTTGGCGGGAGCTTATGAGATGGATTGCCATTTTAAAGAGGCCCCTTTTAAAGAAAATGCGCCTGTGTTGTTAGCCTTAATTGGCTTATGGTACACCAACTTTTTTGAGGCAAGCTCCGAAGCGATTCTACCTTATGACCAGTATTTACACCGATTTGCCGCTTATTTCCAACAGGGTAATATGGAGAGCAATGGCAAAAATGTAGACCGCAAAGGAGAAAAAGTAAATTATGCGACGGGTCCGATTATTTGGGGCGAACCTGGCACGAATGGACAACATGCTTTTTATCAACTAATCCATCAGGGTACACAATTGATTCCATGTGATTTCATTGCGCCTGCCCAAAGCCACAATCCCATTGGCGACCATCATCAAAAACTCCTTTCTAATTTTTTCGCTCAAACAGAAGCCTTGATGAACGGAAAAACAATGGAAACCGTTATTGAAGAAATGAAAGCGGCTGGATTTGATAAAAAAACCATTAAAAAAATAGCTCCTTTTAAAGTATTTGAGGGCAATAAACCGAGCAATTCTATTTTAGTCAAAAAGGTTAGTCCTCGTAGTTTGGGCAGATTGGTCGCCATGTATGAGCATAAAATTTTTGTACAAGGCATTGTTTGGAATATCTTTAGCTTCGATCAATGGGGTGTACAATTGGGCAAAGTCTTGGCTAAAAAAATTCTACCTGAATTACAAGAGGAAGGCGTTGTTACGAGCCACGATGCTTCGACCAATGGGTTGATTAATTTTTATAAGTCGGTGCTTGGTTCTTAGTGCTTGGTTCCTGGTGCCGTAGTTCTTGGTGCTGTGGTGGGAAACCACAGTACAAAAAACCAACTACGGCACCACAGCACCACAGCACCGCAACACTAACTAAAAAAAACAAAAATATGACAAAAATACGAACCATTACTTTTCTCTGTTTAATCCTATTTTGTACAACAGATTTATTGGCACAAACCCCCGTTAAAGGTGGGCAAAAATCAACTTCTGCCAAACAAGTAAATGCAGGTTTAAAACCTCCGCAAAGTCAAGCACCTAAGCCGATTAAGGTGGTTCCTGATTGGGCAAAATCTGCGAATATCTATGAGGTGAATGTGCGTCAATATACGCCAGAAGGAACGTTTAAAGCCTTCGCTAAACATTTGCCTCGCTTGAAAGAAATGGGCGTTGATATTATTTGGTTGATGCCGATTTATCCCATTAGCGAGACTAAACGCAAAGGGAGTTTGGGCAGCTATTATGCGGTCTCTGATTATAAGGGCATTAATCCTGAATATGGAAATGAGATGGATTTCAAAAAATTGGTAGATGAAATTCATCGTTTAGATATGAAGATCATTCTTGATTGGGTGGCGAACCATACAGGTTGGGACAATCCCATGATGCAAGAACATCCTGAGTGGTATACCAAAAATAAAAAAGGGGAATTTCAAGCTCCTGTGGCGGATTGGTCTGATGTTGCTGACCTAAATTTTAAGGACGAAGGCTTACAACAGTATATGATTGATGCGCTGAAATATTGGGTGACAGAATTTGATATTGACGGGTATCGTTGTGATGTTGCGGATATGGTTCCTGTGACTTTTTGGAATAAGGCTCGTAAAAATTTAGATGCGGTGAAGCCCGTTTTTATGTTGGCAGAAGCTGAGAATCCAGAACATCATAAAGAGGCCTTTGATATGTCTTATGCTTGGGAGTTTCACCATCTGATGAACTCAATTGCCAAAGGCGAACGCAATGCGAAAGATTTGGATGATTACTTTAAGAAAAATGAAGAGCGTTTTCCTGACAATGCCTATTTTATGAATTTCACGTCCAATCACGATGAAAATTCATGGAATGGAACGACGAAGGAACGTATGGGTGATGCCCACAAAGCATTGGCGGTCTTGGCGTCTACAGTTCCTGGCATGCCCTTGATTTATAGCGGTCAAGAAACGGGATTGGATAAGCGTTTGCGCTTTTTTGACAAAGACACCATTGAGTGGCAGCAGAACCATGAGATGATGGAGTTCTACACAAAATTGCTCGCTCTAAAGAAAGAAAATCCTGCTTTGTGGAATGGCGCAGAAGGTGGTCAAATGGTTAAACTCAAAATTGCAGAAAATGATAAAGTATCTGCTTTTGTCCGCACCAAATACTTAGCAGATCGTACCAACTATGTAATGGTTTTGATTAACTTGAGCAATGAACCCCAAGAGATTATCATCCAAAATTTGAAGCAATATGGTTTTGATTTCAAGGACGCTTTTACGATGGAGGAATTTGATTTTTCTGGTGGTAAAAAAGAGAAAAAGAAGAAAAAAAACATTCCATTGCCACAGTCTGTGAAATTAGATGCTTGGGGATATAAGGTGTTGGTTAAGTAATATTATGGGAACGAAGGGGCGTTAGATTATGAGGCGGAAGAAGAGGATGATTCATCAGTAAGGAAATCTAAAGTGGCATGGTTCAGTTATAAGATAATGCAGGAATTCATCTATTCATAAATTAAAACAAATCTAAAAATTCCGTTAAAAAAGAAACCCAATAACATGATTTTTCTTTCAAATTTTTATAAAGGTACGCTGTATTAACACCAATACAGTGTTATCATGAAACAGAAGAGTAAAAGGCTACGAAGAGCCTTTAGACTTAATGAATTTGGAATGATAGATTTTCCTCGAAAATTTTCTAATGTCCAAATATCAAGCCTTTTATTTGATTTTTGTCATTGTCCTTACTGTAGGACAAGTGGTTGCCGTCGAAGTTGGAAGAAGTTTAGGAAAACCCAATGGAAGCCAAAGTCTTAAAATTTAATTAACAAAACTCCCCTTTGAGGTTATCAAAGGGGAGTTTTCTTTTGAGACTTATACAACCTCTTCTCGCTCTCCAATAAATGCAGAAATTTTGGCGATGACTTTTTCACTTGTTACAAAATAACGATGACGGGTATTCATATTAGAATTTTCTATCGTGGCAATGAATATCTTTACTCGACTGCTTAGTCCTTTTTTATTGTCGGAGCTTGTGTTGCGTAAACCTTTGAAACCGATGCGTAAGATTTGCCTAAAGGTACTGTTAAATCGGTTTTCGTCTACGGGTGGCAAATCACTGGGCGGCTCATTCGCATCGTGAAAACGGAAATTCTCGAAAGGGCTGTTGTCTTTATAGCCGACAAGCCCTAAACGTTTGTTGCGTCGTCGTTGTAATAGGGATTTTCTTTTGTCTCGATAGGTTATTTCCATCAATCGGCTGGCACCTTTTAAAATATAGTCATACTCGTCATAAAAAATATGAATGGCTTCGGCACTATTAGACAGTCTTCTTATATTGTAGCGTCGTCTATGTTTTTTGATGCCTTCTTTTCTTAAAGCTGCTGCGGGCAATTCGGATGCCATCATAAAAATGTTTTTGAACAAGGGCGTTCTTTCTTCATTTAGCCTAAAACGGCGATGTCTCAAGTCCATCGCATTGGCAAAACCTGCTAATACTCGATTGCCAAAAGATTGGGTCATGAGGTGCAAATATCGGTTGTCTTTTTTGAGTCGATTCGAGAGTTTTTCGATAAATCTGATTTGGCAATCATAGAGCCGCTCCCCTACTTTGTAGGCTTTTTTGCCTTCGGTCAAAAGCTTCACGCCATAGCCTGGCCAACAAAAGAAAACAATGAGTCCAATATTGGAATTTCCTTCTACATATTTTTCGTGCAAGGCGTACAGTGATTCTAATTTTAGGCTTCCTTTTCCTGGAACGTAGCCATTGATATAAAAAAGAACGTCTTTGCCTTTGTCGGTTTGTTGGAGTTCTTGGAGAATGTCTGCGACGACGTCATTTTCTGCCGTTTCGTCTAATTTTTGCACGGTTAATTTCTCCTCTATTTCGTCTTTCAGTACATATTTGTGATAATAGACCGTTCCGTCTCGCTTAGGGCTGTTTTTTGCAAGATTGGTTTGGTTGTTTCTGTCAATCTGCAAACAGGTTAAGAAATAATGTTTCATTAGGGAGTTTTTGGAGTAAAAATAGGTATTATTACCTATATATTGGCGTTCTGTCCTTCCAAACCATATAAGTTATTTTAGTTTTTTTTTAAGTTCATATAAGCCGTTCTGTACGTCCAAAATAGACCCGATAGTAGCGTTATGGCTTTCTTTTTCCAACTACAAAAACCACAAAAATGACTTAAACTAAGAAAGCCATAGTAGCGGATAGCGGGCCTTTCCGTTGCGATGAAAGATAAACCGTTCTCTCCTAAGTATATATTTTATTTTAAAGATGTTTTTTAAGGAGCGAAAGGTAAAAAGCTTCGTCGGCACGTCAAGTCCTGCTATCCGTTCCAATGGCTTTTGGGTCAAGTCATTGGGTGGAGTCAAGATAACAACCACAAAAACCACAAAAACTACTTAAACCACAAAAACCAAAAAGCCATTCCACTACTATCAGGGCTATTTTGCATGGTCTCAACAGCGATCAAGCTATTTTTTTGGAACTTTAATCAACTCTACTTCGATACGGGCAACCACCAAATCAATGGCGACGGTGTTTTCTCCACCATGTGGAATGAGGAGATCGGCTTTTTTCTTACTGGGTTCAATAAAGCGACGATGCATGGGTTTTACCGTTTTATAATAACGATCTACCACCATAGAGAAGTCACGTCCCCTTTCTTCAATATCTCTTTGGATACAGCGAATGAGGCGGTCATCGGGTTCTGCATCGACAAAAACCTTCACGTCCAACATATCAACGACCTCCTTGTTTACCAAAGTCATCATACCTTCGACAATGATCACTTTTTTGGGTTCAATCACCGTTTTTTCTTCTGCACGAGTACATGTCAGGTAAGAATAATGCGGCAAATCAATGTTTTCGCCTTTTCGCAAGTTTTTGAGATGCTCTACCAAAAGCTCAAATTCTATGGCAGAAGGATGGTCAAAATTAAGGGCGTGTCGTTCTTCAACGGAAAGATGGGATTGATCTCGATAGTAATTGTCTTGTGGAATGATAACGACTTGATTTCGATCAATACGTTCCATGATGCGACGGACAACGGTTGTTTTACCTGACCCTGTGCCACCTGCGATACCGATTATTAGCATGTTTTTGTTTGTTTGATGTGTGTGTTCTTATAATGAAAGGGATTGAGGGCAAAAGTAAAGAATAAAAATCGTAGATTTTGTAGAAATGGAGAAAATAAATAACAGACGGTTTTAAGGTACAAATAAGCTATTGATAATTTCTTTCTAATCAGTCATTTACAAAAAAAGGTGACAACCATAAATATTTACGATTACCACCTTTTTTGTTACTGTGCTTTTTCACGATTCCTAACGCTCTTTCCCCATCAAATACTCTACTTTCCACAGTTGCGCCACTTCATCCACAAAACTTAGTGGAATTTTCTCTTTATAAAGCGATCTGTTGTCAGAAACAAAGACTCCTTTTTTAGCTTCAGAATCGTAGCTTTCAAGTCTTTTGATTAGGAACTCACTTTCACTGGTTACCACAACAAAGATTCTATTGTTGTAGTTTTCCAAATTAACATCCAACGGAAACTCACGGCATACCACAAAGTCATCTTGTTGGATACGGGGCAGCATACTATCTCCCCTTACCTCAAAGGCTTTCATGGTATTGCGTCGTCCAACGCCGGGGTCAGGAACATAAATTTCCTCAAAACCCTCGTAGAAGTCTGGATTCGTAAAGTTCGTCAAATAACCTGCTTGTACTCTATAAGGAACGACTTTCACCCGAAAGATGTCTAAAGATTCCAACTCCTTATCTGTATTGAAATCATCCAAGAAATCTTCCGCTTTTCTATTGCAAATATCATCCATCGACACATCGAATAATTTTACGATGGTCATCAGTTTTGCAATGGGTGGTTGCGTGTCTCCTCTCTCATAAGCACCATAAGCCGTAGCGGTTAGTCCTAGTCTTTCTGCAACAAGCTCTTGATTGAAGCCGTGCTGCTTGCGTAGGTACTTTAAATTTTGTGCTAGATACATAGACATAATAAAAACTTTTCTTAAAAAATATCTCATTTTAATTGAGATTCTCATTTAAAATGATTAATTTTACATCATCAAATTAAATATTACTCACTAAAAGTAATACATTTTTTACAATAATCACACTTAAACACATAAAAACCATCATTTTAAATGATAAAACACTAAAAAAAGGTAAAAACTTTGACTATGATTCTCAAACACTTCACTCAAACAGAGCAAGATGCTTCCTCCTCTCAACCAAGTATGCTAATAAACATGGCATCTTACAATATCATTTGTGATGTTGAAGCTATTAATCTATTGAAGTTGAAGCAAAGTCAAGGCATACAATTTACACAGGATCAAGATACAGGAGATTGGCACTTTTTTGTAGCTACTACAGAAGATGCCATTGCCCTAAAGAAGTTCACATCACCACCAAAAAACTCTATTTTAGTAATAGAGCCTTGTGCAAAGAACTTGGCAATACGTACTTATTTACAGAACACAAAAACCTGATAAAATTAGCAAAAACACCAATGGAGTATGAAGGTTTGCATTTATACAAACTCTTGGCGACTCCCCAAAAAAGCGACGGCAATTATCTAACCCATACACCCATCTTAAAAGTAAAACCTGAAACAGCAACCATGTATCCCATTCCTTCTATTGTGAATCAACCTTTAGAAGTAGGACAATCGTTGTAAGGTTTGTTTGTAGGATTTTTTTTGAAAAACTAAGTAAAAAAAGAAAACGACTTCTAACCATTTTTTAACCTCAAATAAGTGGAGTATTAGGGACATTATTAAGTAAATAATGGAGACAACAACAAGGATTTTTATAATGAGAAAAACAGTCATTGTGGAATATGTCCCTTTTGCTTTACTTGTTTTACAAGCACGTAATAATTCTATGAAGAATCAATATGTAAAGACTCGTTACAACCGAGAAGAATTAGCCATGTTTAAAGGCATTATTCAACAAAAAATGGAAAGTACCCAAACGGAGTTAAACCATTTGAAGGACTCCTTACAAAGTCATATTCGCCAAAGCGACAAACGCAGTGACTTAGACAGTGGCACTTCTGCACAAGAGAGCCAAAGAGAATTTATCAACCGAATGATTCAGCGTCAATACAGCAGTTTACGCAGCTTACAATACGCCTTGATACGCATCGAAAACAAAACCTACGGTATTTGTAGAATTACAGGAAAATTGATAGACAAAAGACGCTTAGTAGCCGTTCCACAGGCAACCTTGTCCATCAATGCAAAACAAATTGAACAAAAGAAAACAGCTTAGTTTAGTTATATTAGTGTTATTCCGCTAATAATTTAATTTCCTTTCCATCATAGCGTTCCATTTAGTTGGTTTAATTGGCAAGTCCTCGTTTCTCAGACGGGGGCTTTTTTTATTTTGCCTTTCAAATGCTCCTTATAAAGCCGCCCTCTGAATGCATAACCTGTCCCGTTATCCACTGCCCTTCCTCACTACACAAAAAGCCAATTAGTTTCGCAGCATCTTTCGGCATCCCAAGTCGCCCCATCGGAAACCTCTCCAACAAATCTTTCTGTAAATCCTCATCAATCCATCCCGTGTCCGTCGGGCCAGGATTTACTGCATTTATAGCAATACCTTTAGCCGCAATTTCCTGTGAAATCGTCCGAGTCAGCGTCTCAATCGCCCCCTTAGTCATCGCATAAGCAATCTCATTATTCATCTCCCCCAAAGACTGTCCCGAAGTCATATTAATAATGCGTCCCCCCTCCTTATATTGAAATCGCCTTATAAACTCAATCGTTAGCAAAGTCGTCGCCCGTACATTCAGATGATAGTGCTTATCCAGTTCCTTACCAGAAAAATCAGCAATCCCCGTCATCGTACTATACGTCGCATTGTTGATTAAAATCGACGGTGCGCCCATCCGTTTTTCCACCACACCCAACAAAGCCTCCACCGCATGTTCCCCCGTCAAATCCAGTTCCATCGAAGCACAGTTCACGCCCAAAGCCTCCACCTTTTCCTTAATAATTTTGGGTTCATCCTCTCCCACCTTCCACGCCATTTGGTTATCATACTCCGTCCAATACGTAAAGAAAATATCCGTTCCCTTTTCCGCCAACTCTATGGCAATGGCATGCCCAATTCCTTTTAATCGGCTGACGCCCGTGATGATGGCGATTTTGTTTTTGTTCATTTTTTATATTTTTTTTAGGAGAGAACGGTAAAATGCTTCGTCGTGACGCAGGGTCTCGCTATACGTTTATGGATGGCATTTTCAAGATGCCTTGCATTTTTCTACGAAAGCCAAGCAATCGCCAACGCTGCATCCAACCACTGCTATCGAGTCTATTTTTGGGAGGTTGGAACCTTTGTTTTTCTCATTAGTTTGAGAGTGAAAATATAATTAAGACTGCAAAGAAACAACAAATATATTTACAATTCTTACTTTATAAAATTAAAAGATATTCTGCAAAAAATCTTACGTAAAAATCAAGAAAATTTTATTATATTGTAACAAGCTTGATGTAAATAAGTAAAACTTTTAATAACCCTTTTTATACTACCCAAAACACAATATAACCTAAAATAAGTAGTTAAATATTAACCATAAAACCATATATTTGCCGCCATGTACTATAGAAGAAAAATAATATTAGGATTACTTGAAACATTTGGAGGAAAGATAGATAAAATTGCTTTCCAAAAACTCTTAATGATATTAAGCAAGAGCCAAGATAAGCCTGCTTATGAGTTTGTTCCTTATAAATTTGGAGGGGTTTCCTTTCGAGCTTATGCTGATATTAGAACGATGATTAAATACGAGCAAATTATAGAGGATGAGTCTACTCAAAAAGGTAATAAACCTGCTTGGATTAAATCGGACAAGGATGACTATTTTCCTTTATTAAAAAAGAACGATCAATTATTATTAAACTACATTAAGGATAAATTTAACAATTACTCAACAGACGACCTCATACTCTATACTTATAGAAAATATCCATTCTATGCCATTAACAGCACTATAGCTGAAAAAGTACTTACTCCAAAAGAACTAAAAAAAGTAAATGATGCCAAACCTCATAGTACAAAAAAGGCACTCTATACTATTGGATATGAAGGCATATCACAAGAACATTATTTGAACAAGCTAATCAAAAATGATATTAAAATACTATGTGATGTGCGAAAAAATCCACTCAGTATGAAATATGGATTTTCAAAAAATCAACTAAAAAATGCTTGTTCTAGTCTAGAAATTGACTATATTCACCTTCCCAAACTTGGGATAGACGGTAAAAAAAGAAAAAACCTCATCAATCAGTGTGATTATGAGCGTCTCTTTGAAGAATATAATCAAAGTTTAAACAGCGAAGATGCTTCAGAGGCAATTAAAGAACTTATCCTATTACTAAATCAGCATCAAAGAGTCGCTATTACTTGTTTTGAAGCAAATATACACCAGTGTCACAGAAAGCATTTAGCCAATAAGGTAAACATCAAAAATAAAAAATTTGAAGTAATCCATATCTAAAGGCATGACCAAAACAAAGGTACTAATCACTGTAAAAACTTATCCAACCCTATCAGCAAAATACGATGAACTTGTTTGTACAGCAGGATTCAGAGAAGATGGCTCTTGGATACGAATTTATCCTATTCCTTTTCGCAAATTAGACTATGAATCCAGATACAAAAAGTATCAATGGATTGAATTAGATTTGGTAAAAAACACCTCTGATTTTAGACCAGAATCATACAGACCTTACAAATATGACGAAATCATCGTCAAAGAAACAATTCCTACAGGAAAAGATAGGACTTGGAGAGAACGAAAAAAATATGCCTTAAAAAAGGTCTATGACGATATGGACTTATTAATTAAAGAAGCAAAAAACAAAGATATTTGTACCTCTTTGGCAACCTTTAAACCTAAAAAAATTATTGACTTTGTAGTTGAAGAAACAAAGAGAGAATGGGATCAAGATAAAGTCAAACAAATACTTGCAAATGCACAGCAAACTGATTTATTTAAAAAATCTGATAACCATTTTGAAGTAGTCAAAAAAGTACCTTACAAATTTTCTTATAAGTTTATTGATATACATGACAAGGAACGAAAACTCATGATTGAAGATTGGGAAATCTGTCAACTATACTGGAATATGGTAAAAAAGCATAATGGTAATGAGGCGAAAGCGTGTGAAGATGTTAGAAAAAAATATTTTGATAATTTCGCTAAAACAAAAGACTTATACCTATTTTTAGGAACGACAAGGAAATTTCATCTTGTAGGCCCTAATCCTTTTGTAATCATAGGTACATTCCATCCAAAATCTATAAGTCAAACGGACTTATTTGACTAAACTTATAATAACTACTTCCATTGATATATAAATCAACCACTAATACAGTTCAATACCGTCCAGACCATACAAAATAGCCTCGATAGAAGCGTTATACCAAAAGCTGCGTGGGCGCATATGTCGGAATGTATCGTATATGCTTGGGAATGGCTTTTGGTATAGTAGCGGATAGCGAGAGCATGCGTCACGACGGAGCTGTTTACCTTTCGCTCCTTATTAGAATTTTAAAAGGGTAGCAGAGATTCTCTCCCTCTCCAAAAACCTTACAACAATTCCCATTCAACTTCGCTAAAAACCAACTCAATAATCTTGTCTGTTACATGTGTCGTGGTTTCTTCCTTCATTTTTCGAGTATATTCCCAGTAGTCGCACACCTGAAATTGAATGTGCAATTTGGCAATCAAATACAATGTTCCATGCACCTGCATACTCGCACTTCTTGCCATTTTTCTCGCAGTTCTTTCATCAATAATCACCTCAAAAAGACTATCTAAACTTTGATTTTGAGCCAATGTTTCCGCTTCTCCCTGATCCATTCCATCCATCGCTAAATATAGCTGTATCAAAGTATCTTCATACTCTTTACATTGTTGCAACCAAGAGGAATATTCTGTTGTAATTCTAAAAAAGTACTCTAAACGTTTTGTCTTTTCTTCTTCTGTAATTCTCGGGTTATCCAAAAACTCCTTTTCTACAGCATCGGGAATCAGCACATCCACATACATAAGATTGAGGTATTGCATCAAATCCAATTCATACAAAGAAATCAAGGCAGATGTATCTAAAATAGCTCTGGGAGTATTATGCATCTTCCTCACTTAAAGCCCACAATGCCAATAAGCCCAAGCCTATACCAATCAAAGCCGTTCCAATACCAATATCCTTTTTATCTTGTAGTGTTTTGGTGGGCAATTTTTCCAAAAAAGCAGCAATATCATGTAATGCTTGATCTGTATCTAAAAAATCTACATCGACTTCTTTTAAAGATGAATACTCTCCCAAATCAAGATTATACATTATATTTTTATCATAAATTACAACAATCGGCTTATTCAACTCCATAGCAGAAAGCAATTCTTTCCTCATAGTACCCGTTTGATTTTCCAAACTAAAAGCAACCACAAGAGCCGATTTTTTAATACGCTCTCTTGTAGCTGTCTTTGACTGTCGCCCCATCATACGAGAAGGCAAAAAGACATTCAAGCCATACAAATTAGAGATGGTTTGCAACCTCAAAGCCGTATTGCGCCCAAAATCAGAATCTTCATTGTAAGTAAGGTATATGTTTTTATACATTTTGTGTTATTTTATGCTATTGATGTGCACTTTTAAGATAGTTATTTTCTAATTTGGAGCGAAAGGTTTGGAGCTTCGTCGTGACACAGGGTCTCGCTATACGCTACTATACCAAAAGGCTTTGCAGGCCGCCACAGCCTTAAACGTTGCAGTGCCTAAGACGTTGCAGTGCAATGTCTCTACAATGCCTTTCTGTGCCTCGCTGCTTTTGGTATAACGCTGCTATCGAGGCTATTTTACATGGTCTAAATGACATTGGACTTTTATTAATTTCCAATGTGTATATCAATAATACAACGTTTTTGACAAAGTTATAGTTTCTTAGACAATTTTACTACCCAAAAGTAAAGATCAAAAAAACCACACCAAATAAATGCTGTGGATTTCTCCTCACAATGACTGTAACAAGCCACTATTTCTAAAAAAAACGCTTTCATTTTTGGGATAAGATTTGCCACTCTTTTGAAACCCCAACAAGGTTTGATACAAAAAAAAATGCGCAATAACTTATTGTAAAGTTATTACGCATTTTATGGGCGGAGAAAGAGGGATTCGAACCCCCGGTACCTCGCGGTACAATAGTTTTCAAGACTACCGCATTCGACCACTCTGC